>Ga0315903_10003311_pt1 | contig 22411 bp, 18 predicted proteins | sample LakEriMetagenome_7_FD_203524 | JGI IMG/M metagenome (GOLD analysis project Ga0315903, IMG submission 203524) | Freshwater fungal communities from buoy surface, Lake Erie, Ohio, United States - Buoy 2 MA119 | ecosystem: Environmental > Aquatic > Freshwater > Lake | place: USA: Lake Erie, Ohio... | reverse complement strand
TGTTGTTTCTTCTCTGAATCTCCAAGAGCGTAATATTCTTGATTTTTTGGCTGAATCTATCTTGGCTGCTCGTTCTGGGCAAATTCCACCTTCTCTTCTCCCTTAGCCCCCTTGAACTTCTACGTAAAATTTTTAGGATTGCCTTCTGAGTCAAGTGGTCTTTCACCTCTTAAGATTGGACGCATATCTACAGACCTCTTGCCAAGCGTTCCATTTTTAGAAAGGCATGATAGGCAGGATTGTCACTAAAAGGCATAGATAGCTCGTCGAGTCTTTGTTTTAATACATCAAGTTCTTCCTGTTTATCTTGCCCAAGGCTTTCCGCTTCTTGTAACACTCTGTAGTATTCCTCAGCAGCATTTAGCATCGCTAGTTTTCTGCGACTATATTGTGGTAACTCAATCCCCATAATATCTTCGATGATGTCCTCAATACTTCTACCTTCATATTCTGATGGTGGAGAACTATTGAGATTAATTAGCTTGCCATTATGTAGAGATTGAATGATAAATGGAGAATGTGTTGTAACAATAAACTGGATTTTTGGAAACGTTCTTCTAAGATCTTCGACCACTCTTACTTGCCATTTTGGATGAAGATGTAATTCAATTTCATCAATGAGAACAATCCCAGTAGTTTGCTCTATAACATCAGCTTTAAGATGAGGATTAAGTGTTGCAGCACGATATGCGATATCACCGACCATTGCCAGCATATTCCGAACACCGTCACTCAACATCCGAAAAGGCAATATTTTCCCATTATCAGAAGTTGCCATTAAATCATCTTCAAGAATGTCATAAAATACTGAACACCAGTTTTCCATACACTCACTTACAGACTGTTTGAGTGCTGAAAGTACATTAATTTCACTTCCTCTCTGTAAAGATGCAATTTCCATTGTTTTCATCCATTTGAGAAGTTGTTTTTGATTGGAGGCAGGATCTAAGCAATCCACATATCCATAGCGTCTTGCTCTCGGTGGTAATGTTTCAATACTCTTCTCCTTCTTTTGTGACCAAAGGCGACCTGTACCATAATAAGAAATTAGTGGCAGAATATCGGATTTTCATGTTAGTCCTCGTGCGATCGCCTTCACCCATCCCCGAAACTCTTTTAAAGTCTTACTTTCCCCTAAGAGTAAGCGCTTCTGCACATATTCCACAATAATTGCGGCGGGTAAAGTCGGAAACGATAAACTATTTTCTATCGCCACATATCCCCCATTCTGCAAAGCTAAAAACTCTAAACTATAACCATCGTAACGCCAGACTTCAGGCACACCAAGGAGAGCATAGATCTGTAAACGGCGATCGCTAGGATTGGTGATATCTACTTCTAAAACCAGATCGGGAGGAGGATCTTGTCCAACGATGACATTTTCTTGAGCGCGAATAGCCAACTCATTTTTGATGTAATAACAGGAATCTGGCTCCCCACCAATTTTTAATTCTGAGCTTTTCATTAATAGCGAGCCTAAACATCGCATATCGATATCCAGTTCATCAACGAAAATAGTCAATAGCTTATCGAAAAACCGACTGCTTCCTTCATGGAGTGAGAGCGGAGACATAATCTCTAAATTACCTTTAATATAATTGAATAGAGTTTTACGGCGATCGCCAACATCTGCAAGTAAGCACTCAAAAGTTTCCCAACTCACCCCATGAAGCAAGACCCGATTTTCAGATAAGGGTCTGGATTTCTCTGTTTTTTCACTTACTGATGTCGCAGATTGCTCTCTTGGTAAGGTTGGAGTATTCATCATGATTGTTTAGAGAAAAATACGGGCAGTTGTAAACTTAGATCTTTAGCTCTGAGATGAGATCCAAAAATTTAAAACCAAACTTAGCTTAACAAAGATCATTATAGCGATCGCACCCATGCCCTACATACAGCTATATATAAATACATAGCGCAATCAACATACGTGCTTTACAAAACTTATCGTGTCTTTCTGGTTGAAATACCTGTAAATGCGGCATTTTCTGATGAGATAGAGATATATATTTAAGTTGGAAAACCCTATACTTGGGTAGATATTATTTCGACTTTTTACATACCCTTTAAAGATCTCAAGGCAGACACATGAGCGTAACAGCGTCAAGTGGTGCAGTAAATGCCCGCCCCAGTCTATATCAGACCGCTTTAACTTCCACAATTTCTCAGATAGAGCAACAAGATCGCTTTGCGACTCGTAGCGAATTAGATGATTTATCCACATATTTTCAATCTGGACTAAAACGCCTCGAAATTGCAGAAATTTTGACAAAAAACTCTGACAATATCGTATCCAAGGCTGCTAGCCGTATTTTTACGGGTGGTTCAGCAATGGCATTTTTGGAAAAACCCAAAAATTCCGAAGCCTTGGAGGTTGATCGCGCTGGTCGAATAGTTGATGTCAAGATCGGCATGGAGCTTGGTACAACTACTTATACTGAGGCAAGCGAAGGTGGCTTTTTAGGGACAATCAAGAATTTCTTCAGTAATACAGGCATTACTGGCGTTGTTGATCCTGTGCCAGCTAATTTCCGCCCCATTAACATTTCTCGTTATGGCGCAGACCGCATGAAGAAGTCCCTGCGTGACTTGTCATGGTTCTTGCGTTATGCCACCTATGCAATTGTTGCAGGTGACCCAAATATTCTTGCCCAAAACGTGCGTGGCTTGCGCGAAATCATTGAAGCAGCATGTTCCACTGAGGCAACCATCGTTGCACTGCAAACTATGAAGCAAGCCGCAGCAGGTTATTTCCTCAAAGATCCTGCGGCGATCGAAATTATCAAGCAATACATGGATGTAGCGATCGCTGAATTCAAAGCAGCGACTCCTTCGCCTAAAGTCCGCCAGCGTAACTCTCCCGACTTGCAAGGCTTGGCACTTCCTCAAATTTACTTCAACACTGCTGAGCGTCGTCAGAAGTTTGTAATGAAGGCTGCTATGACAGGCGCTGAAAAAAATGGCGTAGTTAAGGCTGCTTATCGCCAAGTTTTTGAGCGTGATATCGCTCGTGCGTACAGCCAAGGTATTTCTGACCTTGACTCTAAGGTGAAAAATGGTGAAATCTCGGTGCGTGAGTTCGTACGCCGATTAGGTTTATCACCTTTGTACCGCGATCAATTTTTCCTCCCCTTCATTAACTCGCGTGCTGTTGAGTTAGCCTTCAAGCATTTCCTTGGACGCTCACCTGAGAGCCGTGAAGAAGTGGCAGCTTACTTTGCGATCGTCTCCAAAGGTGGTTTGTCCGCACTAGTCAATGCTCTAGTTAACTCCAGAGAGTACAGCGACTACTTCGGCGAAGAAACTGTCCCTTATCAACGTGGATACGGACAGGAAGCTCAGACTGCGCGTAACTGGGGCGCACAGTTTGACTTGTTCAACTATTCAGCTCCTTTCCGCAAGGTTCCTCAATTTATTACCTTGTTTGCTGCCTATGAGCAACCATTGCCCGATCAGCATGTTTACGGTGCTGGTAATGATCCGCTCGAAATCCAATTTGGCGCGATCTTCCCTAAAGAAACTCGTAATCCTAGTGCGTCCCCTGCTCCTTTTGGCAAGGATACCCGTCGGATCTTGATTCGCAATGGTGCTGGTATCACCAACCAACTTGGTAATCCTGCGGCAACTGGCTCGATTGATTCAATGAGTCCCAAGGTATTCAAGCTCGATCAAACCCAACGCGATAGCGTCAAGATTGGCACAGGAGCTAGAATCAGTTCGATTAAAGGTCAGAGTGTTAACAACTCGGAAAGCTCTACCCAAGCTGTGATTCGCGCAATTTACTTACAAATCACTGGCTACATTCCTTTTGCAGGTCAGCGCCTCACGGCAGTCGAGAGCAAGTTGGAAAATGGTCAAATCTCGGTACGCGAATTTGTCCGCATCTTGGCTAAGTCGCCTTTATTCCGCGATCGCTATTGGACGAAGCTTTATGTCTGTAAAGCGATCGAATATACCCATCGCCGTCTCTTGGGTCGCCCTACCTATGGTCGCCCTGAAATGAATGCTTACTTTGATCTTGCATCAAAGAAAGGCTTCTATGCAGTCGTTGATGCGATCCTTGAGACCAAGGAATACGAGCAAGCCTTTGGTGAAGATACCGTTCCTTACGAGCGCTATTTGACTCCCGCAGGTGTATCGCTTCGTCAAAATCGCAACAGCACCTTGGGTGAAGAAAAAGGCACTAAGGTCGTGGTTGAACCAACAGCTAAGTTCATCGAACTTGGTCAAGTCACCGAAGAGCGTTCTTCTGTATCGATTCGCGATCGCATTAACCAAGGTGTTGACAAGAAGCGCGAACAACGCAAGATCTTCAAGCTCACCACCACCGATCCTGTGGAAACAGGCGCTTTGGTTCGTGCTGCTTATCGTCAAGTGTTCGAGCGTGACATGGATGCCTATGTTGCTGACTCACAGTTCAGCCAATATACTTCCAAGCTGCTCAACGAAGAAACCACGGTCAAGGAATTCATTTTGGCGATCGGTACATCCGACCTCTATATCAAGGAATTCTACGCCCCATTCCCTAACACTAAGGTGATCGAATTGGGGACAAAGCATTTCTTAGGACGTGCGCCTCTCGATCAAGCTGAAATCCGCAAATATAACGTGATTTTGGCAACTAGTGGTATCAAGGCAATGGTCACGGAAATGGTTAACAGCCGTGAATTCCTCGATGCTTTTGGTGAAGATGTAGTACCTTACAACCGCTTTGAAACTTTCCCTGCGGCTAACTACCCAAATACCAAGGAGCTATACGATCGCCTCACTAAACAGGACAAGTCGATCGTTGTACCTAGCTTTGCAACTGTTAAATCGAAAGTTCCCACGACTGTTTAGCTAATAAAAATAGATGAAATATGCATGGCATATTTCATCTAAAAACCAAAAAGGTAGGGGCAATTCATGAATTGCCCCTACCTTTTTGGTTTTTATTAAGATTTCAAATTTTGCTTTAAGAGAGAATAAATTGGTGACGGTTTTTCGGTATCATAAGCATCAGATTAAAGTAAAAAGTTAAATTTATATAAAGGGCGATAAAAAGTGACTATCAGGGTAGCGATTAATGGATTTGGGCGCATCGGACGTAACTTTCTCAGATGCTGGGCTGGTCGCTCAGAGACAAACATAGAACTAGTTGGACTGAACGATACGTCCGATCCCCGTACCAACGCTCACTTGCTCAAGTACGACTCCATGCTCGGCAAATTTGCTGGTGAAGTTAGTGCTGATGACACCACAATTACTGTTAATGGCAAAACCATCAAAACAGTTTCTGATCGCAATCCTGACAATTTACCTTGGAAAGATTGGGGCATTGATTTAGTCATCGAATCTACGGGTGTATTTATCGATAAAGTTGGCGCTGGCCGACATATTGGTGCAGGTGCTAAGAAAGTTCTAATTACTGCCCCTGGTAAAAACGAAGATGGTACGTTTGTCGTTGGTGTGAATGATAAAGATTACAACCATGATATTCACCACATCATCAGTAATGCTAGTTGCACCACCAACTGTTTAGCCCCTGTTGCTAAAGTATTGCTAGAAAACTTTGGCATTGTCAAAGGTGTAATGACTACCACCCACAGCTATACTGGTGATCAACGCTTGCTTGATGCTAGCCACCGTGATTTGCGTCGTGCTAGAGCTGCTGCTTTGAGCATTGTACCAACCTCCACAGGTGCGGCAAAAGCAGTTGCGCTCGTATTACCACAACTAGCTGGTAAATTAAACGGCATTGCTTTGCGAGTGCCAACTCCTAACGTTTCAGTCGTTGACTTTGTGGTCGAAGTGGAAAAAGCCACGATCGCTCAAGAAGTTAATGAAGCATTCCGCGTTGCTGCTGAAGGATCAATGAAAGGTATTTTGGAATATAACGAATTGCCTTTGGTGTCAATCGACTATCGTGGTACTGATGCTTCCTCAATTGTTGACTCTTCATTGACAATGGTCATGGGTGGCAACATGGTTAAGGTTGTGGCTTGGTATGACAACGAGTGGGGCTATAGCCAACGTGTTGTTGACTTAGCTGAAATTGTTGCTAAGAACTGGAAATAATTTCTCAAAAAAAGAGTCGGCGCTTTGCGCCGACTCTTTTTTTGTTCACGCAATTTCGCTGATGTATGAGTATCTAGCGATGTAGATAGAATATTGTGGAATCAATGTTCTTATAGCGATCGCCATGAAACTTCCTACCACTTTGGTTAATTTCGGAGCTTTTTGTAAACGTAATCATCAGCAATTAGTGGCTGGATTGATCACGTTTTCATTGTCTTTGGGGGTATTGGGCTTAAGGGAAAATGGAGCTTTTAAGGAAGTGGAGCTCTGGGTCTATGACAGCTTGATGCGATCGCAACTTAACGAACCACCCGATCGCCGTGTTGTGATTGTCGAGATTTCGGAAGCAGATATTCAAGACTTCTCTAAGTTGTATTCTGAGCGATGGCCAATTTCGGATCGCTTATTTGCCAGACTGATTAACCAAATTTCCGTAGCCAAACCTGCTGTGATCGGCATTGATAAGTATTTGGATTTACCAGTTCTGGAAGGACGTAGTGAGCTGGTTGCAGCCGTTAAAAATGCTGGAAATGTAGTAAATGCTAAATTTATTGCAACGGTCGAAGGTCGGAGTGGCGTTGATCCTGCTAAAGATCTAGAACAAATCAGCAGCTATGGATATGTGAATTTACCCACAGATAAAGGGGCGCTGGTGCGGCGAGCTTCTATTGTTGGCGATTCAGGGTCTTTAGCCTTTGAGATTGCCAACTTGTATTTGAAAAATTTGCATAGTAAACAACTTGTATTTGACCCAGCCGCAATTAAATTTACGGCTGGAAAACAAATTATTCCGAGAATAACGGCAAATTACGGTGCTTATCGCAAAGAGGATGATAGCGGATATCAAATGATGATTCGCTATCGAGGGAAATCAAGAGCTTTTGAGCATATTCGAGCGACTGATGTACTTGAGAAGCGAGTTGATCCTGAGAAACTGCGCGATCGCATTGTCCTTATTGGGGTGACTGCGGAAAGCCTCAAAGATAGCTTCCCCACTCCTGTCAGTGTTGATGGTGATGTGATGTATGGAGTGGAAATCCATGCAAATATTGTCAGCCAGTTGATTAGTAGTACTTTAGACGATCGCAAATTTATTCAGGTTTGGTCAAACGATATTGAAAATATTTGGATTTTGTTTTGGGCGATCGCTGGTGGTGCAATGGCAGTATTTATCGCTCATGCTGGCAAAAATATTGGACTTTTAGGTTTCTGCACAGGTGGTTTAATTTGGGCTAGCTATTTTGCCTTTGGTCAGGCTCTGTGGATTCCATTATTTTCGGCTCTATTGGGTTTAATTGCTTCAAATGTATTAGTCATGGCTTATCAGCTTGCGATTCAGCAATCAGAGCGCAAAGTGTTGATGGGATTATTTTCGCGACATGTTTCCAAGGAGCTAGCTGATATTATTTGGTCAAATCGCGAAAAATTTCTGCAAGAAGGGCGGATTATTGGACAAGAAGTATATGTTACGGTCTTGTTTACGGATATGAGAAACTTTAGTACTGCGGTGGAGGCTCAAGCCCCTGGGGAGACGCTAAATTGGCTTAATAATTATTTGGGAACGATCGCTAATGAAGTTTTAGCATATGGCGGAATGGTCGATAAGTATATTGGTGATGCGGTGATGGCAGTATTTGGTGTGCCTATTCCCCACAGCAATGAAATGGAACGTACGCGCGATGCTCAATCTGCTGTGGCTGCGTCTTTAGCGATCGCTCATAAATTAGCGGAAATGAATGAGATCTGGGTAGCCCAAGGGCTACCTCCCGTTTCGACAGGAATTGGCATTAACTCTGGGCTTGTGATTGCAGGAAGTTTAGGAAGTTCAGAGCGACTGGAATATTCTGTATTAGGAGATGCAGTGAATGTTGCTTCGCGCCTAGAGAGCTTTAATAAAGAAGTTGATGGTGGACCACACCATATTTTGATTAGTGAAGAAACGCATCGCCATTTGGATAATAATTTTCAGACTGAGTTTGTGGGTAAATTTGCGCTCAAAGGAAAAACGAAAGAAACAGGAATTTACCGAGTGTTGGATGTCAAAAAGAAACCTATTCAACTTAGTTCCACAAACTCATTGGAAAACAAATAAAAAGCGGCGATTAGCGCCGCTTTTTGTTTATTTTTTAGTTAACACTTTAATTGGTGATGTTGTAGTTGTAGACAAATCCGTTAATGCTGGAGGCTTGTCTGTTGATTTAGCGTCAGATTTATTTTCTGAGATGTCTTTGGTCTCGGAAGACTTATTTACAGGTTTTGTTTCTTCAGTTTTAGCTGGAAAAAATTTACTTGTATCAAAGTTGAAATTTTTGAATACATCTGTTGGAGCAGCAGTTGGTTTGAACTTCTTCGGTTCCTTCTCAGGTAAAACATCTTTGGGTGGTTCAGATTTTGGTGTTACCAGAGTTGTATTTTTAGAGACTTCTTTGGCGGCTTCCTGAGGCGCTTCTTTAGGTGTTGTTACTTGAGGTGAGACTTTGGGTGCGCTCGGTCTTCCTGGTATTGCAATAGGGGCATATTTACTCCTAATTGGAGCAGGAGCGCTCTTGTCTGGTTCTACAACATTTACAGGCTTAGCCTTGGCAGATTCTGAAGTGACCTTTTCTGACTCAGTAACTGGTGTGTTTTTAGTCTTGATGGGCGCAGTTTTTACAGGTTCGGCAGACACAGGAGCATCTTTGACTTTAATTGGTTCAACTTTGACTGGTTCTGGGACTGGAACTGCCTTAGTCGGGATAGGTTCAACCTTGACTGGCTCAGCTACTGGTGATGATTTTGTAATAATTGGTGCGGCTGGAGCAACAGGAATTACAGGAACTACAGGAATTACAGGAACTACAGATGATGCTTTATCAACAGGTTTAGTCTGTTCCTTGGGTGCAGCTACTGGCGTAGATGTGGGGCTAACAATCTCAGTTTTAGATGATTCGGTTGGCTTTTCCGTAGGAGTGACGACTGGTGCGACAGACTCAACAGGCGAAGGTATAACTTCAGGAGCAGGTGGTACATAGTCTGGGTTAACGATCGCCTCAATGTTGGCAATCTTTTCACCACGGACTAGACGCGCTAGGGTGTCAGTTCCATTGGGTTGATAGTTAATGACATGGGCAGTGCTGTTAAATACATTTGCGATCGCATCGCCATCTGGTTCTAGCAATTCCAGTTTTACCCAGTTTTGTCCAGTTTTAAAGCCTTTGAGATAGATTGGCTCCCAGCGATCGAAGGTAAAACTTTGTCCATCAACGGTGGCGCGAACCTGCCAATCATCGATCGCCTCATCATCTTTGCCGAGCAAATGCAAAGGTGCATTTTGGAGATAAAAATCAAGCATGATTGGCTCAGCACCATAGGTACCTACAGGACGACTGTAGGTAAGCAAAGGTGTTTTTGCTTCTGGAGTATTTTCGCCAGTTTTGGTCAATACATTAAAGGTAGTCTGTGCATATGCACCTTGGTTTTTGAAGCTTTCATGCCAAGGGCGAGAAGCAAAGGCTCGAATTGTATGAGTTCCTGCGCTGAGGTGATCAAATGTTGCGGTTTGATTAAGGTCGTAAATTGCTTTGTATTCTTGGTTGTCCAAAGTCACATGGATATGGGGCCCTAAACCGAAATCAGCATTTTTGAAAATTGGCAAATTTTTGACATCAAACTTCACCGACACTTGAGTGTCATTTAGTATTTCATCAGGTTTTGGGCTGATGATAATGACCTGTGGGGCATAGCTATCAAGTAGGCGACTGAGTCGTTGAATTTCCTTGGGTGGAGAGACTTCGGTGATGTTAATGCTCGATACGACTTTTTTGTCAGGGGCTTTACTGACTGGCTTATTGTCACCACCGCAAGCTGTGAGGTAAAAGCACAGGGCGATCGCCATGACCAAACTGGATAACTTTTTCCAAGGGATATTTCGCCAATAAGATTGAACTCGCGAAGTCTTTGGCTTGTCTTCGGGTTGGTTAGAGTTTGCGATCGCGCTCATAAAAACTATGCTCAACTCACATTACACAGGCAAATATACCGAAAAATGAGCGCTTTGCTTGTAAAGAAACCTCATAATTTATAAAGTAATTTGCTAAAAAGTAACCATAGGCGGCTTTTTGATAAATTGCTTTATGCTAAAAACTATACCTTTACACGATCAACCAAGTTCTCATCAATGCAAGTACGCCGCCAATCTGAAACCGCTAGTAGCAAAGGCTATGCGATCGCTGCCCTAACTGAAGCGCCCCAAAACATTTTAGAAAAAATAGTTTGGCATAAGGAGCAAGAGGTTGCGCAGATGTATGCAACTGAGCCGATTGAGTCAATTAAAGCTAAATTAACTAGCGTTAGTCCGCCGCGAGATTTTTATGGCAGTTTGCAAAATTCTTATATCAAACCTGCGCTAATCGCCGAAGTCAAAAAAGCCTCACCTAGCAAAGGTTTATTTCGTAAAGACTTTGATCCTATAGCGATCGCCCAATCCTACGAACGAGGCGGCGCGAGTTGCCTCTCGGTACTAACTGATCGAGAATTCTTTCAAGGCGGTTTTGAAAATTTGCAACTGGTGCGCCAAGCTGTTGAATTACCCTTACTTTGTAAAGAATTTATTATTGATCCCTATCAAATTTATTTGGGGCGATCGCATGGTGCAGATGCAGTTTTACTAATCACCGCAATTCTTACTGATACTGAATTAATCTCATTGCAATCATTAATCCATGAGTTAGGCATGGCTGCACTAGTTGAAGTGCATACTCAAGCTGAGCTAGATCGTGTTTTACAAATTCCTGATGTGCGCTTAATCGGGATCAATAATCGCAATTTAGAAAATTTTGTCGTAGAGCTTGAACAAACTAAAATTTTAATGGATAGACTAGATCAAGCAACTAGAGATAAATATCTTTGGGTGAGCGAGTCTGGCATTTATACCCGTCAAGATCTAGACTTTGTGCAAAGTTGTGGAGCGAGATCTGTGCTAGTTGGCGAGTCTTTAATCAAGCAAGAAAATATTGAAGGTGCAATCACAAATTTGCTAGAAAAATAAATCTCTAATCTTAAGAGCTAGGAATTAATGGTCACAACATTAGCAATTTCTAAACATGTTAATAGTTTGCTGGAAGTAGAAACTAGATTCTCAGCACAACAAGCTATCGGCGATCGCTTTTTCAGTGAATGCTATGAAGACTTGCCAGAGTTGACGGAACTTGAAAAAGAACGCTGCGATCGCCTGAAGGAGCGATATCTTTACCATCGTCATCATGGACATATCAGTGAAGGGTTAATTAATCAAATTGTGATCGCGCCTTTATTGGAAATGGCAAAATTTTATGATCCACCTTTTGATATTAGATCTGAGTATCCTGTTCAAATTGAATCTATAGAATTTGATGTAGACGAAAACGAACAAACTATTTATCAAGGTCGTATTGATACGCTTGTGATTCACAAAAAACTATGGGTGCTGGTAATCGAATCTAAAGGTCAATCGTTTAGTATCGAATCAGGCATGGCGCAGGCGCTTACTTATATGATGAGTAGTCCCAATCAATTGCAGTCAACCTATGGATTTATTAGCAACGGTGGGTTTTCAATTTTTCTTAAGGTGACTCAAGCAGAGGTTTTTCAATATCAATTCTCTAATGATTTTTCGCTATACAATCGCAATGCAAATGAATTTTTGACTGTACTTCAGATTCTTAAAAAAATCGCTCAGTTATTTCAGTAAAAATGAACCCGAATTTACAGCCAATATTGCAAATATTACAAAAGTTTTTATTGCCAGTAGTTCGCATTCTTGTGCTTGCTTATATTGGCTTGGCGATCGCTTTATATCTCGGACAATCAAACCTAGTCTATATGCCGAGTCAAGAGCTAATAGATACGCCTGCAACCATAGGCTTGAAATTTGATGATGTACAGCTCACAACTAAAGATAATGTCAATTTAGATGCTTGGTTTGTGCCAGCTAAAGATAACGATCAAATTGGTAAAGGTGTGATTTTGTTTTGTCATGGCAATGGTGGCAATATTGGCAATCGTGTTAGTTATTTACCAATTTTTAAAGATTTGGGGCTTGCTACTTTCCTGTTTGATTATCGTGGCTACGGTAAGAGTGAGGGTAAACCCAGCGAAGAAGGAACCTATAGCGATGTCGAAGCTGCGTGGCAATATCTCACTCAAGAGAAACAAATTCCACCTCAAAAAATTATTATCTACGGTGAATCATTAGGAGGTGCGATCGCCTCCTACATTGCCCAGAAAACTTCACAGCAAGATGCAAAAAATTCAGCAGGTGGTTTGATTCTTGCTTCAACATTTACCTCGATTAGCGATCGCGCGGCTGAGCTTTATCCATTTTTGCCAATTCGTTTCCTGTCGCGATTTTCCTACAACTCCATTGATCGCTTACCCAGTATCAAAATTCCTGTTTTAATTATTCATAGCACCGATGATGAAATCATTCCCTTTCATCATGGCGATCTCAATTTTCAAGCAGCCAATCAGCCCAAAAAACTAATCACACTACGTGGAGATCATAACGGTGGCTTTTTAGACTCTCTCGAAATCTATCGCAATGGGCTTAAGGAATTTATCCAAAGTATATAATTGTGGACAGCGTAAACAAAAATTACGAATTACGAATTGAAATCTCCTTGATAATTCGTAATTCGTAATTATCAATTCAGGAATATCTGTGCTGTTAGGTTTCGATCCAGGAAAACAAAAATGTGGTCTTGCTGTCATGGGCTTAGATCGCAAGCTTCACTTTCAGGCTGTCATCCCCAGCCAAGATGCGATCGCTAAAGTTGGCAGCTTATTAGATAGCTATCCCATTTCGCTGATGGTGATGGGCGACCAAACTGCCTCTAAGCAATGGAAAGCTGAACTACAGTCAACATTCCCTGATTTGCGAATCATCACTGTAGACGAGCGTTATAGCAGTGAAGAGGCTCGCCTACGATTTTGGGAGGTTTATCCCGCTCAGGGCTTAATGAAATTAGTCCCGCTCGGAATGCGATCGCCTGATCGTCCAATCGATGACATTGTTGCCATTATCCTAATTGAACGTTATCTCAGCCGTCTAATTAGCTCATAAGTATAAATTACCCAAACCCGTAAAGTTGCGCCCCTGCGGGGCGCAACTTTACAGGTTTGGGTTTGTAATTAATTATGCCTAGCTACTTAGACAAGAAAATATCTTGCTTCACGAGATATTTTCTCTAAAAGTTTTGTCAAGCTTCGTAAAGTAACGTTAAGTAAGCTTGAAGCAGGGGTATATAGAAATGATATCTTTGCTCTTGATATCAAAAGCATATACGCAATTTGGGAGAACATCTCAATGTCAGAAGAAACAGCAACCTTTACTGCACCTGCCCCTAAAGGCAAAACCCCTATCTGGGGTGGTAGCACAGGTGGTTTGCTCAACTCCGCCTTCACCGAAGAAAAGTACTTAATCTCTTGGAATAGCCCAAAAGAGCAAGTATTTGAAATGCCCACAGGCGGCGCTGCAACTATGGTCAGTGGCGACAACTTGCTTTACTTAGCTAAGAAAGAGCAAGCCCTTGCTTTGGGTACACAGTTGCGTAAATTTAAGATCACCAATTACAAAATTTGGCGCGAATTTCCTAATGGCGACCAAGTTTATCTACATCCTAGCGATGGTGTATTCCCTGAGAAGGTGAATGCTGGTCGTGTTGCCGCTAATAGCGTCAGCCGTAAGATTGGTGATAATCCTAATCCTATAAGCGTCAAGTTTACTGGTAAGGCAACTTACGATGTCTAATTAATGGCCTTGGCTATTAATATCGCTCTCATTTATTTTTATTTTCACAAAAGCTAATGCGATCGCTAGATCTCATTAGCTTTTGTGTTTCATAACAGATTTTGAACAGCCAAACCAATAAACTTTTGAAAGCGTTGCGAAGTAACGCTTTCAAAAGTTTATTGGTTTGGGCTTGAATATAGAGCGCTGCGAGGCTCTATAAAGTAGATAGGCGGCATTTGTACTAGCTCCGTATTTACTTTTGTAATAACTCTGATAGCTTTAGCGAATCTACCTAGAGTGGTATAGCTTATTAAGAAATATAAAGTAATATTAATTTAACAAAAGATTTCTAACGTTTAGAAATTTAAAAACAAAGGAGATAACTGCAATGTCCGATTCTACAGAGCCTAAATTTGGTTTTAACAACTTCGCTGAAACTTGGAACGGTCGTCTTGCAATGCTAGGATTCGTTATCGGTTTGGCAACAGAATTAATCACTGGACAAGGCATTCTTACTCAAATTGGCTTGATGTAATTTCATCACATAAGCAAACAAAAAGGGAGCGCTTAGCGCTCCCTTTTTGTTTGCTTATGCGCATTCCAAATATCTTAAAATCTTTTGGAAAAGCCCTATGATCGGCTCTTCTCCATTATCTCGAATAAAAATATCAAAATTTGGATGCGAATTCGCCTCAATCAGCCAGTACACGCCGCGATCATCTATTGCAACATCTAGCCCTACATAAGCGATCGCAGGCATCTTCTGGAAAATTGGTTTGATAAACTCATCGATTGCAGTAATCGTTTCGTGATTACTAACTTGTTTCGCGATCGCCCCTTCCCAATGCAAAGGACTGAGATTTCCTGTAAACTCAGCCTGCGAAATATCTTTGTCATACAGAACTATTTGCTCATGATTGAGACATACGGAGCGATATTCTTTAACGATATTAATTGGCTCTTGTACTAGAGCAACATAGTCATAGTTTTTGCTATTAACATTAAAAATACAATCTAAAGCACTCCGAATCTGTATCAAATCAAAGCACTTAAAGACATTATTCCCCCCCGATCCCCGATTCCGCTTTACAATGATTGGCAACTCAAAGTTGCTTTCAATCTCTGCAATAATTTCCTCGATAGTCGAGAATTGTAAATACTCTTTGTATTTCTGATCACAATAGGGTGAGATAAAAGACAACGTGCGGGGCATCTTCACGACATCTTGAAATACTTGATAAAAATATTGCTTATCCTTAAAGATTTCCGCTATAGATTGCGGCGTGAGAGGGGTTGAATAGTTGGTAAAGTAATATTCGCGATCGCTGAGTCTAACCTTAACTAGATTCTGATTCGGATGCAAAATCTCGTATTCTACGGATAACTTTTTGCAAGCCTCCAATAACATTTTGATGTTTGTCAACATAACTTACTACAGCCCTTCCCTAATCATTTTTAAATAAGGTCTTAGTAATGTGTCGATCTGATCAACTAAAACCGATTTATCTCTATTCTTTTGGATCTCTTCAATGATCAGTGGTTTGAATTCCCTTTCATTAAGGAAGGAAGGGGAAATTTTAAATTTTTGTACTAAATGATCTAAAAGAGCTTTGAAAGCTTCTTTCCCCTGAAAATATTTTTTCCCATCTTCAAACAATAGAGATTTTGGATCTTCAAGCCAATTCTTCCAATTGTACTCATCTAATACATCATCAAAAATATCAAGGTATTTCTCAGACTCAATCTCATCTTTAGAAAATTGTGCTTGTTTTGTTAATTCAGATTCATACCATTGTTTTAAATGCTTAATATCTTGGATCTCTTTATATTTCGGATCTTCTAAGCGAGGATATTTTTTGCGTAGATCTCCAAATCTAAATCTTATACATTGTATGAATTCTGTTTGAATTTGAATTTCATTTTGAAAGTATTGCAGTAAAAACTTTTCAATATAATCTTTCTGAACCATATCCTGCCTTATTTTATTGATTTGAGAACTATTTAAAATATCAGTAATAATATCTAACTCATCAAGCAAAAAATTTTCCCATTCGTGTCTTTCTAAATATATTTTTTGAGGCTTCTTTTCTTGAATAAGATCATTAAATGTACTATCGGACTTATCATCAGTTTTAGGATATTTACGAAAATCATTATCTGTAATTGCTAATACTGGTATTTTGTGATGAATAGATTTTTTCCTGTCTTGAATTTTGTTGTATATCAATTCTGAAACTATATTAAAACTACCACTCCCTCCAACTTCAACAAATTCTAGAGGGACTATATCATCAGGAAATGACAATTGCTTAAAGAATGAAACTTCAGGACTATAAGGCTTTCCTTCAATTAAAATATATAAAGCATTTTCTCTAATAATCATTACTAATTACTCCAATAAATCCCCAAGATAAATAATTTCTGAATCATAAAAAAGACCCATCACGTCAGGGGAGTGAGTTGTAAAAATATATTGATTATTATCTGTATCATCTCTCAATGTTCTAATTAATCTTTTCTGCCAAGTCGGATGCAGATTAAGTTCGATTTCATCAATTAAAACAATTGAGTTCTTCGCTGTTGCCGATGCTAGACCAACTAAGATCCGTAAAATTTGATGCTCACCAGAACTCATCTGATATAGATCATAGTCAACGCCATTTTTTCGCAAAATAAGAGTATCTGAATCTGGTCCTGACTCTAAACCGATGAATTCAGCAGGATAGCAAATCTTATTAAAAAGGCGTTGTATCCTTGTCCAATATGACTCGCCATATTTTTCTTCGTTCCATATTATATGTTTTTTATAGTAAAAATAAAGTCGCGAAAGTACATCATCAAGAGCTAAATTCTCTTCTTTGCTGTTAGATATACTTTTGTCTAAGCTTACTATTCTGCGTTGATCTAAGTAGCAAATTCCTCCAATTACATCAAAAATATTTGAAGATTCTAAATTTATGGCAATCGCTTTTTGAGCTATTCCTCTTGCTCCTAGACAATAAATTAAATCTGGTGATTCGTTCTCAATATCACAAGGATACTGATTAAAGTTTTTTGAGGGAAATGACCACCTAATTTTAGAGATATCTTTAACTGCAAATTTTTTGCCTTTTTCCAATTGTTCAGATATTGGAAAACCCATTTTAGAATAAACCTTTATAATTGCTTTTTCTTCATCTTCATTCAATGAATATTCAAATCTAATATTAGAATGACATCCAATTCCTTTGATAATTTGCTGAGGTGACAAAATTAACCCATCTCTTAATTGTGGATTTTGCCCATCTTCAGCCGTCTTAACAACAATATCAATAGCGTCAAAGATAGAAGTTTTACCTGAGCCGTTAGGGCCAACAATTAAAGTCATTAATCTTGGTCTTGACAATTTGTCAGTAAAATCTAATTCAAGATGTTTTATAGCTCGAAAATTTTCAATTTCTAACGAGTGTAGTTTCATGGTTAGACTTCTATCTTGACTTAAGAGAATTTCTAAGGATTACCGAGAGCATGTCTTAGCTGAGTTTCAGCAGCTTCTAGAGCTTCGGGCAACTTACTGGCATCTTTCCCACCTGCTTGAGCGAGGTTGGGACGACCGCCACCACCGCCACCGCAAATTTTAGCGATCGCACCGATAAATTTACCAGCTTGTAAACCCTTAGCAATTACTTCCTTACTGAAAGAAGCAACCAACGTAACTTTGCCATCATCAGTAAAAGAACCTAGTACTACTGCACTATGTCCAAGTTTTGCAGAAAGCTTTTCGGCAGCCGATTTCAATGCTTCGGCTTCGATATCAGGAAGCTGAGCAACCAGAATCTTAAATTCGCCAACAGCTTCCGCTTCATGGATGAGAGAATCCGCTTTAACTAGGGCTAGTTGCTGTTTGAGATGTTCGACTTCCTTCTGAGCATTTTTTAGCTCATGTTGTAAGCCTGTAATCCGATCGCTAATTTCTTCGGGCTTGATTTTAAAGCGATCGCTTAAATCTTTGGCAATATTGTCACGCAGGGTGAGATATTCGAGTACAGCTTGACCTGCGATCGCTTCGATCCGCCGCACGCCAGAGGCAACACCTGCTTCAGAAATGATTTTGAATAGTCCAATTTCACTCGTGTTTTTTACATGCGTTCCGCCGCAAAGTTCCATTGATACATTAGGAATATCCATAACCCGAACTTCTGCGCCATATTTTTCACCGAACATAGCGATCGCACCTTTAGCTTTTGCTTGGGAGATTGGTAATACTTCGATTACTGATTCATGGGCTTCGGCGATCCAGTTATTGATCTGCAATTCGATTTGCTTAAGCTCTTCAGTAGTGACCGCTCGATTGAGATTAAAGTCAAAACGCAAGCGATCGCTATCGACTAAAGAACCTGCTTGAGAAACATTGGAATCAACGATTTTCTTCAATGCTGCTTGTAACAGGTGTGTGGCAGTATGGTGTGCCTGAATGCGACGACGTTCAGATACTGCAACTTGAGCATTGACGTTATCACCAACAGCAATTTTGCCACGTTCTACTTGTCCAATGTGGATAAATAGATCGGCTTGCTTCTGGACATCATTAACCTTGGAGATCGCTTCACCAATAGCGAGATAACCCGTATCACCAACCTGCCCACCTGATTCTGCATAGAAAGGAGTGCGATCTAAAACAATTTGAACTTTGCTACCTGCGATCGCTGTTTTTACCAATTCACCATTAACAAGAATTGCTTTCACGGTCGCAGTGCTACTCAGTTCTGTATAGCCAAGAAATTCAGTCTTCCCAATTTCTTTAGCAATATTCACCCAGCTATCTTTCGCCATGAGATCAATATCTTCATGGGCGGCTTGCGATCGCTCCTGTTGCTTCTTCATTTCCGACTCGAAGCCGACCGCATCAACAGTAAAGCCTTCTTCTTCGGCGATTTCTTGGGTTAATTCAAGTGGAAATCCGTAAGTATCATAGAGAGTGAAAGCATCTACGCCCGAAATCGTCTTACCAGATTGCACTTCAGGTTTTGTAAGAATCTCTTCAAGCAGCTTTTCTCCACGTTCTAGGGTTTGTAAAAAGCGAACTTCTTCGATTTTGATCTCATCTCTGATTATTTGCTCTCTTTCACGAGTATTGGGATAAACGGATTCTGAAAGTGCGATCGCAACTTCAGCCACTTCAGACGCAAATGTGCCTGAGATGCCTATCAATCGTCCATGACGAACTACTCGGCGCAAGAGACGACGCATAATGTAACCGCGTCCAACATTCGAGGCATTGATGCCATCGGCAATCATATGAACAACGGATCTCACATGATCGCCAATCACCTTGAGCGAAGACTTTATCTTCTCATCGCTCTGGTGATAATCAATTCCTGCAATATCGGCGGCTTTTTTGATGATAGGGAAAATTAAATCTGTTTCATAGTTATTAGGAACAGCCTGTAAAACCTGAGCCATCCGCTCCAAGCCCAAGCCCGTATCAATATTTTGTTTTTTTAGTTTTGTAAGATTGCCCTCAGCATCTCGATTCAATTCCATGAAGACCAGATTGTAAATCTCCAAGAATCGTGAATCATCTTCTAAATCAATCGCATCGTCACCCAATTCAGGATGAAAATCATAATAGATTTCTGAACATGGGCCACAAGGCCCAGTCGCACCCGAAGCCCAAAAATTATCATCCCCCATCCGTTGAATTCGATGCGCTGGAATTCCGATCGCATCGTGCCAAATCGCAAAGGCATCTTCATCGGTGTGATAGACACTGACAACTAGGCGATCGGGCGGTAGTTGAAATACTTTAGTGACTAATTCCCATCCCCATGCGATCGCTTCTTTTTTGAAATAGTCACCAAAACTGAAATTGCCTAACATTTCAAAAAATGTATGGTGACGCGCTGTTCTGCCGACATTCTCAATGTCATTGGTACGGATACATTTTTGAGAGGTGGTAGCGCGAGGAACCTCAGGCTCCTGTTGACCTAAAAAGATTGGCTTAAATGGTAGCATACCCGCGATCGTTAGTAGCACTGTAGGATCATCTGGTACGAGTGAAGCACTAGGCATTACCTTGTGACCGCGCTCTTCAAAGAAATTGAGAAACTTCGCGCGAATTTCAGCACCAGTAAGAGAGGGAAGGCTAGCCATAAAAGTTTGAATTAATGCAGACAGTAATATAGATTCAGGAAAACTCAACAAGTTTGCAACATGAAATGAATATGTTGGGCAAACCTAATATAAATTCTTACAAATTTTAACAATTTTCTACTTGTATTATAGCGATTAGGGCATCCTTGCCCAAAACTTTGGCGATAATACCAATCCTCTAAATGGTGTTGCCATTTAGTTATGCCTTCTTCCTGATTATCGTGAAAAGCTAGAAATCTCCATAGTCAACTTGTAGGCAAGTTAAACCCAGATCTCGCCAAACTTTGACCACCTGATCGCGATCATCTAATACAAACGCCACATTGTATTTATCAAGAATAAATTCATCATAAATCTCCTTCTTAACAATGCTGTCTTTTCGCATATCACCTGACTTTCGCATATGCAGAGCATCAAAACATATACCATGCTTCTCTAGCCATGCCAATGTCTGAGGCTTGGACTTATCCTCTCTCCCAGACACAAATACGATCGCTTTTCCTGCTGTCTGCAAAATTGATCGCACGGGTTCATTGACCAAATCTTTCTCACAACTGGCGCTATCATAGGGGCTGCGATCGCCAATCAAAGCAAGAGTTCCATCTAAATCACAGATAATCGCATCAGGCAAGTCTGGATTATGTGCAGGTTTCGGGTTTCTAGGCGGTGCGATAAATTGGTTGTACATATCACGAATCACCTTCTCCCCAACTGAGTTAAATCGCTGCAAATCACGCTTAATGCAGGTCTCTAAATCTACATGCCGAAAGTCTACAATCTCTAATACTGCCAAGCCCTTGATCAATTCTCTAATTCTCGCTTCGTGTTTAGGAGCAAGGTGCGTATTATCCACAATTACATGCTTCCCTTCCTCTAAAGCTGCTTTAATAATCTGATCTTGAATATTTAAAACAAATTTCTCATTACCTTTGGAGAAATAGGAATTATCTAGCATGGCACGAAGTTCGTCTTTATTCACCCGCTTAATTCCATTGGGTGATTTATCTACTTTTGCCTTAGCCCATGTAGATTTGCCAGAAGCAGGCAAGCCAATTGTGAAATAAACTGTCAACATTTATTCAAAAATCTCGGTGAGCTTACAGACGAAATCTGGTAATAGAAGTGAAGTTATCGAATCATTCTCAATCAGAAGATGTCCAGCGTACTTTGGCGATGTTAGCTTCTGTCGTAACTGCCATGATTCTCTTCCTCTCGATTATAAAGTTTTGGAGATTCTTCAACTACTATTTCTTGAGATTCTTGTGAATTAGGCAAACCTAAAGACAACTCTAATTGATCACTTGTTTGCTCATTTAACTCTTCTAATTCTTCATTGATAGGATTTTCTAATGCTGTGTCAGTCGAAACTAAATCAGAATCATCGACAATATTTGTGATAATGGTTTGGGATGTATCAGTTTCTTCAACTCGATCATTGCTCCCTTCGTTTTGATTGTTATTAGCAGCTATTCTTATTTTGCTGGTTACTTCGATAGTCTGTTCGGCAATAACCGCAATGCGCTCGGAAGAAATATCTTCAGTTGTAGCTTTGATGTTTTCTTTTACAATGATCGCATCAAGAGCATCCACGGCAGATTGATCCATTTCTAATGCTAAGGAATCGGCGTTACTTGATGATGAAGTTACTTCGTCAGTGGGTTCATCAAAGAGACTAACTAGATTGGGCAGTTCTTCACGCACCATCCGAATCGGCAAATTGGCAATCAATGCTGTCATCCGTTTGTCAGACTCTAGGCGAATATCCAATGAGCCTTCGTCAAGTTCTACATACTTAGAAACTACACGCATAATCTCATGGCGCATATTTTCAAATACCTGTGGCTCGATCGCAGCCCGATCATGGGCAAGGATAAATTTCAAACGCTGCTTGACTTTTGCCCCACTAGGGACATTACTTCTTTGAAATAGGCGATCGAGCAGTGTTGAAATCATCTCTAACCTCAGGAGTTACCACTAATCCAATTTGTCAGACGAGCAAAAAATCCTTTAGGAGGGGCTTCGAGCTTTAAAAACTCAATATTTTTTCCTTCAAGGCGTTTTGCCACATTTTCATAGGCAGTGCCTGCCAGCGATGGCTTATCTGACAACACCAATGGTTCCCCTTTATTCGTAGAAACGATCACCTGTTCGTCATCAGGAATTACGCCAATCAATTTGACTGACAGAATATCCAGCACATCCTCGACATTCATCATGTCGTTGTTTTGTACCATCGCAGGACGAATACGATTTAGAATTAGTTTAATATCCGTAATTCGATTGGCTTCGAGCAACCCAACTACCCGATCAGCATCGCGCACTGCCGAAATTTCGGGAGTTGTCACGACGATCGCTTCTTTCGCGCCAGCGATCGCATTCTGAAATCCTGACTCAATGCCTGCGGGACAGTCAATCAAAACATAATCAAAATATCTGCCTAAAACCTCCACCAGTGCCTTCATGTGGGCTGCCGTA
>Ga0315903_10003308_pt1 | contig 22425 bp, 20 predicted proteins | sample LakEriMetagenome_7_FD_203524 | JGI IMG/M metagenome (GOLD analysis project Ga0315903, IMG submission 203524) | Freshwater fungal communities from buoy surface, Lake Erie, Ohio, United States - Buoy 2 MA119 | ecosystem: Environmental > Aquatic > Freshwater > Lake | place: USA: Lake Erie, Ohio... | reverse complement strand
GTTTTTGCAGATCGAGGGGGTAGACCGACTGGTGGGGGCCGAACACGTGGTGTTGCCCGACCGGATTGAAGCGGGGACCCTGATGCTGGCCGCCGCGATCACCAACGGCGATGTGGTGCTCGACAATATCCGCCTCGAGCATCTGACGGCGGTGGTTGAGACGTTGCGCGGGATGGGGGTGACCATCGAGGAATTCGGCGAGGCGATTCGGGTGATGGTGCGGGGTGACCTGCGGCCGCTCGATTGCATCATGCTGCCGTATCCCGGGCTGCCGACGGACCTCCAGGCGCAAATGATGGCGCTGCTGTGCACGGTTCCCGGGATCAGCATCATCACGGACAAGGTGTTTCCCGACCGGTTCATGCATGTGGCCGAGTTGTGTCGGTTGGGGGCCTCCATTCGCCGCGAGGGGGCCAGCGCGATCATCAATGGCACCGCGCATCTCTCGGGGGCGAGCGTGATGGCATCGGACCTGAGGGCGTCGGCGGCGCTGGTGCTGGCGGCCCTGGCGGCACGGGGCGATTCGGTCGTGCGGCGAATCTACCACCTCGATCGCGGATACGACCGGTTGGAGTACAAGCTGAAAGATCTGGGGGCCGCGATTCTGCGCACGGTCGATCACCCGCACAATCTGCCGGCGGGGCTGCAGGTCAGTTCGCAGGAACTGCCCCCCCAGGAAGTGCCTGGCAGCGAGTTGCGGGGGCCCAAATGGCTGCGCCGCGGCGACTTCAAGCTGGTGACGCCGGAAGAGGAATAGCGGCGGGGGTTGGCCGGGCGGGTCGGATTTCGCGCGGTGGGACAGACACGTGTCCAATCCCGGGACCGATCAGGTGGCTCCGGCCAGTTCGGCAATCGCTTCGCCCGAACTGACGATGGGAATGGGGCGGCCGGCGAAGTTCGGGATGGCCGTGTTGCGGTAATCGATCTGCAGGTGGCGGTAAATGGTCGCGAGGAAATCGCCCGTCCCCACCCGCCGTTCGATGGGGTCTTCCCCCCGGGGATCGGTCGCTCCAATAATCTGACCGGTGCGAATGCCGCCCCCGGCGAACAGCATCGTGTTGGCTCGGGGCCAGTGATCGCGCCCGGGCTGGACGACCCCGGCCTCGCGGCTGGCCACACCGCCGCCGCTGGAGGCGACATGAGAGATTCGTGGAGTGCGGCCAAATTCGCCGGTCACCACCACCAGCACCCGACGATCGAGCCCCCGGTCGTACATGTCTTCAATCAGGGCCGACACCGCCTGGTCGAACGTGGGCATGCGGTGCTGGTAGGCTTCGAAAATGTGCTGGTTCACCGCGTGATCGTCCCAGTTCTGCACGCGGCCACACAGCGGGCCGTCGAACTCGGTGGCGACCACATCGACCCCGGCTTCGACCAGCCGCCGGGCGAGCAGGCATTGTTGGCCCCAGGCGTTGCGGCCGTAACGGTCCCGGAGGGTGATTGGTTCCTGCTCCAGGTCAAACGCCCGTTGGGCCGCGGGACTGGTCAAGAGGCCGAGGGCCTGCCGTTGGAAGCCATCGACGGCGTCCATCGTTCCCTTGAGATCGATGGTCCGGGTCAGTCGGTCCAGACTGGACTTCAGGTCCATCCGCCGGGACAGCTGGGGGAGCGCCTCCGCCGGCATGCCGATGTTGGGAACCCGGAACTCGGGAGCGCTGGGATCCCCCACCACCTTGAAGGGCTCGCAGGAGGAGCCGAGATACCCGGGGCCGGCGATTGTGAAGTTGTCGTAGGTGTCGACCGGGTTGACCGCCACATAGTTGGGGATGGCCCGGTTGGCATCCCGCCGCAGGTGGCTGACGATCGACATCCAGTCGGGGAAGACCGGGAAGAGCTTGTCGGCGGCGTCGGGATCGCCCCCCAGCACCTGCAGGGACCCGGACGGATGCCCGCCGCCGGTGTGGGCGATCGAGCGGAGCAGGGTGTACCGATCGGCACACTGCGCGAGCCGCGGTAGCAATTCGCCCACCTGGATGCCGGGGACATTGGTGTCGATGACGCCGAAGGGGCCCCGAAATTCGAGCGGGGCCTGGGGCTTGCAGTCGAACGTCTCGAGATGACTTTGACCGCCGCGCAGCCAGACCAGAATGATGGCGGTGCGCTCTGCGGAAGGGGGGGCCGCCTGGGCCCGACACCGCAGCACATCGGCCAGGGTGAGGGACGTCAGTCCTGTGAGCCCCGCGCGCAGCAACTCGCGTCGGGGGGTAGCACCACGCAGCATTCCAGCCATGACATCCGACCTGCGACTTCAGCGGACCAAACGGAAGCTCCCGGCGAACAGCGGCTGCGGAGATCGGCTCGTCTTGTCCCGAGGAGGGAACAGAGCAGCAGCGGTCTCAACTCAACGCAGTCTGGGGCACCGGCAGCAAGGCAGCATCATGACCGACGGCGGGGCGGGGCTCAATCCCACCACCACGCCGCGGAACCCGCCTGGCGATCTTCCTGGTGGAAACTCGCCTTACGGCGTTCCGAGACCGCTCCCGCCTCATCCTTGCGGTATTCCATCGTCCGCATGACCTGATCCGGGTGAATGACCACTCCGCCCCCCACCTGGGCGATAAACAGCCCGCGATTGGCCTGTTTGTAGTTGCTGATGCTGGCGATCTGCCGAGGGACCAGTTCGCGGTCGGTGGGAGCCGCCTCTTCATCGAGGAACAACCCCGGCGTCCAGCCCACCCGGGTGGGGAGGTCTTCTTTGCGGAAGAGTGCCGCCAGCACGGCGAGGTCGATGGCATTTTGCAGTTCGGCGAAGATGGGGGCGGCCGCCGCGATTTCTTCGTAGCGGTCGGTGAACTGCCGGGCGAATTTCTGGGCCGAGACATGGGTGAAAGGGGCATCGACCCGCTGGCCGGTGGGGGAGACCAATTCTTCCTGCGACATCAGCTGCACGCGTTGGCCGGCCAGCTGGAAGGCCAGCCCGTCGTCGCTGCGCACGAACGGATCGTACAGGGGGGTGAACCACCACCGCTGCAGGGAGTTCTCGTTCTTCTGGACCAGATCGAGGTGGCTGCGGAATCCCTTGACCGGCGGCGGCTCGACATCGATCGACAGCCGTTTCATGCGGATATCAGCCTCGACCAGCATGCGCGCGAAGTGCGATTCGGCGGGGACCCCCGAGACCGAGATGGTCTGCAGCCCCAGAATCTCACCCAGTTTCGCAAATTTGGCCTTGGCCTGGTCAGGAGGCAGAGCACCGCTGGTCGCCGCCAGGAAGCGCTGCAGGCGGGCGAGCGATTCGGGAGTCGGATCGATCGAACAGCGAATCTGACCACTTCCCTGTTGTTGGGACCGCAGGGCGACCAGCAGATCATCCAGCCGCAGGGTGGGGCGCTTGGAAACCGCCCCCAGGGCGCGCCCGGTGGGGTCAACCAGGAAACCCTCGGCCGGACCGGCGATGACCAGATCGTGCCCTTCGGGATCGGCAAAGACGTAATCGATGCGCTGCAGCCCGGCCAGGAACTGCATCTCGGCGGGGACGCGTTGTTTTTTCTCGGCGTATTCGGCACACGCCTGTTCGAGTTTGACCAGCGAGACTTTGCGAAGGGGGGTGGTGCGGACCACTTCGGGGTTGAGGTCGCGGGCCGCCAGTTCTTCGCGTCGCTTGGCGTTGAGTCTGCCGCTGGGGTCACGCAGAAAAACCGGTTTGACCACTCCCTGGGCATCCACCAGGATCCCCCCCGCTCCTTGCTGTCCCCCCTGTTGCCCCCCTTGCTGGCCTCCCTGCTGGCCGCCGCCCAACCCCCCCCCTTGTCCGCCCCCAAACTGGGCGCCTGCCGGTGAGACCAGTCCCAGGAGCAACAGCAGACCGCTGGCCACGATCGGCAGATGCCGCATCCTCCGACTCTGGATCAACAACCGCAGGGGAGTCATCAGAGCACTCTCAGGGGGAAATCACTGGCAGGGGGAAATCACTGGGCGTGGAGGATGTTCCTGCGAGTCTTGCAACCCGCACCCTCCTTCCCGATCTTTCTGGCCGCTGCTGCTGGAACAGGCCGACGGGCTATTATACCCCCGCTTGTCCGGAATCGACTACCGCCTCAATCCGGTTCAGCAGCTTGTGCAGCAATCGCACGTCGCGGGTTTCGAGCGCCATCCGGCTGAGAACCCGCCGGAAGCGGGCGAGATAACTCTCCATCGAGGTCGCGGGGCGGGTATCGAGCAGCACGAGGATCTCTTCCAGCCGGCGGTAAAAATTCTCCATTTCCGCATGGCTGACCAGGTTCCACTGGAACTCCCGCTGGTCGGGCCGCAGCGACGCGTCGTGCAGGGTTGTGGCGTACACCAGCACCGCCTGGGCGAGATTCAGCGAATGATTCTCGCGGGCGCAGGGAATGGTCGACTGGATCGAGCAGAGCGCCAGTTCCGAATTCGTCAGGCCGGACGATTCGCGGCCGAACACAATCGCCGCGGGCTGCTGGAGGGCCCGCGCGCGGATCTGGCTGACCGCCTCCCCGGGCAGAAAGACCGGATAGGCCACCCGCCGATGCCGGCGCGTGGTGCCGACGGAGAAGACCGTTCCGGCCAGCGCCTGCTCCAGAGTGTCGACCACCTGCAGGTTGTCGATCACCGTCGAGGCGGCATGGGCCAGCCAGTAGGCTTCTTCAGCGCGGGGGTCGCAGGCGGGTTTGACCACCACCAGTTGCTGCATCCCCATGGTCCACAGCGCCCGGGCCGCGGATCCCACGTTTCCCGGGTGCTCGGGCTCCACGAGGACCATCCGCACATTGGCGGGAAACTGGGTTGTCGCCGGGTCCTGGTCCATCACACGGATTTCTTGAGCAGCTTCGTCAGCCGGGAATGCCGATGGTCAAACGCCTCTTCGAGCTGATCGAGAACGCGGTCTTTGGTGACCAGCAGGCCGAGGATTCCCCCCGGGGTTTCGAAATCGATCTGGTCGATGATGACCGTTTCTCCCTGACTGTTGGTCTCGAACAGGTGGTCGTGGACCCAGCTCTTGAAGAGTCCCACAACCTGCCGCTCGGTCACCTGGGAATGTTCGACCACACGGGTGATTTCGTGTTCCCCCTCGCGGACCTGGCCAAATCCCTGGATCCGAAACCGCAGCCGGCTTCCCGGGACCACAATCTCGGGGGCCTCGATGAAGTGCAATCCCATTTGGGGAGGGCTGATCAAGGCCACGTTGGCGGGGCGGAGCAGAAAATCGAACGCCTCCCGCTGCGAACAGGGAAGGGTGAAGCGGGCTTCAAATACGGCCATGGCCAGCCAGCCATTCGGAGAAGGGGAATCGACCGTGTCCGGAGCCCCAACCGGCTGCCGACTGCCACGGTTTTCAACCCCGAATCCTAGCGGGAACTCCCGAAACTTGCGACGATTGCGGCATGCCCGATTTTCCCCCGGACCTGTTGACGAAGTGCTGGTTTCTGGCTGGCCCGACCGCCTCAGGAAAATCGGCCACGGCGCTGGAATTGGCCGAGCGCCTCCAGGCCGAAATTCTGGCCCTCGACTCGATGACCCTCTACCGGGGGATGGACATTGGGACGGCCAAGCCTTCGGCGGCCGAGCGGGCCCGGGTTCCGCACCACTTGCTCGACCTGCTGGAACCGCATGTCGAGTTCAGCCTGGCCGAGTATGTGGCGGTCGCCACCGAGGCGGTCCGGCAGATCCTGGGACGGGGCAAGGTGCCGTTGTTCGTCGGGGGGACGGGACTGTATCTGAAGGGATTGCTGCGCGGGGTCTTCGAGGGGCCCGCGGCCGACTGGGCACTGCGGCGGGAACTGGAGCAGTTCGTACGCGACTCGGGAGAGCTGGCGCTGCATGCCCGGTTGGCGGCGGTCGACCCTCCGCTGGCGGCCCGGCTGCCCCCTGCCGATGTCCGCCGTGTCATCCGCGGCATCGAGGTGTTCGTGCAGACGGGGCAGCCCCTGTCTGCGAAGCAACAGCAAGGGCCGCGTCCGGAAGCCGAGCGGCCGGTCGCCACGCTGTGGCTGCACCCCCCCCGCGAGTGGCTCAACCAGCAGATCAACACCCGGGTCGATGCGATGTTCGCCGCCGGACTGGTGGCGGAAGTGCGGAGTCTGGCCGCGCGGCCGGAGGGACTGGGGCGCACCGCCCGCCAGGCGCTGGGCTACCACGAGGTGCTCGAGGCGCTGGAAACGGGGGCTGACCCCGAACAGACCCGCGAACAGATCCAGTTGCGGACCCGGCAGTTTGCCAAACGGCAGCACACCTGGTTCCGCAACCTGGAGGAATGTCGCGAGGTCACTTACGTCGGCACCGAATCTCCCGCCGAACTGGCCGACCGCTGCCTGTCCGTCGCCCGCGGGTGAGTTGACCGCGGGTGAGTTGACCGCGGGTGAGGTGACCGCGGGTGAGGTGACCGGGTTCGACTCGAGAACTCAGCCGGCGGGCTGCTTGGCGGGGTCGAGGTAGATGAAGTTCTTGCCGAGACGGCCGCCGTAATTCCCGGCGGAGATGCGGATCAGGCCGGGAGTGTCAACGGAGGCGCGGATCGCAGCCTGAGTGGCCTGGGCGATGGTGGGGAGGTCGCGGCCATTGATGATGATTTCCATCACCGATTTCACACCAGCCGGCAGCCCCGCCTGGTCGCCCAGCCGGTCTTGCAGCGTGGGGCAGTATTTCTCGTACGTGCTGGCGATCGAGAACTTGTACTTGCTGCCCGCCTTGGACCCACTCGAGGCGATGCCTCCCGGAAACGGGAGAATGACCCCGGGGACCTTCGACGCGGCGGCGGCACCCTGTTCGGCGGCCAACAGGGCCGAGTCGACGCTGTCGCCGAAGAACCACAGGTTGCCCCCCATCAACCCTTCGCGGAATCCGAACCGGCGGTCGAGGATGAACTCGCCCCCCAGGATGGGTATGACCCACACCTTGCGGCCGTGACGCACGTCGCGGGTCTGCCAGCCATCGCCGAAGAAGGCGATCTTGCGGCCCAATTTGAAGTACGGGTCCGAGTCGATGAGGTTGAAGACCGAACAGGTGGCGCAGGTCAGCACGTTCTGGCTGATGCGCACCAGCAGCGAACGCTCGAGGGCCGGTTCCCGGTCTTTGCGGAACCGGGGGACATGAATCTGCACGATCGCGCCCGGGCGGCCATCGGGGGTGGCGAACGATTCATCGCCGCCGGGCCCGACGTACCGGTCGAGACCCGCCTCACAGTCGCACAGGATCGTGCTGGAGGCGTTGCCGGTGCAGGCCCGCACCGCATGGTCGAGCCAGCGGCGATCGCGGGCGGTGATCAGAAACTCGGCGTGGATGCTGCGGAACGCCTCGGCGTACGTGTCGTCGACTCGCGGACTGATCAGGGTCATGTGCGGGACCGCCCTTTCCCGGTGTAGACCCCCTTCTCGGTGATGATCTTGTCCATGAAGACGTCGTGCGACTGGGTGGGAATCTCGGGAAACAACTGGCACTCAAACGCCAGTGCCACCAGAGGCGCGTCGGGACGGGCGTGCTCGAGCAGCTTGTCGTAATAGCCCTTGCCATGCCCCATGCGGGCCCCCTCGCGGGTGAAGGCGACTCCGGGAACCATCACGATGTCGAGCGTCTTCACGTCCACCTGGCGCTCGGGCAGATGCCGCAACTCGGGCTTCGGCTCGAGAATCTTGTACATGCCGAGGGCGAGGTCATCCATCGATTCCAGCCGGAACAGCTCGAGTTCCCCCTGGTCATTGCACCAGGGAACGACGATGGTCTTGCCATGGGCGAGGGCGGTGGCCAGATCCTGCCGGGTGCGCACCTCGGTCCGCACATCGACATAGAACATGGCGGTCCGGGCCCGCTGGTACTCGGGCAGCGCCATGAACCGGGCGCAGATCTCGCGGCTCAGTTCATCCTTGTTTTCCTGATCCTTGCGGTTGGCGTGGGCCTGTTCGCGGATGGCCTTCTTCTTCTCCTGGATCTCGGTCAAGGGAGTGTTCGCTTCAGCGGAATTCATGAGGGGTTCCAACGCAGGATGGGTTGCCGGGCCGCCCGCACGTCGTCGGGCCGGCTGACGGGAGTCGAATGAGGCGCCTGATGCAGCTGCGCGGGGTCATCGCGGACGATGGTCCGGAGGGCCTCCACAAACGCATCGAGGGTTTCCTTCGACTCGGTCTCCGTCGGCTCGATCATCAGGGCCTCGGCCACCACCAGCGGAAAGTACACCGTGGGGGCGTGGAACCCATGATCGAGCAGACGCTTGGCCACATCCATGGCCGAAATGCCCCGCGACTCCTTCAACTCTTTCGCGGACGCGACAAACTCGTGCATGCACCGGTTCCCCTGGGGAACGGGCAGAATATCTTTGAGGCAGGCCAACAGGTAATTGGCGTTGAGCACGGCATTTTCGCTCATGGCCCGAACCCCCGCCGGCCCCAATGTGCGGAGGTAGCAGTAGCCCCGCACCAGAATTCCGACGTTGCCGAAGAAGCTGCGGACCCGTCCGATCGAGTGGGGGGGATTCACCAGCCGGTAGACGGCGGACCCTTCGGCGTTCGGTTGCCGCTCGATGATGGGGCCCGGCAGGAACGGCCCGAGGAAGTCGCGGACCGCGATGGGGCCTGACCCCGGGCCTCCCGCGCCATGCGGGCCGGTGAAGGTCTTGTGCACGTTGTAATGCATCATGTCGCCCCCGAAGTCTCCGGGACGGGTGATGCCGCAGATGGCGTTCATGTTGGCCCCGTCGATGTAGACCAAGCCACCCACTTCGTGCACCAGCCGCGCCACCTCGGCAATGTCCTTCTCGAACATTCCCAGGGTGTTGGGATTGGTGACCATGAAGACCGCGGTCCGCGAATCGAGCTGGGCCTTCAGTTCGGCCAGATCGACGAATCCATCGGCTCCACCCTTCAACTGCACGCACTCGAACCCGGCCAGCGCGGCACTGGCGGGATTGGTGCCATGGGCACTGGCGGGGAACAGGACCCGGGTGCGGGTCTCGCCCCGGCTGCGGAAGTACGCACTGGCGGTGAGCAGGGCGGTGAATTCGCCCTGGGCGCCAGCGGCCGGCTGCAGGCTGACGGCGGGCAGGCCGGCAATCTCCCCCAGCATCTGCTGCATTGAGTAGAGCAGTTCCAGCAGCCCCTGGGACAGTTCGGGGACCTGGTGGGGATGCAGGTCCACAATCCCCGGCAGGCTGGCCAGACGTTCGTTCCGCTTGGGGTTGTACTTCATCGTACAGCTCCCCAAGGGGTAGAAGTGGGTGTCGACCGACATGTTTTTGGTCGACAGGTTGATGAAGTGCCGGATGATGTCGGGTTCGCTCAGCTCGGGGAGCGGAGGGGGGGCGGACGACAGCAGTTCGGCCGGCAGCAACTGCTCCACCGGAACCTCGGGAACGTCGCACGGCGGCAGTCGGGCCGCCCGGCGGCCGGGGCTCGACAACTCGCTGAGGAGTTGGGTCGCCTGCATGTTGCGCATGATGAGTACGTCCTGAAAGAGTGGGGGGAGTCTAGCGCGCCAACACGTCGACCAGGCGGTCGATCTGGGCTTTGGTCCGTTGTTCGGTGACGGCCACCAGCAGGCAATTCTGCGGGGCGGCCAGTCCGGGGGCGTCTTCCGGAGTGAGGGCCGGGCCCAGATCGAAGCCGGCTTCCCGGGCGCGGCTCAACAGGGGACCCGCCCCACCGCGGCACCGCAGGACGAACTCGTGGAAGAAGGGAGCCCGTGTCGCCAGTTCGACCCCCGGCAGGGTGGCCAGTCTTTGGGCCGCGTAATGGGCTTTCTGCAGACAGAGGTTCGCCGTCTCACGCAGCCCCTCAGGCCCGAGCAGCGACAGAAAGACCGTGGCCCGCAGGGCCATCAATCCCTGGTTGGTGCAGATATTGCTGGTGGCTTTGTCGCGGCGGATGTGCTGTTCGCGCGCCTGCAGGTTCAGCACGAAGGTCCGGCGGCCCAGCCGGTCGATGGTCTCCCCAATCAAACGGCCGGGCATCTTCCGCACAAACTCTTCGCGGCAGGCAAGCACTCCCAGATAGGGGCCCCCATACTGCAGGGGGATGCCCAGGCTCTGGCCTTCGGCCACGGCGATATCGGCCCCGACATCCCCGGGACGATTCAGCAGACCGAGCGACAGCGGATGAGAGCTGACGATGGCCAGCGCACCCACCTTGTGGGCCGCCGCACACAGTTCCCGGGTTTGCTCGAGGCATCCCAGGTAGTTTGGTGACTGCACCACGAGGCAGGCGGTGTTGTCGTCCAGCACCCGGGCGACCTCGGCCAGATCGGCGACACCGTCTGGGGTGGGAATGGTCACCAGTTCGCAGTCAATCTGCCTCAGATAGGTCTGGCAGACCTGACGGGCATGGGGGTGTACAGAGCCCAAGACGACCACCCGACGGTGGCGGTCTGTGACCCGCATCGCCATGAACACCGCTTCGCTGACGGCGGTACCTCCCTCGTAGAGGCTGGCGTTCGCCACTTCGAGTCCCATCAGCTGACAGATCAGCGACTGATACTCGAAGAAGGCCTGCAGGCTCCCCTGGCTCGCCTCGGCCTGATAGGGGGTGTAGGCGGTGTAGAACTCGCTGCGTGACGCAACGGCATCGACCGCCGAGGGGATGAAGTGGTCGTAGGCCCCGCCGCCGAGGAAACAGACGCGCGACCCCACCGCTCCGTTGCGCGACGCCAGGTCGCGGAGGTGGGCTTCGAGTTCCAGCTCGGTCAGCGCGGGAGGAATATCCAGTGGACGTTCCATCCTCAACGGGGCCGGAATCTGTTCAAACAACTCGGCGACCGACGCGGCCCCGATCACGTCCAGCATTTGCTGCTGTTCGCTGGGGGTGTTCACTATATAGGCCACACGGAGTCTCCGCGCAGAGGATGGGGAACGACTGGCTTTTGAGAGAGCAAGCGAACGGAGGCCCGCGGGCCGGAACCCGCCGACGACGATCGACAGAGGGATTATTTGACTCCCTACCCGAATTTTCAAACCATGAGGCGTACGGATTTTTGTTACGATGGAATTTGCGCTCTCTGGTACCGCCCATTTCTCTCGCTGTTGTCCCCCGCCGTCCTCGAAGAAACGTGCCTGCATGCGATCGCTCTCCCTCACCAGCCTGGCGTGGCTATTGACGGCCGCCCTCACCCTTCCGACCTGTCAGGCTGGCACCCGGCTGACGCATCAATACGAGGCGGGCGAAACCTTCACTTATGAGCTGATTACCGACATCCACACCACGGCGACCGAGAGTGGAGCCGCGGGGGGTGGGAAGGCGAAGGGGAAAGGGAAGCCGCCCGCCGAGGCCCGGCAGGTCGATGAAAATCAGATTCAGGTGCTGACGCTGTTGGTGGCGGTGGACAAGGTGACTCCGGAGGGGACTGCGGAGTTGAAACTGACCATTCGCCGGGTCCGCTCGGCCATGGATACCCCCACGCATGGCCGGGTCAGTTATGACACCGAGCAGACCGACACGGTCATCGATTCCAAAAACATTCCTGCGCAACGCAACGCCGAGAACTGCCGGCAGATGGTGGGGATCAGCTGGAGCCTGCAGCTGGATCGACTGGGAAAAATCACCGGTTTGAAGCCCGTTTCCGGCAAGGAGGGCAAACCGGGTCCCAATGGTCAGCCCCTCTTGGGGCCGGATGGGATGCGGGAGATCTCCAGTCAGTTTTTCACCCCGTTGACCGAAGCTGAGGTGGAATCCGGAACCGAGTGGGTCCGCAAAACCGCCACCAAAACCCCCTATGGCAGCCTGCGGGTCACTCAGACCCTCAGTTGCGACAAGGTCGACGCCCAGGGGCGGTGTCGGCTGACCACCAAGGATCATTTTGAACCGCAGGTGGGCCCCCAGATCCCCCTGACCGTCGAAATGCCGGATGGAGAGGGGGAAATCACCTTCGACGTCACGCGGGGACGGGCGGTGCAGGGGATCAGTTCCCAGGAACTGTCGATGCGGATCGAGCTGGGAGAGAAGAAACTGGATCAAAAGGTCCGCTCGAAGCGGACCTTCCGCTGGGTCGAGCAGACTGGGGGAGAAAAAGATCTGGAAATCGAATTGACTCCGTCCAAGCCGGATCCCGCCGGACAATAGGTCATCTCCCTGCGGGATTCGCGGGGCAGCATGGACAGAATGTCAGCGGCGGGGGCGTGCATTCCCCGCGAAACTCTCACAGTTGAGAGACCGAAATGGTCCGGGTTGTTCCATTTTCCCGGGCCCTTTAGAATTCTGGGTAAGTCGCCTGTCCACAAGAGCGACTCAGCCTGTTTTTTCCAGTCTCTGCCGACAACGATCGACCATGGCCAAAGCCGGTTCACGCAAGAAGCTGCCCAAGGAAGTCGCCGTCATCAACGCCGACAACTGCACGGGGTGCGAAGCCTGTCTGCAAGTCTGTCCTGTCGACTGTATTTCGAAGGTTGCGGGAGAATCGATCTCGGTTCTGCAGTCGTGGTGTGAGATCGACGTCGAGCGGTGTGTCGGCTGCGAAGTCTGTGTCCACATTCCGGGCAAGAAGAGCGATCCGTACGAGTTGACGGTCTGTCCGTGGAACGCCATCGAACTGGTTCCCACGGTGATGGTGGCCCAGGCGGTCGCCGCGAAGGGGGGGCCTCCCGAGTATCTCGAGCAGCACTGGGATCGGCTGGTGGTACCGGCCCAACGCATGGCGGAATTGGCCGCCTCCAGCTGACTTCCCGCCGGATTGTCGACGGCGCGGCTTCCGGATTCGAACGCATTCCTCGCATTCGCGGTCTCCCTGGAAAAACCACGATGTTGCCGCGGTGGCGGGTGCTGGTGACGGATCGGGCCTGGCCCGATTTGCAACTCGAGCAGGCGATCCTGGCACCCTTGGGGGTCGAGCTGTTTGAGCCGGGCGGAGTTTCGGAAGAGCAGTTGGTTGCGGCTGCGGCAAACGCCGATGCGATCGTCTGCAATTGGGCTCCGGTCACTTCTGGGGTGATTGAGGCGGCGACCAACTGTCGGGTCGTCTGTCGGTCCGGAATCGGGCTCGACAACATCGACATTGCAGCGGCCAGCGCCCGGGGCATTCCCGTCACCAACGTGCCCGACTACTGCGTGACCGAAGTGGCCGATCACACCCTGGCCCTGCTGTTGGCTGCCGCCCGCCGGGTTGCCTTCTTTCATGTGCGGACCAAGCAGGGGGAATACCGGTTGGGGGCCGCATCTCCCCCCGATCGTCTGGCCGGCAAGACCCTGGGTTTGGTGGGGTTGGGACGGATTGGTGCCGCCGTGGCCCAAAGGGCGCGGGCTTTTGGCATGACCATTCTGGGGTGTACCCGCTCGGGGAGTGATGCCGGGGTTGGCTGCCCCGTGGTCCCGTTGGCGGAATTGCTGTCGCAGTCCGATTTTGTCTCCCTGCATCTCCCGGCGACCGCGGCCAACCGGCATCTTGTGGGGCCGCAGCAGTTCGCCCAGATGCGTCCCACGGCCTGGCTGATCAACACGTCCCGGGGCTCCCTGGTCGATGAACAGGCCTTGTGGCAGGCCCTGCAGGAAAACCGGCTGGCCGGGGCGGCCCTCGATGTGTTCGATCCCGAGCCCCCCGACCTCACCCGGCCACTGTTTCGGGACGAGCGAGTCATCGTCACGCCGCATGCGGCGTTTGTCTCTCCCGAGTCATTGGTCGAACTGCGGACCCGGGTGGCGCGGCAGTTGGCGGCCGTGCTGTCCGGCAACCGTCCCGAGAACATTGTCAATCTCCAGGCCCTGCGTGGCTGATCCTCATCCCGGCTTGTGATTGGAGTTGTTCTTGCTTCCCCTATTTTCGACAGCTAACATCCCAAACTGACCGGGGTTCCCGGTCCGAAGTCTCTCCCGGCTCTGCGCTGTTCCCCATGCCCAAGTCGACCGATATCACCATTCTCGAGGCTCGTTGCACTTTCGAGCCCACTCCGTTCCGTTCCCCGCTGAAGTTCGGCGGGCGGGTCATGGATCGGGGTACACTCATCAACATTGAGTTGACGGTGGAGACCCGCAACAAGCGGACAGAAGGGGGGTTCGGCAGCATGCCGGTGGCTCCCGTCTGGGCGTGGCCCTCCAGCTCGGTCACGGCGGAACAGGCGGAAGAGGCGATGAAAAAATTCGCCGAGGAAATCGCCGAACTGGCGGTCGATTTCCCCGATCATGCCCATCCCATCGACATCGCCGAGATGTTCGCGGGAGAGTATGAGCATCTGGCGAAGCAGCTGCAGCAGCGGTTGAAGCTGGCCGAACCGATGCCTTACCTGGCACAGCTGGTGGCCGCGAGTCCGCTCGATGCCGCCCTCCACGACGCCTACGGGCGGGTGCATGGCGAGAACAGCTACAACCTGCTGTCGTCGAAGTACATGAATCACGACCTGTCTGAGTATCTCGACAAGTCGTTCAAGGGGGAGTATCTCGACAAGTACACGCTGCGCGAGCCGAAGGCGCGGATGCCTCTGTATCACCTCGTTGGGGCTCTCGATCCCCTGACCCCCGCCGATGTTCAGAAGAAGATCGGCGACGGGCTGCCCGAGACCCTGGCTGAGTGGATCAAGTACAACGGTCTGACGCACCTCAAGATCAAGCTGAATGGCGATGACCTCGCGTGGGATGTCGACCGCGTGCTGACTGTGGACCGTGTGGCCTGTGAGGCGCAGGGGGCCCGGGGTTGCGCGGAATGGGTGTATTCACTCGATTTCAACGAGAAGTGCGCGAACGTGGCGTACGTGCTTGATTTCCTGAATCGCATCCGTGAACAGAACCCGGCGGCCTACGACCGCATCCAGTACATCGAGCAGCCCACGCATCGCGATCTGGCCGCCCATCCCGACAACAAGATGCACGAGGCCGCCAAGCTCAAGCCCGTTGTGATCGACGAATCGCTGGTCGACTACGACGCTCTGCTGATGGCCCGCGACCTGGGTTACACCGGGGTGGCTCTGAAGGTTGGAAAGGGACACAGCGAGTCGCTGCTGATGGCGGCGGCGGCCCAGAAATTCGGCATGTTCCTGTGCGTGCAGGATCTGACCTGTCCGGGCTATTCGTTCCTGCATTCGGCCAGCCTCGCCGCCCGCATCCCGGGAGTGGCCGGGATCGAGGGGAATGGGCGCCAGTATTGCCCCGCGGCCAACCGCAAGTGGAAGCCGCAGTTCCCGGGCATGTTTGAAATCAAGGACGGCACGGTCGCCACGGGAACTCTCTCGGGCGTCGGACTGGGTTTCTAGCCGCGACCCGAACGGCGGGCGCTCCCTCGCAGGGGAGACGCCGCCGCCTTGGCCACCGCGGCTGGCTGTCGTCCGCGGCCGGCTGCTTTGCCCCGTTGGGTTCCCCTGTCTTTCCCGCGTTGAGCCGCTTTCGCCGGTTTGGTTTCCCGCGGTTGGCCGGGAGATGGGGTGTCCGTCCGGGCGGTTGTGCCGCGGCGGGGACGTGCGGCCCGCTTTTTCTGGACCGTGGTTTTGGGTTTGGTCCCGCGCGTCTTCGCGGACCTCTTCAGGCCCTGTTCGTACATTTGAAGATAGGACGGAACGTCGAGTTTCGTCAGCAACTCGGCCAGCACATTCCAGGGAATCTGGTCGGGCGAGCGAAAGCGAATGCAGCTCGCGCCGCGATCCAGACGGTGGCCCGTGGCTTTCCAGGCCTGGTCGAGCCACGCCGAGAGTTGGCGGTCGATGGCGATCGCCATCACATACAGGGCCAGATTGTTCTTCTGCGATGCCAGGGACAGGAATGGCAACGGATCCGCCGGCTGACAGTGATAGCCGGGGGGATACACGCGGTGCGGGATCACATAAGAGATCATTCCATACTGCATGACCTCTTCCAGCAGGGGATCGAGGTGCCGTCGCAATTCCTGCCGCAGCGTCTGCAGCGCCGCGCGTCGATCCGGGGCCAACTCCGCCAGGTATTCGTCAACCGTTTTGGCCTTGCTGCGCATGCTGTCTCCCTGGATCAGGATTGGATGGACATTCCCCCCCCGGGCGGTCCGCTCCGGAAGCAGCGGACCGCCTTCGACACCGTGCCGGGTGAATCGGCGAATCAGTCGCGAACCTCAAAAATCGCCTCCACTTCGACGGCGATGTTCCCCGGGAGCGGCCCCATTCCCACGGCACTGCGGGCTCCCTTGCCGGCATCTCCAAACACCTCGACCATCAGGTCGCTGAATCCGTTGATGACCTGAGGATGGTTCAGGAAGTCGGGGGCCGAGTTGACCATCCCCAGCACCTTGATGAGGCGGGTCACACGGTCAAGTGATCCGAGGGAATTCCTGAGCGTGGCCAGCATCGCCAGCCCCACCACACGGGCCGCCTCTTTCCCCTGGGCCTCTGTCAGATCCGAGCCCACACGCCCCGTGATCAGGGTCTTGTCGGGACGCAGGGGGCCATGTCCCGAGACGTAGACCAAATTGCCCACCTGCACACAGGGGACATAGGTGGCGACCGGTTTGGGGGCGGGAGGAAGAATCAGACCCAGTTGTTGGACGCGGGCTTCGGCACTCATTCGGGAACTCACGGGACAATTACGGAAAGCAAACTTGCCCGGCCTCGCAGGCCGGTTCCTGGTCTCTTTGGTATCGCTGCCCGCTCCCGCCTGCAACCCGCTTCCTCGAATTCCGCCGGTTCCCCCGGCGGCCTCCCCTTACCAGCGGAATCTCAATCCCACATTCAGCCCCGAAAACCACGCTGCTTCGGAAGTCGACAGCCCCGAGACGCTGGTCAACAACCGGCCCAGTTCGGGCTGGTCTCCCGCTACCGCGACCCCCTGAAGCCAGAGTGCCTCGTAGCTGAGGGCGGCGGACCAGCGCTCACTGAAGCGATAGGCGAAGCTGAATTCGAAGTCTCCGACAAAGGCCAAGCCGCGGTCGGTGTCGGCTCCCCGTTGAAGGAACCCGCTCGACGCCGCGTTGCCCTTCCACATCCAGTCCCCCTGGCTCGAATTGGCGTACAACCCCCCCATCAGTCGCAAGTCGACTTCCAGCGGGGTCTCGTCTTTGACAAGCGCAAGCGACAGCCCCATCTGACCGCCATACATTGAGTTGTCTGTGGAGACCTGGAACGCTGCGCTGTGGCTGGGACTCATGGTCGCCCGGCCCCAGAGAGCGTCATCAAACTGCAGCCAGCGAACGCCCGCCAGCCAGGTGAAGGCGGCCACCTCGGAATCGTGCTGCAGATTCCACTCGGCGCTCTGGACCCGCGAATCGAGGCCCGCCTGCAAGATCGCCTGGGGCCAAACCATCGCATCCCCGGGCAGAGTCCAGTCCCCACCGGTGTTCGCCCAACCGTGATTGCCGATGCCCGAGACCCCGAAATACCGGGCCTCCCAGCCATCGAAAAACCCCTCGGTCGGATCGCGGTGGCCACCCCGCAAATCGATCCCACTGCCCCATTGGTAACTCCCCAAGGTCGAGTCATACGAGCCAGGTGAAGCGAGGACAGGGGCATACAGCGGGCTGATTTCGTAAAGCGATCGCGTCAGGGTCAGGAATCCCACAGAGCCCCACCAGCCGTGCGGTGCGGTGACGAAGTGTGCTGGCCCGTAATCTTCCGGACAACCCTCCGGAGGCCAACCGACTGGGGTGGGATACTCTGGGGTGGGACATTCTGCCGACTCCCGGGCGGAGTCGATCTCCGGACCCTGCGGCCAGTCGTCGGGAGGGATCGCCGCGGCGGCCGACTCGGCCTCGGTCAGCGGTTGGGCCGCCTCCGAACCGGAGGTCTCCACGGCGCGGTGTGGTGTTGGCGTCGCCACGTCCGATTGAGCCGGCAGCGAACTGGCCCACAGCAGTCCCGCCAGCCACACCAGCCCTGTGCGGCAGGTTGGTCCCGGCATTCCCCGACTGGAAATTCGACGCATCGGCACCACCAAGGCAACCAACCACCCGAAACCGTACCAACGGTTTCTTCCGTCAATTCGGATCGACGATCAGAGGTGTTGCGTTGCACACAGTCGTCTTCACCCGGCACGACTGGCATGATTGGCACAACCGGCCAGATTTGCCAGGTTTCCCAGTTTGACATGGGAGAAATCCACGCGGGCAACGGGCTGACCGGACGCCCCCGGAGAATGACGCTCCAGGAGTGGACGCCGCTCAGACTACCAACGGAAGATCCGCAGCGCGATTGCGAACGAGATGGCTCCCCAGGCGATCAACGTCACCACGGGGCGCCACAGGTCTCCCAGCGAGAGCCCTTCCAGCATCACTCCCCGCAGGGCATCGTTGAGCGCTGTGAGGGGGAGCAGCCGGATGACGGGCTGCACGGCGGCAGGAAACCGGTCCGAGGAAAAGAAGACCCCCGAAAGCACATACATCGGAAGCATGACCAGGTTCAGCAACCCCGATGCCGTCTCGAGGGTGGTGGCCCGGCTGGCGATCAGCAGCCCCAGTCCGGCAAATGCGAATCCCCCCAGCAAAATGACGACGATCAGGCTCAGTACGCTTCCCTGGATGCCTACGCCGAACAGCAGCCAGGAGAGCCCCAGCAACGCACAGATCTCGGGCAACATGAACAGCAGCCGGCTGAGGATGACGCTCATCAGGAAGTCCCGGTGCCGCAGGGGAGTCGCGAGAAACCGCTTGAGCAGTTTCTTGACACGCATGTCGACCAGCACGAAGCCCACGCCAAACAGGCCTCCCCCCATCAGATTGATTCCCAACAAGCCGGGGACCAGGAAATCGATGTAACGGGAACCCGCCTCCGAGAGTTCGTGATCCTGAAGCGGAGGTGGGGTGGCTCCCCGTTGTTTCAGCAGCACGTTTTCGACCGCCTGACGGGCGAACAGACTCTCTGCCCGACGTGGTTCCTGCCAGAGTTCCCACTCGCTGGTGGAAGCGGTCGGTGAGTCCGTCGCTGGTGGCAGGATCACCAGATCGGTCTTGCCATCGCGCAGCCGGCGGCGCCAACTGTCATCGGAGAGCACTTGCACGGTAAATCGTCCATCGGCAGACAGCGCGTCGCGAAGGTCCGTTGCCGCCGACTCAGCTCCGCGGGAGACAAGATCCACAGTGATCTGCGTCTTGGGTCGCTCCCGAAAGGCGATGCCCAGCGAGATCGCCATGATCAGGGGGAATCCATAGACCCAGAAGATGGCGGCCGGCTCACGGAAAAACTCCTTGATGCGGGCCCGGGTCAATTCGATCAGGGGGGTCAGTCGGTGACTCATGATGCAGACTGGGCTCCATCGCGCAAATGCCGCCCCGTGAGGGTCACAAACACATCCTCCAGAGTGGCGTGGCGGGTGGTCAGCGAAGACAACTCGCGTTGCGTCTGCCGGGTGTAGTCAAGCAGGGCCGGAAGCGCCCGGTGCGGTTCAGCCACCGAGAGCGCCAGCCGTCCATCTTCATGCCAGACCTTCGTCACCGATGGCAATTGGGCGAGTTCCGACTCGGGGGGAAGCGGTCCCTGCCAGGTTGGTTCCAGCACATGTTCACTCCCCAGTTGCGAGATCAACTGGCGGGGCGAACCCAGGGCAATGACTTTTCCCTGATCGACAATCGCCACCCGGTCACAGAGCCGTTCGGCCTCATCCATGTAATGCGTCGTGAGGACCACCGTCCGACCGGCCGACTTGAAGCCGGAAATCACATCCCAGAGCTGCCGGCGGGACTGGGGATCGAGCCCGGTGGTGGGCTCATCCAGAAACAGGATTTCCGGATCTCCCACCAGGGCACAGGCGATCGCGAGGCGTTGCTTCTGGCCACCGGAGAGTTTGCCGAACCGGGTGTCGGCTTTCTCTTGCAGGGCGACCTGCGCGATGGCTTGTTCAGCGGTCAAACCCTGCGTGAAAAAACTGCGAAAGAGGCGGACAATCTCCGCCACCGTCAATTTGTCGGTCAGGTTGGTTTCCTGCAGCGAGACTCCGATCCGCTCGCGAATGGCCCGGTCCGCCTCTCCCCAGCGCTGGCCAAGAATCTCCACGTCTCCCGAGGTGGCGGTCGACAGCCCCTCAAGAATCTCCATCGTCGAGGTTTTGCCCGCCCCGTTGGGGCCCAGCAGTCCAAAGCATTCCCCGACTGGAATCTCGAGATCAATTCCCCGGACCGCCTCCACGGGGGGCTTTCCCGGATACGTTTTGATCAGTTGACGGCAGCGGATCGCAAGGGGAGGAGGACTCACGACGGCACGTCCTGGCGACGCAAGGCCGCCATCCCGAACAGGATCCAACCGGCGATCGAAATGGTTCCCCCCAGAGGGACAATCATCATCCCCACCCATCGCAGATTCCCCAGGGTGTAGGCATAGAGGCCGCCGCTGAAACCAGCGATGCCCAGAAGCAGGCAGATTCCCGCCCCCCGGATCCACTTGCGGTTCTGCGAAGTGGCGGAGAGCCCCAGACCGATCAGAGCCAGCGCATGGTACATCTGGTAGCGGGCTCCCGTCTCGAAGTCGGCGAGGAACTTTCGATCCAGCGGGATCTGCTCGACCACCTGGGGGCCATCCGCCGTATTGATCTTTTTGTCGAACATCATCCCGGCGTACTTCTGCCGAAAGTGGCCATCCAGCCCATGAGCGGCGAATGCGCCGCACGCCACGGCAAGGGCCCCCAGCAGTGCCCCGCAACCGATCCAGAATCGCGATCCGTTGTTCACCACCACCTCTTCGCGTTCAAGAATTCCTGGGGGCGTCCACTCCAAGAATGGCTTTGTCGCCGTCAGGCTGCACCGATTATTGTCGCCAGCCCCAGGAAGAACGTCGCCCCCTCGTGCAACCTGTTTCCCGATCTTACCGATCCACCTGCCGGCGGCGTAGCCTGTCTCAGCCGGGCTGCCGCACAGGAATCGGAGCCGGCATGTGCTACAACCTTGTGTTGCCGACCCGACTCCGGACTCTCATTTCACCCTCTCCAACCGTGTTTTCGAATCCCACCCTGTTGGTCCTGCTGTACCTGGCCGCGATCGTGGTGGCCAATCTGACGGTGGCAGCGTTCGGTCCGGTGGCCCTGTCTATCAACGCCTTTGTCCTGATCGGACTCGATCTTTCATGTCGGGACCGGTTGCACGACGCTTGGCGGCGGCAGGGACTGTTCTGGAAAATGGGACTGCTGATTCTGGCCGGGAGCGGGCTGTCCTGGCTTCTGAGTCCCCAGGCTGGTCGGGTTGCGAGTGCTTCGCTGGCGGCGTTTGCCCTGGCCGCGACGGCAGACGCTCTGGTCTATCAACGGCTGCACCACCGCCCCTACCTGGTCCGCAGCAACGGCAGCAATGTGGTGGGGGCGATGGTCGACAGTCTGGCGTTCCCCACGCTGGCCTTTGGTGGATTCAGTCTCGTGACCTCGTTGTTGCAGTTCGCCGCGAAATTTTTCGGCGGTTTTTTGTGGTCGCTCCTGTTGAACCAGTCGCCGCCGAAAGACGCGAGTGGTCCTCATCCGATCGTCGGTTCTCCCGTTTCGCTGGACGGCACCGGCCCCTCCGTCGAAGATGCGTCTCCTGGACTGGCCAGCCCTGACCAAAGACATCGTGAACCCGCCGATGGCTGAACAGGCTTGTTCCGGCCCGGCCACCCTGGTGTGTTCCCTTTCCTGAGAGAGCATCGACATGACGACTCGTCGCCGACTGTTGGCCCAGGGACTGGCGGGTTGTGCGGCAGGGATTGCCGCGGTCAGCAAGGAGCTGCACGGCAGCGAACCCGGCATCGCTCCGGCGCAGGGACGGGAGTTTCGTATTGGGGTCATTTCAGCCCGGATCGAAGGTCAGCCCCAGCCATCGAACGGACATACCTGGCATTTCGCGCAGTACTTTCATCCGGAGATTTCGCTCGCCGCCATCCGCAAGTATCAGGATCCTGGCAGCGTGACGATGTTCGAAAAGTACCTGCGCAATCCGCGCACCAATTTCGGGGTGCTGCCATTTCCCGACACCCGCATCACGCACTACTACGAGACCGACCCGGCGATCGCCGCCCGGTTTTGCGAGGCGTTTCCTGGTGTGCAGGTGGCGACATCACTGGAGTCGATGGTCCGGGAGGTGGATGCCGTCTATCTGGGAGACGCCTCGGGACTGGGGGAAGATCACTTCGACCTGGTCGCTCCCGGACTCGAACGTGGTCTGCCGACCTTTTGTGACAAGCCGATCGGCGGGTCGGTCGCCGGAACCCGCCGGATTCTCGACTTCGCCCGCCAGCATTCCGCTCCCCTGATGTCGTCCAGTCTGTTCCGGCACCAATGGGGAATGGAGGAAGCGCTGCGGCTGCGCGATTCGAGGGAATTCGGCTCGCTGCAGTATGTCCTTGCCAGCCTGGGCGGGGGCTACTCGGAACGTGGGTGGACGATCTACGGACAACACCCCGCGTGGACTGTGATGACCCTGTGTGGGCCGGGGATCGACAGCGTGAGTCTGTATGCCCGTGAGGCGACGGCCCACGCTCTCGTGACCTGGCCTGACCGCATGCCGGCCGAGATCTGGTACGGCCGGCCCGACATCGCCCGGGACTATTGTTCGACGGCGGTGCATTTCGAACAGCGGCGGTTCGAGTTCACCCCCGGTATCGAGGGGAACTTCTGGCTGGGCCATCATTACGAAATGTTCAATATGGCTCGGGCCTTCCGGCAA
>Ga0315903_10003307_pt1 | contig 22426 bp, 18 predicted proteins | sample LakEriMetagenome_7_FD_203524 | JGI IMG/M metagenome (GOLD analysis project Ga0315903, IMG submission 203524) | Freshwater fungal communities from buoy surface, Lake Erie, Ohio, United States - Buoy 2 MA119 | ecosystem: Environmental > Aquatic > Freshwater > Lake | place: USA: Lake Erie, Ohio... | reverse complement strand
CCGCGTACTGCACGTTGATCAGTCCGCGCACGTCGAGCGCGGTGGCGATGGCGGCGGTGTAACTCTCGATGACCTCCACCACCCACGACGGCAACGTCTGGGGCGGGATCGCGCACGCCGAGTCGCCAGAGTGAACACCGGCTTCCTCCACGTGTTCCATGACGCCGCCGATGATGACCTCACCGGTGTGATCGCGGATGGCGTCCACGTCGACCTCGGTGGCGTCCTCGAGGAATCGATCGACCAACACCGGACGTTCGGCGGACAAGCCACCCTCCTTGCCCAGACTGCCGAAACCCGACAGTTCGGCCATGGCCCGGGCGAGGTGATCGCGATCGTGGACGATCTGCATGGCCCGACCGCCCAATACGTAACTGGGTCGCACCAACACCGGGAAGCCGACACGGTCGACGATGTCGAGCGCCTGCTTCAGGTCGACGGCCGTGCCACCCGGAGGCTGCGGGATGTTCAACGACGCGCACAACGCGTTCCACTTCTCGCGGTCCTCGGCGAGATCGATGGACGACGGCGAGGTTCCCGCGATCAACTCGACGGGGATCTGGCCCGACAGCTTCAACGGTGTCTGGCCACCCAACGACACGATCACCTTCGGGGCGCGACCACCGGCGGCGGCGGTCTCGGCAGCGATGACGTTGAGCACGTCCTCCTTCGTGAGCGGCTCGAAGTAGAGACGATCGCTGGTGTCGTAATCCGTCGACACCGTCTCGGGGTTGCAGTTCACCATCACCGTCTCGAAGCCGGCGTCGCGCAAGGCGAACGACGCGTGCACGCAGCAGTAGTCGAACTCGATTCCCTGACCGATGCGATTCGGGCCCGAACCCAGGATGATGACGCGCTGACGATCCGACGGGCGAACCTCGTTCTCGTCCTCGTAGGTGGAATAGTGATACGGAGTCTCGGCGGCGAACTCGGCCGAGCACGTGTCCACGGTCTTGTACGTGGGGATGACCCCGGCGACCTCGCGAGCCGAGCGAACTGCTGCTTCGTCGACACTCCAGAGATGGGCCAACTGGGCGTCACTGAAGCCCAGCCGCTTCACCCGACGCCACGCCGCGCGCGACATCGAACCGGGCGTCTCGTCGGCCACGGCGGCGCGCTCTTCCATGATCATCGACATCTGGTCGAGGAACCACGGATCGACCCGACACGCGTCGTGGATGCGATCGATCGGTATGCCACGGCGCAACAGCTCGCCGATCTGGAAGATGCGCTCGGGCGTGGGGATGCCCACCGATGTCAGCAGTTCGTCGTCGGACACCGAGGCCAACTGGCCCTCGGCCGGATCACAGCCGAGACCCGCGCGACCCTGCTCCAACGAACGCAACGCCTTCTGCAGGCTCTCGGGGAAGGTGCGCCCGATCGACATGACCTCGCCCACGCTCTGCATCTGCGTGCCCAACACTCCGCTGGTGCCGGGCAGCTTCTCGAAGGCCCAGCGCGGGATCTTGGTGACGACGTAGTCGATGGTGGGTTCGAAACTGGCCGGAGTGGCACGCGTGATGTCGTTGGGGATTTCGTCGAGCGTGTATCCGACCGCCAACTTCGCGGCGATCTTGGCGATCGGGAAGCCGGTGGCCTTGGAGGCCAGGGCACTGCTGCGCGAGACGCGCGGGTTCATCTCGATGACGACCTGATCACCGGTGAGCGGATTCACGGCGAATTGCACGTTCGAGCCCCCGGTCTCCACGCCCACGCGACGGATGCAGGCGAAGGCCGCGTCGCGCATGCGCTGGTACTCCACGTCGCTGAGGGTCTGCGCGGGCGCCACGGTGATGGAGTCGCCGGTGTGCACGCCCATCGGATCGAAGTTCTCGATCGAGCAGATGATCACGCAGTTGTCGGCGCGGTCGCGCATCACCTCGAGTTCGTATTCCTTCCAACCGGCGATGCTCTTCTCGATGAGGATCTCGTTGATCGGACTGGCCGCCAAACCGTTGGCCGCCAGGATCGCGAACTGCTCGGGGGTCGAGGCGATTCCGGTGCCGCGACCACCGAGGATGTACGCGGGCCGGATGATGGCGGGCAATCCGATCGTCTCGATGACCTTCATGGCTTCGTCCATGGAGTGCGCGATGCCACTGGGCGGAACCGACAAGCCGATCTCCAACATGGCCTGCTTGAACTTGTCGCGATCCTCGGCGGTGGCGATGGCCTCGGCGTTGGCGCCGATGAGTTCGGGGGTTCCCGGCACTCCGACCAAGCCGCGCTCGAACAGGGACATGGCGGTGTTCAGACCGGTCTGGCCGCCCAGCGTGGGCAGAACGGCATCGGGCTTCTCGCGTTCGATGATGCGCGCCACCACTTCCCACGTGAGCGGTTCGATGTAGGTGCGGTCGGCGAAATCGGGGTCGGTCATGATGGTCGCCGGATTCGAATTGGCCAGGATGACGCGATAACCCTCTTCCTTCAACACGCGACAGGCTTGGGTACCCGAGTAGTCGAACTCGCACGCTTGCCCGATGACGATGGGGCCGGAGCCGATGATGAGGATCGACGAGAGGTCGGTGCGCTTGGGCATCTCAGATGCTCCCGTTCTTCATGAGGTTGGCGAACTGATCGAAGAGATAGCGACTGTCGTGCGGACCGGGTCCCGCTTCGGGGTGGTACTGCACGCTGAACGCGGGAGTGTCGCGCACCACCATGCCCTCGTTGGTGCCGTCGTTGAGGTTCACGTGGGTCACGTTCACCCGACCACCCAAACTGTCGGCGTCCACGCAGAAGTTGTGGTTCTGACTGGTGATCTCCACGTGGCCCGAAGCCTCGTGTCGCACCGGATGGTTTCCGCCGTGATGTCCGAAGGGCAACTTGTAGGTGGAACCGCCCAAGGCGCGACTGAGCAACTGGTGTCCGAGACAGATGCCGAACACCGGCACCTCGCCCAACAACTCGCGAATGGCGTCGACCGCGTAGCCGACGGATTGCGGATCGCCCGGTCCGTTGGACAGGAACACGCCCTGAGGTGAGCGCGCCAGAACCTCGGCTGCCGAGGTCGACGCCGGGACGACCTCGACCGTGGCGATCTCGGACAGACAACGCAGGATGGTGGTCTTGATCCCGAAGTCGTACGCCACGACCTTCAACGGACCCGATCCGAAGAAGTAGGGCTCGGGCGTGGTGACCTTGGCGACCAGGTCGATGCCGTCGGTGCCCCGCTCGGCGCGCGCCGCCGCCAGCAAATCGGACTCCGAGGCCGTGCCGAACGCTCCGGGCATCGCTCCGGTGTCGCGCAACAGTCGCGTGAGTCGCCGCGTGTCGATGCCGGCGATGCCGGCCACGCCGGTGGCGCGCAACATGGAATCGAGACTTTGGTCGGCGCGGTGGTTGCTGTGTCGACGTGCGAGATCCCGGACGATCACCCCGCGACAATGAGGGCGTCGCCCCTCGTCGTCCACCGCCGTGGTCCCGTAGTTCCCGATGTGGGGATACGTGAAGGTCACGATCTGGCCGGCGTAGCTGGGGTCGGTGAGCACTTCCTGGTACCCCGACAGCACGGTGTTGAACACCACTTCCCCCGACGAGATCGCGGCCTCGGCCCCGATGGCCTCGCCCTCGAACACGCTTCCATCGGCCAGCACCAAGGCGGCCTCGCGGAGGGCTCCATTCTTCGTCGTCACGTGTCGTCTTCTCCCTGGGGTCGCCCGTTGCTTTGCATAACTATACGTTGTAATGAATGATAATAAATCATCGCTGGGCCACCTGGTCGATGACCACGGCCCGCCCGTTCGACACCGTGTGACGCACCTGGCCGGTCACCGATCGACCGTGGTACGGGGTGTTACGACTCTTGCTGGCCACCAGCCCCCGGTCGACCACCCAGGCCGCGCCGGGGTCGAGCACGACCAGGTTCGCCGGCTCGCCCTCGGCCACCGGTCGGCCGTGACGGTCACCGATGCCGGCGATGCGGGCCGGGTTCCAACTGAGACAGGCCAGCACCGACCGCAGGTCCATCCCCAACTCTCCGACCGCCAATGCGAAGGCCGTCTCCAGACCGAGCATCCCGGGCGGCGCCGCATCGAGCGGCTGTTCCTTCAGATGATCGGCGTGCGGCGCGTGATCGGTGGCGATGGCGTCGATGGTTCCGTCACGGAGTCCGGCCTTGAGCGCGTCGATGTCGGCCATCGTGCGCAACGGCGGATTCACCTTGAAGACCGGATCGAACGTGCGCAACGACTCGTCGTCGAGGGTGAAGTGATGCGGGGTGACCTCGGCGGTCACCGGCAGGCCGTCGGCCTTGGCGGCGCGAATCATGTCGACGCTGCGCGCCGTCGAGACGTGCAGCACGTGCAGGCGACCACCGGTGATGCGCACCAACTCGATGTCACGGTGCACCATCAATTCCTCGGCGATGGCCGGCCAGCCCGGCAGTCCGAGATGACTGCAGCACGACCCTTCGTGCATGACGGCGCCGGCGGTCAGACGGCTGACCTCGCAATGCTGGGCCATCGTGATGCCGAGATCGGACGAGTACTCGAACGCCCGCCGCATCAGCAACGGATCCTGAACCCCGTTGCCGTCGTCGGTGAACAACGTGACCCCGGACTTCATCAGCTCGGCGTACGGCACCAATTGCTCTCCGGCGCGGCCCACGGTGATGCATCCCGAGGGGACCACCTCGCACAAACCCGCCCGGCGACCTTGCTCGCGCACGAACTCGACCACGGCCCGTGAATCCTGGGCCGGGTCGGTGTTGGGCATCGCCACCACGGCGGTGAATCCACCGAGAGCAGCGGCACGACTGCCCGTCTCGATGGTCTCGGACTCCTCCCGACCGGGCTCGCGAAGATGCGTGTGAAGATCGACGAAGCCCGGTGACACCACGGCGTTCGACGCGTCCAGCACGGTCGCCGCCGCGGGCAGCGTCGTACCCGGCGTCGCCACCACCGCGATGCGCCCGTCGACGATGTGTATGTCGGCGGGTCGTCCCTGCGCGTCGGTGGTGGAATCGACGATGCGACCACCCACGATGTTCACGGTGTTCATGTCACGACCGTTCACGAGGAAACCTCCGAGTTCGCTTCTCCCAACACGTCGAAAAGAACCGCCATGCGTACCGCCACACCGTTGCTGACCTGGCGCGTGATGACCGATCGCGCGAGATCGGATGGATCGACCATCATCTCGACCCCACGGTTCATCGGGCCCGGATGCATGACGAGACACTCGGCGCGCAGACGGGAGGCCCGCGTGCGGTCGAGGCCGAAGCGATTCGAGTACTCGCCGAGGTCCGGCACCAGGGCCTCGTTCATGCGCTCACGTTGCATGCGCAACATGTACAGCACGTCGACGTCGCCGATCACCTCGTCGAGATTCGAGGTCACCTCGACCGGCCACGTGTGCACCTCGGGAGGCAACAAGGTGCGCGGCGCGACCACGACGACGCTCGCCCCGAGGGCCGTGAACGCTTGGATGTCGCTGCGAGCGACGCGACTGTGTCGGACGTCGCCGACGATGGCGATCCGCACGCCGGCCAGACAGTCCGCGCTGGCGGCGCGCCCCAATTCGGTGCGAATGGTGTGGCAGTCGAGCAACGCCTGGGTGGGATGCTGGTGCCACCCATCTCCGGCGTTGATGATGCTGGCATCGGTCCAGTCGGAGAGCTGCCACGGAACCCCCGACGTCTTGTGGCGCACGATGAAGGCCGCCACCCCCATGGCGCTGACGGTCTCGATGGTGTCGCGCAGGCTCTCGCCCTTGTTGACGCTGGAAGTGGACACGCTGAATGTCATGGTGTCGGCCGACAGTCGCTTGGCGGCCGTCTCGAAACTGATGCGCGTGCGCGTGGAGTCCTCGAAGAACAGGCTCACCACCGTTCGACCGACCAACGCCGGCACCTTGGGCACCGGACGACGATTCACCTCGACCATGTGATCGGCCAGATTCAAGATGCGCACGATGCCGTCGACACCGAGCTCGGGAATGCTGCGCAGATGCTTCATGACGCCGCCTTGCGCACGATCGTCACGCCCGACTCCGCGACGATCACGTCCTCGTCACGCCCGGTGGGCAAGTTCTTGCCCACGTAATCGGGACGAATGGGTAGCTCGCGATGGCCGCGGTCCACCATCACCGCCAACTGCACCGCGGCCGGTCGACCGTACTGGTTCAACGCGTCGAGGGCGGCCCGCACCGTGCGGCCGGTGAAGAGGACGTCGTCGACCAACACCACGGTGGAGCCGGCCAGGTCGACCGGAATCTCGGTGATCGACACCGGGGTCACCGGCCGGAGAGAGATGTCGTCACGGAACAGCGCCACGTCCAAACGACCCACGGGCACCTCGTGAGAATCCTCGATGCGCGCGATGGCCGCGCCCAATCGCTCGGCGATCCAGACGCCACCCCGTTGGAGTCCGACGATGACGACCCCGTCGAGACCGTGATTGCGTTCGATGATCTCGTGCGCGATGCGGGTCACGGCCCGCGAGACATCGGCCTCACCGAGAACGACGACGGAACCCTCGGAGGATGGAGTGGGCGCGGATGCGCGCGAGTTCGGTTGTTTCGGGGCGGAGCCCGACGACGTACCACTCATGTTTCCTCCGTTCGGGCCTCACGGGACCCGTTTGACGGTCGTGCGAACCTTAGCAGGGTTTCGCCACGCTACGGCTCCAGTCGAGCCAGAACCGTCGACAGATCCGGAGGCAAGGGCGCCTCGAAGGTCATCGGTTCGCCGGTGAAGGGATGTTCGAATTCCAGACCACCCGCGTGCAGGAACGGACGACCGATCGCCAAGGGTGCCCGAGCACCTCCGTACGACGGGTCACCCACCACGGGGTGACCCGTGGCCTGAAGGTGCACGCGGATCTGATGCGTCCGTCCGGTCTCCAGCTCGCAGGTCACCAACGCCACGTCGGGTTCGGAGAACGTCCGCTCGACGCGGTAATTCGTGCGGGCCGGTTTGCCACTGGCCACCACCGCCATGCGCAACGGGTCGCGGGGGTCGCGACCAATGGCGGCGTCGATGGTTCCCACCGGCGCGGCCGGACGACCCCACACGAGCGCCGTGTAGCGACGCGTGACCTCGCGAGCCGCCAACATGGCCACGAAGGCCTCGTAGGCACGCTGAGTGCGAGCCACGATGAGCAAACCCGTGGTGCCGACGTCGAGACGATGGACGATGCCGGGTCGATGGGCCTCTCCGACCTCGGCGATCTCGGGATACAGGGCGAGCAAACCGTTCACCAACGTCCCCTCCGCGTTGCCCGCGCCGGGGTGCACCACGAGACCAGCGGCCTTGTTCACGACGATCACGTCGTCGTCGACATGAACGACGTCGACGACGATCGAGGCGTCGGGCTGCGGGAGTTGTTCCACGGGCAACGTCGCGAGGTCGACGGTGACCGCCTGACCGGCTTTCAGTCGCACCTTTCCACTGGGGGCCGGGACTCCGTCGACCGTCACCCCACCCGAGGCGATCATGGTGGCGGCATCGGACCGACTGACCTCGGTGATGAGCGACACGATGCGATCGAGGCGCTCGCCGTCGAGAGATTCGGGGATCTCCTCGTGGACGATCGAACTCATGACGTCACCTCGTTCGCCCGAGACGAGACGACGTAGCCGAGGATCAGCAAAGCACCACCGACGTTGATGCAGATGTCGGCCACGTTGAAGATCGGAAACCATTGGAAATCGATGAAGTCGACCACACGACCACGAAACAGCCCGTCCTCGCGGAACAAACGATCGACGATGTTGCCCAGGGCCCCACCGACGATGAGTCCGACCGAAGCGGTCGCGAGTCGTCCGCTGCCTTGACGCATCGACACCAGCAGACCGACGACCACCACGGTGGCGATGACTCCGATGATCGGTCCCCATCCCTGACCGCGACCGAAGGCCATCCCACCGTTGAACGCCAAGTTGAATTGCAGCGTCCACACGACATGGATCACATGACCGTCGCTCAATGCGTTCAGGGCCCAATGCTTGGAGATCTGGTCGATCGCGACGCACACCGCCGCCACGACCAGCGATGCACCTCTGACACCGACGCGCGAGGCCGGTGACTCACCGGCCACGTCGCTCATCGACGGCCGATCCCGCCGACTCTCTCCTCGACCAACTCGGTCGCCCACGGGATCACCTCGAGGCGCTCACGAGGAATCGGTCGGGTCGAGATGACGCTGTAGCCGTAGTCGCCGGTCTCGATGCGCTTGAGCGCGGCGTCGATGTCCTCGACGATCTGGCGCGCTTGCTCGGAGAGCACCCGATCGCGCTCACGTTCGACGGCCATGGTGTCGCCTTCGCCACCGTCTTCGTCGAACTGGTCGTCACCCATTCCGGCTTCTTCGATGAGTTGCTCACGCTCGTTCTCGAGTCGTTCGGCCTGACCGAGCAGTCGGGCGCGTTCGGTTTCCAGCAACGTGCGTTGGGCCCGCAGGAACGCCAGATCGAAATCCTTGTTGGAGATGATGCCGTCTTTGGTCTTGGGCTTCTTGCCCGGAACCGCGGGCTTGACGAAGACCGGCTTGACCGGCTTCTTGGGGGCCGGAGCAGGCTTGACGGCGACGGCCTTGGTGGCGGGTGCCTTGGTCGCGGGAGCCGGCTTCTTCACCACGGGCTTCTTCGCCACGACCTTCTTGGCCACGACCTTCTTCGGTGCGGCCTTCTTCGGGGTGGGCTTCTTCGCCACGACCTTCTTGGCCGCCGGCTTCTTCGGAGTGGGCTTCTTCGGAGTGGGCTTCTTCGCGACGGGCTTCTTCGCCACGACCTTCTTGGCCGCCGGCTTCTTCGGAGTGGGCTTCTTCGCGACGGGCTTCTTCGCCACGACCTTCTTGGCCGCCGGCTTCTTCGCGACGGGCTTCTTCGCCACGGGCTTCTTCGCGACGGGCTTCTTCGTCGCCGACTTCTTCGCGACGGGCTTCTTGGGTGCCGGCTTCTTGGCGGGTTTCTTGACCGATTTGCTGGCCATGGGGACGTCCTTGGTCGATGTTTACGGCGAGGATAGTCCCGTTGGTGCTCCGCCGTGGGACTATCGACTCAGGGACACACCGATGTACACCGGTTCGTCGTCCAGTTCGGCGTTGGGAGTTCCGTCACTCCACGCCACCGACGTCGCCAAGGTCTCGCTCGCGATCATGTCGACGAAGGGGGCCACCTGGCGGCGCACCGACTCGGGTACCCCGAGAGTCAGCACGATGCGATCACTCACCTCGAGGTCGGCGTCCCGACGGGCCTGTTGCACGAGACGAATGAGATCGCGGGCGGTCCCTTCGGCGGCGAGTTCGGGCGTGACCTCGATGTCGAGTCCGACCATTCCCAAACCATCGGCCAAGGTCGCACCAGCCGAGCCTTCGGCCGCGGCCATCTTGATGGTGTACTCACCCTCGACCAACTCGATGCCTCCGGCCACGACGACACCGTTCGCATGGGACCAGTCGCCGGTCTTGACGGCCTTGATGACCTCCTGGGTGCGCCCGCCCAGGCGTGGACCGAGCGCACCCGGGATCACCTGCAGAACCGCGGTGGCTCCCGACTCTTGTTCGGCCGACAACACGACCTTCTTGACGTTCACCTCGTCGGCGATGATGTCGACGAATGGTCGCAGCGTTTCGGCATCGGGGTGCGAGACCTTCAACTCGGCCAACGGCAAGCGCACGCGACGAGAGTGAGCCTTGCGAACCGAGAGCGCCGACGAGCACACCTCGCGCACCCGGTCCATCGCGGTCACGAGTTCGGGGTCGGCCGGAAGATCGCCCGCCTGCGGCCAATCGGTGAGGTGCACACTGACCCCTCCGGTGAGCCCCTCGTACACGGTGTCGCTGACCAAGGGCAACAACGGTGCGGCCACTCGACACAACGTCTCGAGCACGGTGTGCAAGGTGTCCACCGCGTCGGCATCACCGACCCAGAAACGATCACGCGAACGACGGATGTACCAATTGGTGAGCACGTCGAGGAAGTCCCGGGTGTTGGCACAGGCAGAGAAGAGGTCGTACGCGTCGAGATCACGGGTGACCGCGGCGACCAGGTCGGACGTCTTGGCGAGGATGTACCGATCGAGGACGTGCCCGGAGTCGGTGCGCACCGTGCCACTCACGCCCTCGGCGTTGGCGTACAAACCGAGGAAGTACCACGAGTTCCACAATGGCAACAACACCTGTCGAACGGTCTCGCGGATACCGGCCTCGGTCACCGAGAAGTCGGCCCCGCGCAGAATGGCCGACGACAGCAGGTACCACCGCATGGCGTCGGCGCCATAGGTGTCGAAGACCACCATGGGATCCGGATAGTTGCGCAGGCTCTTCGACATCTTCTGTCCGTCGTCACCGAGCACGATGCCGTGACTGACGCAGGTGGAAAACGCCGGGCGGTCGAACAGAGCGGTGGCCAGAACGTGCAAGGTGTAGAACCAACCACGGGTCTGACCGATGTACTCGACGATGAAGTCCCCGGGATAGTGCTGTTCGAACCATTCGGTGTTCTCGAACGGATAGTGCACCTGGGCGAAGGGCATCGAGCCACTCTCGAACCAGCAGTCCAGAACCTCGGGCACGCGCCGCATCATCGACTTACCGGTGGGGTCGTCGGGATTGGGGCGAACGAGGTCGTCCACGGCGGGTCGATGCAGATCGGTGATGTCGGTGCCGAAATCACGCTGGAGGTCGGCGATGCTTCCGTAGACGTCGAGGCGCGGATAGGCGGGATCGTCGCTCTTCCACACGGGAATGGGTGAACCCCAGAATCGATTGCGGCTGATGGACCAATCGCGGGCGTTGGCGATCCACTTGCCGAACGAACCCTCCTTCAGGTGCTCGGGGACCCACGTGATCTGTCGATTCAGTTCGACCATGCGGTCCTTGATGGCCGTGACCTCCACGAACCACGAGGAGATGGCGCGGTACACCAAGGGTTCGGCGCAACGCCAGCAATGCGGATACGAGTGCGAATACGTGTCGTGCCGCACGACGGCACCGGCCGCCTTCAGGTGCTTGATGACCGAGGGATTCGCCTCGAAGACGTGCTGGCCCGCCCAGTCGGTGACGTCGGCGGTGTAACACCCGTGGCTGTCCATGGGACACACCGCGTCGATGCCAGCGGCCTGACAGGCCAATTGGTCGTCCTCACCGAAACCGGGGGCCATGTGCACCACACCCGTTCCGTCCTCGGTGGTGACGAAGTCTCCGGCGAGAACGCGGAACGCGTTCGGCGTGTCGGCGAAGTAGCCGAACAAGGGACGATACGAGCGCCCCACCAGGTCCGCGCCCCGCACGGTGCCCACCCGCACGGCACCTTCCAGTTCGCGCTCGTAGGCGCCCAGCCGCGCCTCGGCGAGGATCGAGCGCTCGCCGTTCGATTCCATGATCGCGTAGTCCACCTCGGGGTTCACGGCCAGCGCCAGATTCGAGGGCAAGGTCCACGGCGTCGTGGTCCAGGCCAACAGGCTCTCGCCCGTCTCCAACGCGAAGCGCACCGTCAGGGCCGGGTCCTGACGATCGCGATACACGTCGTCCATGCGCGTTTCGGTGTTGCTGAGCGGTGTCTCGCAACGCCAGCAATACGCGAGCACCCGAAAGCCCTCGTAGATCAGACCCTTGTCGTGAAGGGTCTTGAAGGCCCACATCACGCTCTCCATGTAGGGAAGGTCGAGGGTCTTGTAATCGTTCTCGAAGTCGACCCAACGCGCCTGACGCGTGACGTAGCGTTCCCACTCGCTGGTGTACCGCAACACCGATGTGCGGCAATAGTCGTTGAACTTCTCGATACCGAACGCGGTGACCTCGGGATGGCCCGAGATTCCCAGCTGCTTCTCGGCCTCCACCTCGGCGGGAAGACCGTGACAGTCCCAACCGAATCGTCGTTCGACCTTCTGACCGCGCATGGTGCGGTACCGCGGTACCGCGTCCTTCACGAAGCCGGTGAGCAGGTGGCCGTAGTGCGGCAGACCATTGGCGAATGGCGGACCGTCGTAGAAGACGAATTCGTTGTCACCACCGTCGCCCGCCGTGCGATTCTGCACGGAGGCTTCGAAGGCTCGCTCCGACGCCCATCGAGCCAGTGTGGCGGCCTCGATGTCCGGGAAATTCGGTTGGGCGTCGATGGAGGGATACGGGCGGGAGGTCATGGTGAAGTGGGGCGTCGCGAGGGCGTGGTCAGGCTACCGGCAGGGGCTCAACCGACGATCGCCGCGCGCACCACCTGCAACACCAGCAACACCACCACCGGCGACAGGTCGAGGCCGCCCATGGATGGCAGCACACGACGCACCGGCCCCAGGACCGGTTCGGTGATGCGCCCGGTCCAGTCCCGCACGGCGTCGATCGCTCCGCCCCGCGACGGGAACCACGAAAGAATCACCCGCACGAAGATGACCATCGTGAAGAGGTAGATCAGCGTTGCGAGTACGTCGCGCACGGATCAGTAATCAGCGTTCGGGCGCGGAGCCGGCTTCAACAAATATACGCCCCGGGCCACTTTTTCGATCTTGCCGTGCAACGCGTAGCAGAGCCCGCTCGAGAAGTCGATCATGCGGCGGGCCACGTCGTCGTCGCAGCCTTCGGTGTTGAGGATGACGGGTTGGCCGTCGCGATAACGGTTGGCGACTTCCTGGATGTCGTTGAAGCGGATCGCCTTCACCGTGTGCGGTTCGCCCTGAGCACTTCCGCCGATCGTGCGCACCGACGACGAGGGACGACCCGACACCGGGCGGGGCTGAATGGACGAATCATCGACACCCATGCGACGGGGCGGAATCGGGTCCGTGTCGCGGGGCGTCACTTGACGCACGACCGGGCGCGAGCCGGTGTCGTCGAAATCACCACGGCGCGGATCGGGACGCGACACCCCGCCCGAACGATCGGGGGCGTCCTGATCGTCGTAGTCGTCGTACGCGTCGTCCTCGCCCAAACCGAGGTAATCCATGGCTTTTCTGAAGATCGACATCGCCGTCAGAATAGTCGGGGTCAGGCCGTCCGGGGTGGACGCTCTCCGAAGATCGCCGAGCCCACGCGAATCAATGTCGATCCTTCCTCGACCGCCAGGCGCCAATCCCCGGACATCCCCATCGAGATCTCGGACAGACCCAGCGCCGTGACCATCGCCGCCACCGACCGGAAGGCCGAGCGCGTGCGCGCGGGGTCTCCGTCGGTGGGTCCGACCGTCATCAGGCCCTCGACGACGAGGCCGCCCTGCGTCGCCAACCCAACCAATGACTCGACGTCCGCGGGGTCGCAGCCGGCCTTGTCCGGTTCGCCGGTGGCGTTCACCTGCACCATGATTCGTGCGCCGGGGGAACGGCGCGCGAGTTCGGCGATCACCGATTCGCGATCGACGGACTGCCACACGTCGACGATCGGGGCCAGTGAGCGCACTTTGTTCGACTGCAGTCCACCGATGAAATGCACCTCGGGAACCGGACCGACGTCGTCTCGAGCCATGAAACGACCCCACTTGTCGACCAACTCCTGGGCGTAGTTCTCGCCGATGCAGGGACATCCGGCAGCGGCCACCGCCGCGATCGCTTCGGGTGGGAAGGTCTTGGTGACGGCCACGATTCGCACGCGCTCGCCGCCGAGCGCCAGCACCTCGTCGACCAACGTTCGGTACCGCGCCGCGATCGCGGATGCGTCGACGACCCCGGGCTCGCGCGTCATGCTGCCTGCCTCCACACGGCCAGAACGTGACGCTGCTCGTCGACTCGGGAGCGGTGCGAGAAGAACAGATCCCCCCGACACCCGGTGCACCATCCGATGTCGATGACGCGAACGCCCGGGACCGCACGGCGCAACTCGGCCACGACGAGAGCGCCCATGTCCAACGCGGGCCGCCCCTGCCGATCGACCGTTCGGACGTGCGAACCGAAGGTGCGCTCCATGAGATCCAGGTCGTCGGCACCGAACTCGTAGCAACACGCGCCGATGTGCGCGCCGATCACCGCGGTGGACGGCGGATCCGATCGTCGAACGAGTTCCTCGATGGCGACGTCGAGGACTCCGGCGTGTGCACCCCGCCAACCGACGTGGGCTCCGGCGATCCATTCGCGACCGAGCAGCACGACCGGGACGCAGTCCCCCACCCACATCCCGAGCACCGCATCGTTCGTGCGCGTGAGCAGAACGTCACCGATCGAACCATCGTGATCCCCCGGGCCGTTCACCTCGTGCGCGACGATTCCATGGTCCTCGGTCAGTTGGGTCCATGTCTTGGACGACAACGCGCGACGATTCGCGGGGTTCAGCGGAGAGCGCGGATGAAAGTCGCCGTCGAGACGCGTGGAGTGAACGATTCGCACGTCGGGTCGTTCGACCACGTGGATGAACGCGGGCACGTCGCCCGCCGACTCACTTCAGGAACGACGGGACGTCGAAGTCGTCGTCACCATCGTCGGACGGACCGGCCGGGTCGCTCGCGAAGATGTCCTTGGGCGCCGGGGCGGAAGCCGGACGGCTCTCGCGGGCCGGAGCGGCACCACGACCGGCGGGACGTCCGGTCGGACGCACCTGGGGCGCGCCGTCCCAACGATCGAAACCAGCGGCGATCACGGTGACCTTCACCTCGTCACCCATGTCGTCGTTGATCACGGTTCCGAAGATGATGTTGGCGTCCTGGTGAGCGATTCCGTGGATGATCTCGGCGGCCTCGTTCATCTCCATGAGGGTCATGGTGGACGGACCGGTGACGTTCAGCAAAACGCCGCGCGCACCCTCGATGGACGCTTCGAGAAGATTGCTGGACAGCGCCTTCAGCGCGGCGTCGCGAGCCCGGCTGTCACCGCTGGCGGTGCCGATACCCATGAGGGCCGAGCCGGCGTTCTGCAACGTCATCTTGACGTCGGCGAAGTCGGTGTTGATCAGTCCCGGGTTCGTGATGAGCTCCGAGATACCCGAGACACCGCTGTAGAGAACCTCGTCGGCGCGACCGAACGCCTCCATCACGGTGTCACGAGCGTCGACCACGGACAACAGACGATCGTTCGGGACGACGATGAGAGTGTCGACCTTCTCCTTGAGCTTGGCGATGCCCGCATCGGCCTGCACGGCGCGACGACGGCCCTCGAACGAGAACGGGCGGGTGACGATGCCGATCGTGAGGGCACCGAGACTCTTGGCCACTTCGGCCACCACCGGAGCGGCTCCGGTTCCGGTTCCGCCACCTTCGCCGGCGGCGATGAACACCATGTCGGCACCCTTGAGAGCATCCTCGATCTCGTCACGGTGCGCCTCGGCGGCTTGGCGACCGACCTCGGGGTCGCTTCCCGCACCGAGACCACGCGTCAATTCACGACCGACGTCCAGCTTCAGTTCGGCGTCGCTGGTCATCAACGCCTGGATGTCGGTGTTGATGGCGATGAACTCGACTCCGCGCAGGTTGCGCTCGATCATGCGGTTCACCGCGTTCACGCCGCCGCCGCCGACGCCGATCACCTTGATCTGGCAGATGTAGTTGTTCTGTCCACCAACCATGCTGGGAGACTCCTCCGCTTTCGGGCTGTCGGCGGAGCCGACGGCCTGTTGTTACTACTTCGGTCGTGCTTTTTCGATCGTCCTGAAATTACGCCGACCGGACCGGACGATCCGCCCGGGCCGGTTGTGGGCGTAATTCTCCCACTTTCCCCGCGGCAATGGGGGGATACCCCGCCACCGCGGTCCGACAAAGTCCTGCTAGGAGCACCCGAAAGGTCGGCGCGACCACCTCACCGGACGCTCGGCTCACCACTGGAGACGTCGATGATGGCGTACTTGCTCGAACCCTGCTTCTTGATCTCGTTCACCACACCGACCAATTTGGTCTGGAAATCGTCGGGCCGGCCGAACAGAACCTCGACCTCGTCGGTGAGGGCCATCGACACCTCACCTTCGGCCGAGACCGCCATGGACACCAGACGTGCGCGCAAATCACTCGGGAGCGCGTTGACCAGTTGTGCCGCCCCGAGGAACGGTTGACCCACCGAATCTCCGGCCGACAAGTTGGGACCGGTCCCTCGAATCGGGACGTAATCCAACGGATCACCCTCGATGACGTCCAACACGCGCCCGTCACGATCGATCACCCGGTTGAAACCGTCGACCGCGCGATAGAAGCCGATCGGCTCGCGTTCGACGATCTGAATGAGGACCCTCGAGGGCAAGTGAGAGGACAACGACACCTCGCGAACCCACGGGATCGCCTCCAGTCGCAGCTCGGCCCCGTGAAGGTCGGCGGTGAGGATGGGCTCACCTTTCAGGTCCGAGATCACCTCACCGAGCACGTTAGGGTCGGCGTACACGTTGCCCTCGACCTGAACCTCGCGAATGGACAAGATGGGAGAGGTCAACAGAAGAAGCACGACCAACACCACGGCCACGGCGATTCCGGCCACGGAGAACCAACGCAACCGTCGACGTCCCGCGGCTCGGCGGATGGCGATGCGGCGTTGCCGAAAGCGCGACGCTCCCGCCGCAGACGCCGCCGGAGACGCCGCCGGGGCCGGGCCGGAATCGTCGTCGGAGATGACGACGCGCTTCTTGCCCGAGGTCATCGTCTTCACCGGAGACGTCTTCACCGGAGACGCCTTCACCGGAGACGCCTTCACCGGAGACGAGTCGTCCCCGGCACCCTCGGTGTCGGTGTCGTCGTCGACCTGGTTCTTGGATCGGACCCGAGCGAGCCAGCGGCCCACGGGGAATCGCCGGGGTCGGGCCGCGTCCTGCGACCCGTCACCACCACCGGACGCGCCCGCGTCCGCGGAACCCGCAGTGGCGCCCTCGTCGGAGAAGACCGCCGAGAGTTCGGCCTGCACCTCATCGGAGATGGTCGCGGCGAAATCGGTGGCGATCTCGCTCGTGGGATCCACGGGGCGGTCAGCGGCCATCGTCGTCTCCGTCGGCCGAACGCGGAAGTCGGACATCGTCGAAGACGTGCGCGTCGGGGAACCCCACCAGTCGAACCTCGCTGCGCATCACGTAGCCAGTCTTGTCGGCGACCACCTGTCGAACGTGGGACATCACCGCGACCACGTCGTCGGAGCGTCCACCCTCGTCGGCCTGGATGAAGTTCGCGTGCTTGGTGGAGACCGATGCCGTCCCGATGCGCAGACCACGCAAACCGCAGTCGTCGATCAACCGACCCGCCGCCACCTCACCGGGAACCGGATTCACGAACACCGACCCGGCGTTCTGCCCGCCGGGCTGGTTTTCGCGCCGCCAGCGCACGATCTCCTCGATCGTCGCTTCGCACGACTCCCGAACTCCCGCGGACAGCGCGAGACGCACGCCGAGCACGACACGCTCGTCACCGATCGTCGAACCCCGGAAGCGCAACCCGAGATCGGCGGCTCGAACCTCCCGAGTCGATCCGTCGCGCCAGTCGAACAGCCGAGCGTCGACCAACGACGCATTCATGTCGGACCCGTGTCCACCGGCGTTCATTCGCACGGCACCACCGACGGTTCCCGGGACACCGACCGCCCATTCGAAGCCGGTCAGACCGGCAGCCGCGGTGCGTCGGGCCAGAACCGGAAGGGGAACCGCCGCACCGGACGCCACCGACGCATCGTCGACTCGCAGGTCGATGTTCGAGGCGAAGTCCCCCAGTTGGACGACGATGCCGGCGAAACCGCGGTCGCTGACGAGCATGTTGCTTCCCCGCCCGATCACGAGCACCGGCAGCGAAAGTGTCCCGGCGGCCTCGGCCACTCGCGACAGCTGTTCCTCCTCGTCCACCCGAACGAAAACCGCGGCGCGACCGCCGACTCGATACGTCGTGAGCGTGGCCACCGGATGATCGATCAGGACGTTGTCGCCGATGAGCCGACGAAGGCTCCGTGCATCGACGTTCACGGTGCACCGCGCAGCGCGAGGATCTCTCGCGGCAGAGTCTCGACGTCGCCACAACCCATCGAGATGCACACGTCGCCGGATCGAACGAGCGCCGACACCGTGGTCGCCAACCGCGAACGATCGGGTTCGTACACCACGTCGAGGTCCGGGCGCGCCGCTCGAACCGCATCGGCGACCAGACGGCCGGTCACACCGGGAATGGGCGTCGTTCCCGACGCGTAAACGTCGGTCACCACCACCAGATCGGCCGATCCGAACGCGGGTCCGTACTCGGGCGACATCTTCGCCATGCGGTTGAATCGATTCGGCTGGAAGACCGCGACGATCCGCGTCCAACCGTCTCCGCTCGTGCGCGCCGCGGTCAGCACCGCGTCGATCTCCCGGGGCAAGTGCGCGTAGTCGTCGACGAAGGTGGCACCGTCGATCGCACCGACGATCTGGAAACGACGGTCGACGCCGCCGAAGACCGCGATGGCATCCACCGCCGCCGCCGGGTCGACCCCCACGGCCGAGACCATGGCGATGACCGCGGTCGCGTTGGCCACGTTGTGGGTTCCTCGCAGAGGACTCTGGACGGTGATCGACGCCCCCGACGGATCACGCACCACGAAGGACGTGACACCGTCGGATGCTCTCACCGCCGACCAACGGAAGTCCGCATGGTCCGACGATCCGTAGGTGATCCACGCGATGTCGGCGTGACGCGAGACGATGGCCGCGATCGACGGATCGTCGATGCACACGACACGAGGGCCGGACACGCCGACCAGGTAATCCTCGAAGGCCGTGACCAAACCGTCGAAATCGCCGTAGTGATCCAAATGATCGCGGTCGATGTTGGTCAGGATCGTTCCCGACAGGGGAAGGCGCAGATGGGTGCCGTCGCTCTCGTCCGCTTCGACGACCATGAAGTCGCCATCGGTCCAGCGCGCCCCGGTTCCCTCGTCCCGCAGATCCGCTCCCACGACGAACGACGGGTCGAGTCCGGCCGCTTCCAGGGATCGCACCAGCAGAGACGTGGTGGTCGTCTTGCCGTGGGTGCCCGCGACGGCGAGCGATCGCCGACGAGCGCACAATGCGGCCAACATGTCGGCCCGCGTGAGGTCGGGAATTCCTGAGTCACGGGCCCGGACCCGTTCGATGTTCGACGCCGGGATCGCGGTCGACGACGTCACCGCGTCGCAACCCGCGACGACCGATGCCTCGTGGCCGATGTTGACACGCACCCCGAGCGCCCTCATTCTCTCCACCACGTCCGAATCGTGGATGTCGCTGCCCGACACGTCGTGACCCATCTGCGCCAGGCAGGTCGCGATGGCGTTCATCCCCGGACCGCCGACGCCCACCACGTGGACTCGGCGGCGACGAGACAGGTCGAACGGAACCGACGTCACGACCGAACTCCGGCGACCTCTTCGATCAGATCGGTGATGGCGCCCCGACGATTGGGCTCACCGAGCGCACGCGCGTTCGCCTCCAAACGCCGCCGAGCGTCCGCATCGCCCCGCAACTCGCCGACGATCGTCGTCAAACGGGACGACACGTCGTCCTCTTCCAACATGATCGCGGCATCGACGTCACTCAACCAGGCCACGTTGGTGCGTTGGTGATCCTCAGCGGCACCCGACCACGGCACGAGAACGGCCGGTAATCCCACCGTCGCGACATCGGCCACCGTGCCGGCACCTCCCCGGCCGATCAGCACGTCACACGCTCCGTAGACGTCCGACATCCGCTCCTCGTAACCCACGACGCGGTACCAGATGCCATCGGAGCCGTCCCGCTCGATCCCGCCGTCGCGTCGATGCTCGTCGACGAAGCGCTCACCGACCACGTGGAACACGGCGAGAGAACGATCATCGGACGATTCTCCCACGAGGGACAGAACGGATCGGTTCAGCACCCGGGATCCGAGCGAGCCACCGATCACGGCCACGAGGAATCGGTCGGCCGGCACTCCCAAGCGCTCTCGCGACTCCCGACGATCGCGCTCACGATCCACGACGCGGATCGCGCGTCGTACCGGCGCTCCGGTCCATCGCGCGCGCGCAAGATCGGATCCCGGGAAGGCGGTGGCCGTGGCGGCCGCGAAACGCGAGGTCAGTCGACTCGAACGTCCGGGTGTGCGGTCATAGGAGACGACCACCACCGGAACGCGAAGTTTGCGGGCCGCCAGCACCGCCGGCAGGCTCGCGTAACCACCCACGCTCACCACCACACGAGGTCGGTCGCTTCGCATCACGCGCAGGGCCGACCGACGGGCGCGCAGCAACTTGGGAACGAACGAGAGGTTCCGGACGATCGAACGCGGCGACACGTCCCGTTGCAGACCGACGACGTCGAAGAAATGATGCTCGACCCCCGTGGGCGGAACCAGTCGCGTTTCGATGCCGCGCTCGGCGCCCATGTAGACGATCTCCCCGATGGAATGACCGCGATCGACCAGGCCTTCGACGATGGCCAGCGCCGGCAGCACGTGCCCGGCGGTGCCTCCGCCCGCGATCACCGCGAATCGGGTCATCGAGGTCGACGGGCCACGTTCATCAACAGCCCCGAGGCCACCATCGACACGATCAACGACGAACCACCGAACGAGATGAAGGGAAGCGTCAATCCGGTGACGGGGATGACGGCGACGACTCCCCCGATGTTGACGCAGATCTGGATGAGGAACCAGCCGGAGATACCCCCGGCCAACAATCGTCCGAAGCTCGTGCGACACGAGATGGCGGCCTGGAAGCCGAAATAGATGAGGAAGGTGAACAGGGCGAGGAGTCCGATCACCCCGAGAAAGCCCATCTCCTCGGCCAGCGTCGAGAAGATGAAGTCGCTGTGGGCCAACGGCACGTAACCCCACTTGCCGGTACCGGCACCGATCCCGGTTCCGGTCACTCCGCCGTTCGACAGGCTGATCAGGGATTGGTACACCTGATACGTCGCGTGCTCACGATTCGCGTACAGATCAAAGAACGACGTGATGCGCACGAACTTGTCGGGACGCAAGGCGATGATCAAAGCGCCCAGAGCCGAGCCGGCCACGGCCACCGTCAACATCGGGAGCATCGGCGCACCGGCGAGGAAGAGCACGACGAAACCGATACCGAGCATGACCGCGCACGAGCCGAAGTCGCTCTGCACCAACGACATCCCCGCGCCCGCCAGCACGACGAAACCGAACGGCTTCATGGTGACACGCCAGTCGTGCATCCGATCCATACGACGTGACAGAAGGTCGGCGCCGTGGATGACGATGAACAACTTCATGAACTCCGACGGCTGGAATCGTTGATCGAACAGTTCGATCCAGGCGCGAGCACCGTTCACCTCCTTGCCGAGTCCGGGGAACCACGCCAACGACATCAGGGCGAGGCCACACCAAGGAGCGACACGAGCGAACTTGTGGAGGATCTCGAGCTTCAACTTGTAAGCGAAGACCATGCCCACGGCACCCATACCGGCGTAGAAGCTCTGACGGCGGAAGTACTTCCACGCCGAGTCACCACGATTGAACGAGAAGATCGAGGACGAGGACATGACCATCACGAGGCCGAACAACACGAGAATGATCGAGACCGCGGCGATGACGTAATAGCCCACGGGCTTGGGGTCCCGCGACGTGGCGTCCTGGTACCGCGACCGCAGACCACCCTCGCCCGTGCGAATGCGTTGGGCGCGCTCGTACGCCGCCCGTCGACGATCGGCGAGGTTGTCGGCGGAGCGACCCCCCGACTTCCCGCGGGACTTCTGACCGATCGCGATCGTCACTTTCGTGCTCCTGTCTTGGTCGTCGTGGACTTCTTCGACTTTCCACCCTTGGCCTTGGCCACGTGAGCCCCGACGCAACGAGTGAAATCGTCGCCTCGTTCCTGATAGCCGCCGTACCAATCGAAGCTGGCGCACGCCGGCGAGAGCAGCACGGTGTCCCCGGACGAGGCCAGCGAGGCGGCTTGTGCGACCGCTTCGGCCATGTCCGACGCGCGCCGGACCGTGCGGTGAGCGACGAAGGTTCGTTCGATCTCGTCGGCCGACTCACCGATGGCGACGACACCCTTGATGCGATCCGTCGCGGCGGCGAGAACGCCGAGGTCGAGTCCCTTGTTGCGACCACCGGCGATGAGGATCACGTTCTCGAAACCGGCGATGGCGGTGAGGGCGGCGTGGGGTGTCGTGGCCTTGGAGTCGTCGAACCAGCGCACCCCACCCGCGTCGGCGACCAACTCGATTCGGTGGTGGGGGGCTTCGTAGGTGCGAAGAGCATCCGAGACCGCTTCCACCGAGGCCAATCCCGGTTCGATGCACAATGCCGACGCCACGAGGGCGTTGGAGATGTCGTGCGGCAGGGCCCGTCGCATGTTCGTGGCGGCGATGATTTCCCCGGAGGGGCACTCGAGCATTCCGTGGCGCACGCCGTACGTCGACCTTTCGCCACCGATCTCGATGCGGCGGCAACGCAACGAATCGAGATGGCGCGACACGACGGGGTCCGTCACGACGCCGACGGCCACGTCGCTCGGACGAACGTTGCGCCAGATCCGGGCCTTGGCGGCCTCGTACGTCTCCATCGACGCGTGCCAGTCGAGGTGATCGGGGGCCAGATTCAGCCAGGCCGAGGACTGGGCACGGAACGTCTCGACGAACGCCAGTCGGAA
>Ga0315903_10003306_pt1 | contig 22427 bp, 14 predicted proteins | sample LakEriMetagenome_7_FD_203524 | JGI IMG/M metagenome (GOLD analysis project Ga0315903, IMG submission 203524) | Freshwater fungal communities from buoy surface, Lake Erie, Ohio, United States - Buoy 2 MA119 | ecosystem: Environmental > Aquatic > Freshwater > Lake | place: USA: Lake Erie, Ohio... | reverse complement strand
GCGAATTGAGGGTCTGGAACCGCGTCGTTGTTCCATACGCTGGGACTGAGAGTGGGAGCTTTCGCTTCCAAAAATTCCGACCAAAGTCTCTTCGCCTCCCCGTCGACCTTCAATCGTTCCACCTCCTGAACGATCTTCGAAGTGCGCACTCCTTCATTGGCTACCCAATGAACCAAAATTGGATCATCGGTTTCCTTTTTCCAGATACCGCCATCCACCTTCAGCCAGCGACCACGTGAATCGGTATTGGGCACACTGGCGTGGTGCACCGCGACCACCTCCCACTGATCATTGAAGACCGGAGATCCAGATGACCCTCGCTCGGTATCCGCCTCGTAATGGAGGACCGTTCCTTTCCAGTCGAAACTGTCGATCACTCGATTCTCACGAATGACGACCTGCTTCTCCCTCCCCAGGGGATGCTGAATGATGTTGACGTGCTCCAGAATGACGATTTTGCCCAATTCCTTGATCATCGGACACCAGACCGCCGGCAACCGATCGAGCTGGGATTCCAGTTGGAGGGCTACCAGAGCAAAATCCAGCCGTTTGCTACTAAAGAAAAACCTATCGGGATCCAGTTCAATGCGGCGAATCCTTGGATGTGGATTTCCATCTCGATCCAACTGATAGCCAAATTCAGCACGTGTGGCCGAGGCTTCCTTTCGGCTCGGCAACACGTGATGATTGGTCAAAAGAAGCTGGGGAGTAACCAGAAAACCTGTCCCATAACGAACAACTCCAGCCTCTTTGCGAGTCACCAGACGGCAGACCGCTTGCGCTACATGGATGGCCTGTTCCAAGAAAGTAGTGAACTGAAAATCCCGGCTAAAATTGAGAACCTGTTCAAATCCCCGTCCGCCTTGGGTCCCTTCGCGTAACTTCGTGTTTTTCGATGTGACTCGCAGCTTCCGACGATCTAATCTGGCCTTCTGATTGACCATTTCGTACTTGCCAGTCGCCCTCGCCTCCGCCACGCGTGCATGGTAGTCCCTTCGTTTGCGATAACGCTCCGCCGCAGCATGTTGCGCCAATTCGCTGTAAGCGTGCTCATCCATGGGAGCTGCCATGAGGTTCACTTTCTGTGGTAACGCCTGTGCCCAACCCCTCTTTAGTGTGAGGTTAGTTGTGGCACTTGGAACTGTCCAGAGCCAGGGAACCTGCTCGCACCATCCGCTGGGAAGCGAGGGCTGAGCATCTGGTAGAACCCACTCGATTGCACCTCCGGAAGGCCAACAACCCTCCCATCAAGCCGCTCAAGGCAAGATGCATCACGGATGCAAGCGCATGCGGTCTTAGCTTGCAGGCTTCGCGGAGACATGAACCGGTCCACCCCGGAAGTTGCCTTCCAGCATGCAGACACCATGGAGCGAAAGGAATTCGCTCTATGGCATCAACTCGGCAACTAGGCAGTTGCGGCTCATCCGCCACGGTCACTAAAGCAATTCACAGCGACGCGCAGTCCGCTGGGGCCGCCCTCTACCGGAATCGGATGCCGGGAGGGAGTGGACCGGAGAAGTAGACCTATCCCTTGTGCAGACCGACTTCGAACAAGATCAGGGTTTGACTCGCACCAGCTTCATGATGCGCCCCGACACATTCCAGTCCTGCACATAGAGATTCCCCTCGCGGTCCCAGTACGATCCGTGAGTCCCGCTAAAGATCCCCTCAATCCACTGGTCCTGAGGAATATTGAAATTGCCACCCTTGGCTGGATCGGGATTGTGCCCCAACACCGCCATGATCGTGTTGGTTTTATCGAGAACCACGACGCGCCCATGCAGATCCGGGACCGAAACATAATCCCCTTGCACCGATGCAGAAGTTGGCATCCCCAATCCGGTGATCACCTCCTCGATGAACTCCCCCTCCAGGCTGTAGTGGACCAACCGCCCCTTGGGCTGATGATTGCGGTCGCAGATCAGTAGCCTCGGCGGCTCGTAGCGCGTATCCAATGTCATGCCATGGCAGGTGTTGAACTCCTGAAGGCCATTGCCCTGCTTGCCAAAATGGGAAACATACTTCCCCGTCTTGTCAAAACGAAATACATGGTTGCTCGCATACCCGTTGGCCAAGTAGATGTCCCCGTTGGGGGCGACGGTGATGGCCGTCGGCGCAAATCGGTCGAGATTCAACCCTGACTCGGTGGGATACTTCAGTCGAAGAACCACCTCTCCCGAATTGGCGACCAGTTTGATTCCCTCGCCTGCGTTGTTGCGAGCCCCGTAGATGTATTCCTTCCCGTCCTCCATCCGAATCTCCATATCATGAAGTTCGGTGTAGTCCTTCCCCAAGTAGCTTTGAACCACCTTGCCCTCAGGGGAGAAGACAAAAATCCCCTGATTGGCGCTGGTGTAGATGTTCCCCGCCTGGTCGATCACGACTGCCCCGTGCGTTGGCCCAAGGGCCGATGTCCCATCGGGACGCAGGCCCCATCCAGGAACGGTATCGAAGGTCATGACCCCGGTTCCCATACGAACCGGCGCCGCCTTAGGGGACTGCGCCACCAGGGAAGCCGAAGAAAACACCAGACACAAAACAATCCAGAGAGCCAGAGAGGACTTCATCGGGTTTTTTCCTTCCAAAAGAGTGCGTGCGCCCCCAAGTCGAAATTATAACAGGTTCTGTGGCGGCTGATTCAAGCACCAATTTGCTACAAGGCCATAGTCCGCACCACCATCGCAACACCCTCTTTGGATCGTCACCCTACCGATCCCGATTCGGAGCACTCCCATGGAAGATCGATCCAAACGGCTTCAAGATCTTCTCGCCAAATTCCAGACGGAAAGCAAACCTCAGCAGCTGAAGCAACGACTGGAAGGAATCGCCGAAGGGCAAGCGACCCCGCAAGACGGCCAACTGGAATCGAATCAGACCTCGCTGCAATCGATGGAGGCAACTCGCAGCCTGGAAGCGCTGGATCGACTAGAACGAGGTCAATCGATCGACGGCGAATCGCAGTTCATGCTGGAAGCGATCGTGATGCCCTACTACCGGCCAGTCGTCGATGTCCACAAGGATGCGATCATCCCCGAGCAGCTTTCGGATCATTGGTCCGAACTCTCCCAGCCCAAGTGGAAATCATGGATCCACGCCAAGGTGCGGGCCGTAGGACGACTGGAAGCACCAGGAGTTCTCTACGCAGGCAGCGCCTTCCTCGTGGCGCGCGACCTCCTAATGACCAACCGTCACGTCGCCATCCAGTTCGCTCAAGGTCTTGGACACCATGTCCAATTCCAACCCGGACTTAGCTCGCAGATCGATTTCTATCGTGAATTGGGAAGCGATGCTTCGCTGAGCCTTCGGGTTGAACGAGTCGAGATGATCCACCCCTACTGGGACATGGCGATTCTACGAGTCGCAGGGGTCCCTGCGGATCGCACGCCTCTGAAGTTGGCAGCTCAGATGCCAAAGGATCTCCCCAACCACAAGGTCGTCGTCATCGGCTATCCCGGCTTTGACCCCAACGGCAACCAGGAGTACCAACAGGTGCAGGCAAGAATCTTTCGCGGCAACTACTACGTGAAGAGATTCCAGCCAGGGCAACTTCGAGAAATCGCTTCGATCCGAAGCTACAGCCAGAAGGTGGATGCCCTGACCCACGATTGCTCCACCCTCGGCGGCAATTCGGGGTCCGCCGTCATCGATCTGGAGACCGGACATGTCGTGGGGCTCCACTTCGCCGGTGCCTACCTCCAGGCTAATTATTCCGTCCCTTCGTGGCGTTTGGCAGAAGACCCGCAGGTGGTCCGTACCGGCGTTCAGTTCGAAGGAACCAGCGGTACGACTTCTGATTTCTACCAGCCGTTCTGGCAGGAAGCACAGTCCAGCGACAGGTCGGAGACCCCATCGACTCAAGCGACTCCTTCCACTTCATCGACCCAGCCCCCAGCTCATTCGGTTCTGTCCACCGACGACAGCCATGGGACGAAGGCGACCGTCGCCATCGATCTACCCGAAGGCCAGTGGACCCACGTCGATATTCCGATCGAGGTTCATCTGAGATTGAAGCTGCCGACAACAGCCAAGACAGCGACAGGCGAACGAACGCAGGAAGCGAAAGCGGCAGCGCCGCGCTGGGTGGAACCAGCCCAGTCGCTGGAAGGCTTGCTGCGAAAAGGGACGCCAGCCGCCGATGTGCCAGGCTTTGATCCCCAGTCGCTCGATCTTGATCTATTCTCCTGGCGGACCGCGCTCTCGGCCGTCATCGCCAGCAAGCTGGCCTACGAAGACGCAGATGCCATCGAACAGACGGTCCGCCAACGCTGGCGAATGAACCACTCCGAATTCATCCAACGCGACAAGACTGAGTGCTTTCTGGCTTGGAACGATCGGCAAGCCATCCTGGCGTTTCGCGGGACGCAAATGACCAACCTGGGAGACTGGCTGACCGATCTGAATGTTCTTCCAATCACGCGCGATTATGGAATCGTCCACCGTGGCTTCCTGACCGCATTTCAAGTGGTCCAGACTACTTTGGAAGATCACCTGCGACAGTTGGATGGAATCCCTCTGGTGCTCACCGGACATTCTCTTGGCGGCGCGCTGGCGACAATCGCCGCCGCTGAATGGCGCGGACGTTATCCGATCCGTGGCATCTACACATTCGGTCAGCCAGCGGTGGGGCGAAGCACTTTCCCAGACTATATGAGGCTCCACTACAGCTCCAAGTTCTTCCGGATCGTCTACCGCGACGACGTCGTCGCGCGAGTCCCTCTCTCGTTCGCTCATGTCGGGAAACTCTTCCGCTTTGACCGCGATGGCGATGTCTCCCATCGCATGGAATCGATCGAATCAACTCCCTCCGAACTGATCGTCCTCGACGACGACCTCCCGATGCTCGATGAAGTCGAATTCCTCCTCTTGAAGCAAGAGCTTCTTCAAGAGCAGATCGCGGTGCGCAAGATGCAGGCGCAGCGCGGCGGGCTGGAATCGATCGCGTTACCCGAGGGGCTAATTCCGCGTGTCTCCCATCATTCACTCGATCGCTACATCGCCGCCGTACGCCAAAAAGCAGACGGGATATCGGTGTCCTAGCGACTGCTAACCTTCGTCACGATCGATCCAGTTGTCTTTTCCCTCCCTTCCGAGGCTTCCGACGGGATCCTTGGGGAAGGAATTCGCCAGACTTCTGCTGCGCCAGGCTGTAGCGCGAACTAAGATGCAACTAGGCGTTGCTTCAAGCCACCTTGTCTCACTGCATCCGGCCTCGGTCGTGCATGCCCCCTTGGCCCCTCCGCGGAAACAGTCCGATGGCCTCGAACACCAACATGCAAGAACTGGAAGAGAACCAGATCCTTCTCGAATTCGCGGCGCTCACCACAGGGCAGCGCGCCGATTTCATGGAAGCTCACGGGCTGCCTAAGTCGCTGTCGAAAAAAAGCGATCTCATGGCACGGATCCAGGAAGAGCTCACCAAAGGCTCGATCTCCATCGACCAGATCGTCGCTCATTTGGATCGAGTCGTCCCTTGGGGAAAACAACACGTCTACCTCTTTGATGGCCCCGACATCTCGCTGAAGTCGTGGAAGAAACGAGAGTGGCTGGAGCAGCACCTCAAGGAAGAGGCTCCCGCCTTCCATCTGTTGCTGAAAAAACCGGCTTCGATCGGACTCCCCACTCAGTGGGCCCCCGCCTCCATCACGCTCTCGGAAAAACCAGCTACCCTTCGCGTCTCGCTGGTCCGGCGCCGCGAATGGTGGGACGCTGCCCCGGAACTCAATGAGCAAGGGGTGACTGCGGAAGGTGAGGCGGTGGAATACCGTGCATTTATCAAACGTTTCGTCCGAAACTTTGTCGCCTTCGAATGGAATCTCGATACGAACCAAGCCATGCTTCAGATCTCGCAGCTGCCCCGAGAGGACCTCTACGAATCGGTAAGGCAGGAATTCGAATCGCAGGTCGATCCTTGGCTCCCCGCCCGATCCTTTCGCATCGTCCCGCTCCGAAACGCCATACGAAAACTGCTGGAAGAGGAGCAAAAAGGGAAGGGAAAGACCCGCACACAGGAATACGATCTTCAGTCCAACCTGGGCCGTAGCGTCGTCGCTCGCAGCATCGATCCCAAAGTGTCAGTCTTTGGCGAAAGAACGCTTGATGATTTCCTCGTCGCCTTCTCGAAAAATGGGGTGCAGCGAGGCGGAAACTTCTTCTGGCTGCCCAGCCAGGGATCCCCCCTGGACGATGAACTGCGAGTCTATCTGGTAGGATCGAAGAATCGTATCAACTTCACCTCCCCCTCGTCCGAACCGGTGGTCCGCTATGTCCTGGGAGAAATTCGACACCGTTGCTGACGCCCACCCGGAACTGGAAACAGAGTTCCTGACGCTCAGGCAAATCCTCGCTCAAGCAACTGCAGCAGCCAGCTTGGAACCAGCAGTCCTGGCCGCCACCACCAACTTGCCCGTCGCCAGACTGGAGTCGGCTCTGGAGCTTCTGGCGGAGGCGAAAGTGCTGGAGCTTCGCCGACGTTGGCATTGTGAATCCTGCCAGCAGGATTCCTGGGATTCGGTCGACTCACCGATCCAGCAGTGCCAGCACTGCGAAGCCCCGATGGCAGCCAGCCCAGACAGCTACAGCTACCTCTACCTGCCGACGGCAGCTCCTCAGAGGAATGACTCCGCTGAATCGACCGGGCACTTGCCCGACAGCTTCTTTCGCGATCCGCCTCCCCTCGCTCTGAACACCTACACTCCGGGCGATCGCAAAATCCTGAAAAAGCTCTTCTCGACTCTTTATCAGACCCCCTTTGAATGGTCGGGATTTGTCGCGGGGAGTGCATTGAGCGACCAACTAAGACCCAACCTACGGGTCGACACGCAGGAAGCCTGCATCGCTTCGCTTCTCGATCGACTCCAAGCGCTCCGCAAGTTGGGGCTGTTTCTCGATGAACTCTCCAAGGAATTCGAACGTCAGGATATCGCGGCGCTCGCACCCTACATCCGCGAGAACTATGGAGAGGCACTTGCCGACGCCGCATTCGCTCAACCCAACTACCCCAGCCTGATCGTCGACAATCGCCGCCTTCAGGAGCTCACCAGTGTCCTTCCCTTCATGGACATCGCAAGGCTGGAAAAGTGGGCCGCCGGCACCAAGCGGCTGGTATGCAAGGTGCGCTGTGGACCGGACGAGAAAGGGACTGGCTTTCTGATCGGCGATCGCTGGGTGCTGACTTGCCACCATGTCGTCGCCAGCTACATCGAACCATCCAAGCGAGGGCAGATTGAAGTCCAGTTCGATTACTTCGCCAAAGACGATGACGGGATCGCTCCGACCCCTTGGCTCCCTTGCGATCCCACCTGGGATATCCCCTACAGCCCGCATGGTCAGGCAGACCTTTTGGAGAAGGCCGGGATACCCAAGACCGATGAGCTGGATTTTGCCATCTTGCAACTGGCTTCCAAGCCACCTGGTGAGCGAGGCGCGCTGCCACTATCGGAACTGCATCCGATGCCAACAGTTCCAGGAGCCCTGATCCTGCTGGCCGGACATCCTGGCCCCTACCAGCTTCAGCCTATCCAATGCTCGATCGCCGCCCCAGGCTTCGTCTCGCTCAACGAAAACCAAACCCGCTTCTGCTATCGGAACAGCACCCTGAAGGGCTCCTCCGGATCCCCGATCTTCGATCGCCATTTCCGCTGGATCGGCCTGCATCACAATCGCGGTGCATTGCGTCAAGATCACCCATCGATGGTGGAAGATAATCGAGGTATTCCTGGCAAAGCGATCGTCGCATGGCTCCGTCGACACAGCAAAAACAACCCTGCGGCCAAAGCCGCCGCACTGGCTCTCGGAGTACCGATCGATGAAACTTCTGTGAGCTGAAGGGAAGGCGCGAACTTTCTGCCATTCCCATAGGTCTCGTTTCTCCAGATAGGGCAGGGGCGACCAGGAGGCTGCATCGATGCCGCGTGATGACGGGAAGTTCGACTACCATCGAAGGCAGCTGAAGGAAGCCAGGGCTCTCATTGGAAACCGAATGAGCTGGCTGGCAGGGTTTCCGGTCTTTCAGCCAAGCGGTCCCTTCGAGTGGATGCGACTAGAAGATTTTCGCCGCGGCCTCTCCGCTCAGCCGATCTCGATTGATCGGATACGTGGAAGCGTACAGGCCATCAAGAAACTGGAACCGCTGGGCAATGACATCTGGCCGCAACTGGGACGCGATTCCCAGTGGATCCATCGTGCCACCGCCATCGTCCAGTGGGTTTCCCGGGAACGATTGAAAAGCCCCGCCTCGACCGACTCACTACTCGACCTCCCCATCTTTCCGTCTCGATTCACGCGCACCTATCGACAGATTGCAGCGGGAGCATCGGAACTTCAACCACTCCTGGATGCGATTTTTTTCTCGATCGCCGGTGGACCTCAAGCCCCCAATTTCCAAGATCTCCTCTGGATCGAAGAGAATCGGGATCGACTGCTTGCCATGCACAGGAATATCCCCTCGGATTCCGCCCTGCGTTGGCTGCGCGCGGCGTGGTGTTTCTTCGAGCTTCGCCATCCACTGCCGAAGTGGCTCAGCAACAGCCTAATGGATCTGGTTGGCAAAGAAGAGCTCTGGCGCTTGGATGCCAAGGAGGCGCATGGGCAGCTACTCGATCTGCAACGCCAGATATTTGATGCGGCACTGAATCCATCGTGCCATGTGGATTTGCATGAGCCAAGTTCCGAATCAGCCGCATCTCAAACCGAAAGCTTCCTCCATCATCTAGTGACGATGCGCGACAAAGAGCGGACGACCGCCAGCTCGCTTCTAGAGAAACTGATCGACGACGGGTGGGCAGCGCGATTGGTAGCAATCCAACGAAAGATTGATGCCCAGTTGGAGGCTTTGGTCCAAAGCCTGGAGGCATGGGAGCATTACCCGAGGGGATCCGAATCGGATCAAGAGCACCGCATGCTGATGCGCGACCTCGCAGACTTTTCCATCACTCCACAAGAGGTATCGGAAGCCAACCAGTTAGCCCCGCTACTTCAAGCGATTGAACGACTCAGCCGACACCCCAGAAAAGCCAAATCCTGGCAGGAACTGCTGCATCGGATTCCGGACGAAGACGCGTCGATGAAACGTTGGCTATTCCTCTACTGGGAAAAGGTCTTGCGAAACCAGCGTCGGTACAACGCCGACGATTCCACCTTCGAGAAATGGAAACAGCAACTGGTTTGGCTCTTCACCAGAAACCCCAGGCAGAATCTGCTGATCGAGCACTGGCGCAGCCAGATGCTGCTGCCTCGTTCCGACGTCGAGGAATGGGTCGGTGAGATGCTGACCGAGCAGCATTCAGCAGCACGAATTCACTCCGCCATGGAGACGCTGGAGCAATTGAACCGGATCCGAGGATCCCTGGTCCCCAGCGCATGGCAAGCGATGCTCAAAGTGAGTGCTGCGGCTCCCAGCGCGCAGAAAGCCGCCGAAATCATCGATGCAGCGGCGAACTCGACCCGCTGGTCTGGCGATTCGTTCGAGGACGATCTTCTGACTGCCATGCAGTACTCGGAGACAGCTAGTGAAGTGGTGGCGATTCTCGAAAAAATGGAGGCTGACGGCCAGTCGTGTTGGGAATTGACTTGGCCCGCGAAAAGAATTCCACACCCCCAGATTCGACAGATCGCACGGCATCATCTCCTGGAGGGGAATTACAACGTCGTCAAACGTCTGATTCAGGCCGACACATTGTCCAAAGGCAAGTCGCCGCAGTGGCGGGGACCTGTAGCATGCGCTACAACCGATTGGATTTCTCGATTCCCGGTGGAACTGAGAGAAGCACTGGAAGGTCTCGCTGCCTCCACGCCACGCGCCGCCGAAGTCGCAGAGGAACTGCTGGGAGATTCCCTGCCATCCGAATCGAGGCAGCGGGAAGAGATCACGCGACTTCGAAAAATCCTGAATGAACTGTCCGGCCATGGGAAGGATACCGAACGAATCGCTCGCATCCAGCAGCGGATTGAGAATCTTCAGACGAGACTGGTCGATCCAGTGGTTGTGTCGGCCAAGCGATTGGGGCATCTGGCGACCAAACTGAAACGCCGGTCCGAGTGGGAGTGGATCGAAGCCTATGAAGCCTATTGCCAAGACTGCTTCATGCAGCATGTTGCCAGCAGACTTTCCCCGTCGCATTTCGACCCGCAGCTGCTGCACGAACCCTACATCGAACTGCTCGATGCCATCCTCCAACTGACTCCCCATTTCCGTCGATTGGGGGTTCAGCTACTGATCGATCGCCACCGCTACCCCTCCAATCCCTACACAGATCACCCCGCCAATCGCAACTTCCTCGACAAGCTGGCTACTGCCGGTATCGTCATGGAACCCTGGTATCAAGACGACCTGGTGCTCGAAGGAAAGACCGCGAAGGGAATGGCGTACCGAGTCGCCTTTGCCCGAGAGGTGCTCGATTACCTCCGGATGGGAGCTCTCTTCGGTACCTGCCTATCTCCCTCAGAGGGCAATTTTTATTCCACCATCAGCAACGCCGTCGATATCAACAAGCAGGTGCTCTATGGCAAGACAGAAGACGGGCAGGTTGTGGGGAGATGCCTTTTTGCGCTCAACCAGCAAGGGAGAATTCTGACCTACCACCGGTACCAGCGCGATCCAGAGGACGGCTTCGATCCGCTTGTCGATCAATTCGCCGATCAATTGGCCAATCAAATGGGAACGCGCCGCGCCAGCAGTGGCAAGGTTGCCAAGTTGGTTTCGTCACGCTGGTACGATGATGGACCGATCGACTTGCCCAACGGCATCGACTGGGATGCCCAGGAAGGGCCACTATCGGAGATCCTGAAATATAGCAGTTCTGACGAATTACTCAGCCGGTTGGCCCAACTTGCCGGCTCTGTCGATGAAGTCGCCATCCACCTGGAGCAACTCTGGTCGAACGAACTACTCACTGCGCGACCTGAATTGAGGCTTGCTTTGGCGCAAGCCTATTTCGGGCACTCCGAAATCGAAGATTCGTTGCGATGCCGTTTCCTGGTCGCTTTGCGTTCGCATGGAAGCCGAGAGCTGTACCACACTTTCCATCGTCGGATTCCTCTGAAGCTACTCCACCAACTTGGACGGCGATACTTTTGTGGAGACTGCATGAACTTCCATGAACTGGGAACATGGCAAAGCTTTGGTGGCCTGTTGCTCGATCACAGCCCATCGGCTGCTTTGCGATTCTCTAGACAGATTGCCGATCGATTTGTAACCAATCCAGATGCGTTAGGGCGGGACGAACATCAAGCCTTTCTAGAAGAAGTTCGCCGTCGACTTGGAAATCGCTGACCTTTTGGTTCATTCAATCCACCGTAATGCGAACGAAATTACATCTTGAAGCGATCCAGGAACCACAAAGAACCCGACGCCATTCCCATGAAAATGGAGAAACCAGGCAATCTGAATGCGACTCCAACATCCAACGATCGGCCATTCCTTGGGTGGCTCGGTGAACCCGAAGAAGGGTCGATCGGTTGTCCCTGGAGGTCGTGATAGTTTCTTGGATCGACCCGATCAAATTGCTACAATTCGGTCGTCGTCGCCTCGATTGGCTTGACGACTTTCTTTTCCTCTTCTGCAGGAGTCCAGCATCATGAAGAGTCGCGGTCCAAAGCGCAATCGTCGCCTTTCCTGTGAGGCCTTGGAGAATCGCCTGCTGATGGCGGCCGACTTTGCGCCGGGTGAATTGCTTCTGCAAGTGGAAGTGGGGCACGAATCGGATGTGCAGCAGCACTTCGTCTCTCGCGGGGGACGGGCGCTGGAGATGATTCGCACCGAAGCGATGAAGGCGGCGGGCAGTCCAGGTCTGATGCGCGTCGCACTACCCGCCGGAAGCGATGTGCTGCAGGCCGCTTCGACAATGACGAAGATCCCGGGGGTTCTTTCGGCTGATCCCAACTGGTGGGTCAAACCGTCGATCGCCAACGACCCTTATTACACCACCAGCAGCCGGCTTTGGGGCCTCTACAGCGACGATTCCGGATCGCCCACCGGCCCTTCCGGGACCACCAATCCATTCGGCAGTGCTGCGGAAGTCGCGTGGCGAGCAGGCCATCGCGGAAGTGGGACCGTGGTCATCGGGGTGATCGATGAAGGGCTCCAGGTCACTCACCCCGACCTAGCCGCCAACGTCTGGGTCAACTCTAAGGAAATCGCCGGAGACGGGCTCGATAACGACAACAATGGCTACATCGACGACATCAACGGCTTTGATTTCTTCAATAACGACGGCAGCGTCTACGATGGCACCGGTGATGATCATGGAACCCACGTCGCTGGAACGATCGGGGGCGTAGGCAACAACGGCATCGGTGTCGCAGGTGTCGCCTGGAACGTCAAAATGATTTCGGCAAAGTTCCTGGGACCCAGTGGTGGCTACACGTCAGATGCCGTGCGAGCACTCGACTACTTGACTGCCCTCAAGAACAGTGGCGTCAATATCGTCGCCACCAACAACTCCTGGGGTGGTGGCGGCTACTCGTCCGCTTTGCACTCGGCGATCATCCGAAGTGCCAACGCCGGAATTTTGTTCGTGGCTGCTGCCGGCAACGCCGGTACCAACAACGACACGACGGGCAATTATCCCTCGAACTACTCGACGCTGGTTTCCGCATCAGGCCAACCAGCCGCCACCTACGAAAGCGTGATTGCCGTAGCCGCCATCGACTCCAACGGGTCTTTGGCCAGCTTTTCCAATTATGGAGCCACCCAGGTCGACATCGGAGCCCCGGGCGTGGCGATCAATTCGACGCTTCCTGGCAACACCTACGGCGCCTACAGCGGCACTTCGATGGCGACTCCGCACGTCGCCGGTGGCGTTGCGCTGATGGCAGCATCCAACCCCAGTTGGACCGCCAAGAATATCCGTGATGCCCTGCTGACCAGCGCCAAACCAACTCCATCCCTAGCAGGAAGAACGGCAACCGGTGGAAGATTGGACTTGGCAGCCGCCTTCAATGTGGCCCCACCGCTCACCCTTTCGATCAGCGGATCCAGCGTCCAGGAAGGGAACTCCGGTACCCGACCCCTTGCCTTCACCGTGAACCTCAGCTCGGTGGCTTCGGTGCCAATCACGGTGGATTACGGCACGATCATCAATTTGGGAACAGCAACGCACGGCACGGATTATATGCCGATATACGGAAGGTTGACTTTCAATCCAGGTGAAACATCCAAGACCGTTCCAGTCAATGTGATTGGCGATACGCTGGTTGAGCCAAACGAAACCTTCGTAATGAGGCTTTCCAATGTCGTCTCCAGCATCCCGGTGATGCTGACGACATCCACGGCTACCGGCGTCATCCTCAACGATGACATCATCGGTATCTCCGTCTTTCCGGTGACAGGAAGCGAAAACGCAGGAACCTTCTGGTTCCGCCTAGGGCTTACCGAACCGGCTGCTACACCGATGACCGTCCGCTTTGACACCAGCAATGGCACCGCGAGGTCAGGCGCTCGAGGAGACTACCTTGCCACCAGCGGAACGGTGAGGATCGAGCCTGGAGTCAGAGATGTTCTGGTCGGCGTACCGATCGTCAACGACGTGATCAAAGAATCGACCGAGTTCTTCTACGTGACCCTGTCCAATCCGGTGAACGTCGTCATTCAGACCGCACAAGCCACCGGCACCATCCTCGACGACGATGGTGTTGGAAGCGTCGCCCCGCAATCGCAAGCTCTCCTCGATTCCCTCCTGGCCGATCCTTCTTGGGTCGATTCACTTCCCGACTCCACCCTTCGGAGACGGATCCGCCGTTAAGATTAGAAGAAGCCAGCGATCTTACTGAAGCGAAAGGCCGACTATCCAACCGGTAGTCGGCTTTTTTGTTCCATCTGCGATTTCTGTGGGCGGCGATCCAAGCTAGCCCGGGAGACGATTGTGTAAGGGGTTGTCGGTCGGACTCACGCAAAGATGCCAAGGCGCGAAGAAAGACAAAAAGCAGTTCGCACTTCAGCTCTCTATGACCTGCTCCATGCGAGACTCCACTCGTCGACTGGATTGGCAACTGATGGCTCTAGCCCACAGAACAAGTCGACTGGATACCCACGCAGCCATCGCCAAATGAGACTGGGCTCTCCATGCCTTGGTGCCTTCGTGCCTTCGCGGCTTCACGCGACCCAAGAAGAGGATCTGCAAAAATCGATTCCCGCCCCTGACCGGTTCGCGAGCCAACCTCATTCTGGACGCAACTGCCGCAAATCCTCATTCGGTCGCCTGCTGCCACCGCGACTCCCATTGCTGCCAGAGGGTCACGGTGGAGCCGAACATCCATTGTTCTTTATCGATTCCATCCAGCCCCATGCGGGAGGCGAGCGACGCCGGACGGAACTGAACCAATTGGTCGCCACGCAGCTCAATCTCACATGCCTCGGCGAACGTCTCATCCTCCCAAACCACGATTCCTACCGACTGGATATCGTAAGGTCGTCCGTGCGTCAGCCGGTCCTCGATCTGTTCGCGAACTAAGTGCACACCACATTTTCGGTAAAAGCCCTCCAGAGCCAACTCATAGATCTCACGCTGCTTTTCGTTGATTTGCGTCAACCATCCTGGCTGGATCGTCGCCGCCACGATCCAACCGCTTTGCTCCTGCAGAACCAGTTTCATCGGTGATGACGAAAGAGTCGGGGATTCGATATCGACCGTAAAACTGTTGGTGGCCGCATCGACGTGGGAGCAGACCAGCGGATGATCTCGCCATGCATCGCAGCGCTGCATGAGCTGCAGAAAATCGCGTTCCACAAAACGATGGATCGCTTCGGTAACGTGGTGTAGCGACTGCAATGCGGCGCGCCGACGAGAAAATCGCCGAAACGACGGCGGCTGCTGCTCCAACTTCCGCAGCTTCCGAAAAATCTTGGGGAGCGTCCCCGAATGGAAACCAGGTCTCAATAGCCTGGCAACCGATTCTCCATGACTTCCCACCACCACCTTTCCCAATTGTTCCCGCCGATTCGCTCGGAATAGACGCCAATTCTCCTTCAGCTCCCAAACCGCAAAGCCAAAGAAGCCGGGTAGGAAAAAGATATTGAACCAAGTGACCGATCTGGCTAGCGGCTTTCCGATGTACTGCCCAAGAAACCGCACCATGTTGCCTTCCAGCATGATCAGGGCTGGAAGGAAAATTTTGTGCGCGACGGTGACCACCGGAAAGTGTTTCACCGGGTGAAACGTCGGCTCGATCAGCAAGTTCACGTAGATGCGAATCAGGAACGACACCACCGACCAGATCACCCCCAGCACCGCCTTGGCGATCAGCGTAAAAATGTTTTCGCGGCTGTGAAATCGCAACCATTCATCGACGGCATAAAGCAGCCGTTCGATCGTCTGAAGAATCACACGAAAGCCATCGACAAACCAATCGATCACGGCGAAAAGAAGCCTTGGCCCCAGTTGGTGCCAGACTCGCACCGCTCCCTCATAGGCCAACTCCTGCAGATCCCGACCCCAGCGTGTGTTGAGCGCTGTGCTGAGCACCGCGGTGGTTAGCGCCATCGACTGCCAAGATGCCCCCTTTCCTCCCACCACCAGCCATATCCATCGCTCGCCAAGCCACGTAATCACCAAGGGCAACAACACCAGTCGACGCGCCAATTGCAGCAGCACCGAATTCCAGAGCTGCGCTAGCCATTCCCAGGGGAGAGCTTCCCGCGGCAACTCCACAACCAGCCAGTGCAACCACTTCCCGGCCTGCAACAGCAAGTCCCAGCAGATCTTTCGAAACTGAGGAGAATGGATCAACGCCATCAGCAGCAGCCCAACCGCCAACACCCAGGAGACGGTATCCATCTGCCGGGAAACAATCTGGTCGACCGCCTGATCGGCCGTCTCAGGAGCCACCAAGGGTGCATTTCCGATCACTTCGGGATCCATCGATGCGGCCCCCAACCCCTCCACGGGCTGGCTGGCCGCCGACTCCGTCACGTCGACGGCTGATGGCCGACTCACCCCCTCCGCATCGATCGAGACAGATTCTGCCTTTTCGGTTTCTTCCAGCTTTTCGGCTACATCCGAATGTTCAGCGTCTTCCTCCGCCACCGCGTGCGGATGAGATGGCTGGAAGAGATGCAGGATATGGCGAAATCCTTCCACGAAAACCAAAGCCCCGCCAAAGGGCAAAATCAGAAACAGCGTGGCGAATCGTCCCCAACGAGTTCCAAAAAAGAGGGCGCTGATCATCTGGATCCAGCGAAGATAGAAATCTCCCCGACGATAGACTCCATCCAGCGCCACATCCAGTCGCTCGTCAGCCTGCAGCAACCGATCGCCACTCCACAGCTCTCGAGGTCGCTCCAAGTCCGGCAACTTCAGATCGTTTCGACTGACCGCATCGCGCAAATACCCCATCGACAGGTATCCACGCTCGGCGATGCTGTCGAGCGAATCCTCGATCAATTTGTCGAACCCGTTCTCTTCGGGAACACTGTGAGGTTCCAGCCCCACATCCCGAAGCGTCTCCTTCAGTTGCGGGCGAAGCCGCTCTCTCATCTGCTCCTCGGAGAGTGCCCGAGCATTTTCCAGCAGATGAGTCAGCTGATCTCGCTCCCGGCCACTCAACCGAACATGGATCAGCCGCTGCGCGGCGCTGGCCAGATGCTTGGCCATCGACACTTCCTGAAGATTCGGTAGCGGTCGGCGAAGCGGTCGCCTTCCCAGCGAAGCAATCCACTTGATCAAGTCGATGCGATACGAAATCCGCTCGTGGTCCAAACAGACTTTCTGCAGGTCATAAAGCAACTTCCGCTCGGCATTCCAAAAGCCCTGCACCGCCAACTTGGAAAGCGCCGTCAGCGATCCTTCCCAAATCGGCTTCTGCCGGTCGGGGAACTCGAGAGCCGCTTGCAGACGGTCGACCAGCAGGCGGACATCGTCGGCCGAGTTCTTTTCCGCAATCTTTCGCTTGGCGGATGTCGTCGCGCGCTGTGCCGCCTGAAGGCCACGGCAGATGGCAAGAACCGTATTGCCCCCTTCGCGAGCTCGCGACTGACCCCGTAGCTGCGCGGTGTACCCTCGATCGGTCGGGCTGATCCCCAGCCCCATCGACCAGCCACGTCGAGCCAGCGCCAAAGCGGCCTCGTCTCTGGCATCATGAGCGGTCAGGTCGGGCTTCGCGGACCCTTCCAGCTCCGATTCGCGAAACAGGCGCGCCGCATCGATCCCCTCGGCCATGCGACTGCCGATCTCCGTTACTCCCACCAGCGAAGGAAACCACACGGGAAGCAAATCGGGCTCGAAGTACGCAAACTCCAAATACCTCGCCACCCACTCGCGATACGCTTCGACTCGCGAGTCCGGATGCATCAATCGCAGTTCGCTTCGTAAAACATGGTGGGCTTCGTCGAATTCCACCTGCCCTAGCGCGGCGATGCGAGCCTGCACCTGCGGCATTTGAGTGGCGTCTTCCAGAGGCAACAGAAGGCGGTCGATCTGCGCATGAAACAGCCGGCGCCACACCTGCAGCTTCAACTCCTCCAGAGGCCAGTGATCCAGCTCCCCTTCCTCCGGCAACGCCACCAAAATCGCCAGCTCCGGAAGCAACTCAAAGGAGGTCAACCCCAACTCGTCCGGATGCACCCAGCCTTTCAAGTCCTGCTGCCGCACCAGCGTGCTTTCCGCATGAGGCACCAGGGAGGAGACCTGGCCCAGCCCCAAACGCGATCGGATCACGCGACGGATGACGCGCCCTTCCACCAGGTACGCCGATGCATCGACTCCCCAAAGAGCGCGTCGCAGCTGGTCGATCCGTCGCGTCTCGTCAAACATGAACGCCTTGGCCTTCCTGTCGCCCCCCGTGAAATGCTCCAAGTCAGCCTATTGTAGCACCCACCCGAAACTCCAGCAGTCGCTAGGTCGTCCGATCGGCCCGACGCCGGCAATTGCATCTGCACTTTGCCAAATCCCTTCGCCCACCCAACCCTTCCTCGATGCCAAAACTCGAAAGATGGGACCCCCGCCGTATCAGAAAAACCTACCGATCGCTTCGATCAGGATTGCTCGGAGCCCCCCCTCCGCTAGTTTCCTACACCACTCCGGTTCACCAAAATCCTCTCCCGTGGCTATCATGATCCTGGTAGGGTTCACTTTTTGGCTCGATACGGTCTGGAGGAACAAAAATGATTCGACGACTTGGGTTGATAGCTGTCGGTTGCTTGCTCCTGATCGCAGCCTCTCCATGGGTATGGGCGGTGCAGCGTGGCGAGGGGGAACTGGAGCATACGAAGGATTCGCTGCAAACGGTCAAGGAACTAGTCGAAGCGAAGAAGGCGGTCCTGGTCGATGTCCGGGATCTGGTGGAATGGAATGACGGTCACGTCGATGTGGCGGTCCATCTTCCCTGGCGCGATCTGCAGGACAAACTGACCGAAGAACAGGTACGGGAAAAAGTACCCAAGGACAAAATCATCTACACGCACTGCGCGGTCGGCTACCGATCGCTGAAAGCCGGCAAAATCCTCCTCAAGTACGGCTACGACATCCGGCCGCTGAAGCCTGGTTTCGACGAACTGGTCAAAGCAGGCTTCAAGAGCGTTTCAGAAAAGAAGTAAGCCGCGGCCTCGCCTTCGACTCCATCAGTCCATTCACTCTCCGTGGCTCGGTGCCTTCGTGAGAGACGAATAAACGAGATCAGGGTTTTTGCTTCTTCGTGCCCCACTGCCCCACAGGATTCCCGGCAGCACCAACGAGTGTTCAATCTCATCACATTCTAATATTCATTAGAATGTCGGGCAGTACGACCTTGGGCATAGCCACTTTTCCCAATATGGCAGCTCTCCATCGCTCGACTCGAAAGCTTCGTCATCGGGCCTTGCGGTGGCTGCCATCCCCCCGCAGCGTCGCAAGCAGCATCGCACCCGCATGGGGCGATCATCGCCCACCCCGCCGACTGAATCAGAAAAGCCCTTCCAGCGACCGCAGCGCGATCGGCTCCCGCGAAGCGAACGGCTCGCCATAGCGGGCCCCGATCGCCTTGCCCCAGTAAGCCGCTTCATCGCGAAATCGATCCAGGGGCGGCGGGTCGATCTTTTCACGCCCCGTCACGAATTGACTCTGGTAAGCCGCGATCGACCGGGACTTGGCATCCCAGTGGTCGCTGATATCGACGATGAAGGCAGGCTGAGGCGTCAGCTTCAGGTGGATGCAGTAGTAGTAGAAGATCCGTTCAGGATGATGCGGCTGCCCCGGCATGTCCGACTTGGTTAGCTTGGCCCAGAACCTCGCCGCCTCCACCAGCTGCGTGGCGGCGACGTGATCGGGGTGAGCGTCTTCCCAGAAGGGGGCAAAAAGCCAGCGGGGCCGGGTCAGTCGGATCAGCGATGCCAAGCGATGACGATTGGGGAGAGTTGCTTCGAGGTAACGGTTGGGTAGCCCCAGATTGAATCGCCAGGCAAGCCCTAGCGCGCGACTCGCCGCCGCCGTCTCCGCCGCACGAATCACCTCCGATCCAAAGGGCGTAGGTTCGCCGGTGGTCAGGTCGACGACTCCCACCTGCATCCCCTTCTGGAGCATCAGCGAGATCGTCCCACCCATCCCCAGTTCCGCATCGTCGGGATGGGGAGCGACGACGAGCGCGTCAAGCGGTTTTTTCAGCGCAGGCAACCTGTTCCAATCGATAGGCAATGCGTCAGGGATATGCATCGGCAGGTTCGTCCACTAATGATTTTTCGAAAGCTCGTTCCGCATTATTTGGCTTCTTCAGGTCATTTCGTAGCTCTTTGCTTTGATTTCTCGTCCTCAGCAACGCAGTAATCGTTCTCGTACTCGATGCCCCATTGTTCCATCGCTTCTTTCCGAGCACGAGTACGATAAAAATCAGTAGCTTCGGCACCGAAGCCACGATAATTCCTGAAGAGTCGTTTTTTTAGATGCGCCAGTCACTCAGCGCCGGCAGATGCCCCAAAGTTTACCAGAAGGTGTTTCCAGGGCAGGGTAGGGAAGGCAAGCTCGCCGTGGCCCAGGCGTTTCAATCTGCAGGAAGAAATCCAAAGCGCTAGCGGCACGTTAGCCCATCGCTTCGATTGGAGCCACTTGGATTAGGGCGGGTCGGGACAAGGGTTTCGAAGGGTTTGCCTTGTCTAGGGAGGGAGAGCGACGTATAGTATGGGGGTCCAGACATTCGTTAACCGAGACCATCAGACCTCCTCCCGGGGGTTGAGTGGAGCAGGGATTTGAGTGTGGAAGACACGGGGGCGACATGGAATCGACCGGGTGAATTGAAGGGATTGGTGGCGTGACGTGGTTGGTCAGTGGGCCACGTAAAAAGCTGACTACTAAAAGTAACTGCTGAGGAAAACCTCGCACTAGCGGCCTAATTAAAGGCCGCTCGGACTCCAGGGGTTCGTCGGAGACGCCTGACAGTCCGTTGCAATTCCGAATCGTCGGCATCCATACCTGGCACGGTGTCGGCTAAAAAAGATCGGGTTGGTTGATTTCAAACGCGGTCGTCAGCGGTTGGGATCGGCGAGATATAAAGAGACGACTACTCACGTAGATACCGTTCTGGAAGCACCACGGGACCCGGGTTCAATCCCCGGCGCCTCCACTAACAAGGGCACCGCAAGGTGACCTCAAGCCAAATGACCCGCTGGTTCACCCCAGCGGGTCTTTGCATTTCTACGCGGAAATTCGGGGCTTTTTCGCGTCGCCGCATTTCGATGGCGTCGAAACCACGGGACGGGGTCGACACCTCTTGGCACCCGAAAAGGCTCAAATCGGGGCCAAAGGCTCGAAACCACGGGACGACCCCCAACCCCGTCCCGTACTCAAAAACCCTGCAAAACACGGCACATTCGCGATTTCGAACAGGCGTGAGGTTTTAGCGAAAATGCCAGGTGGCGGTGACATGAAAAACCTAACCATCGCGTCCCGAGGTGATGAGCAGCTTCCCAAGTAGCGAGTGCACGCTGCGTTCTTCTTACGCTGTTTTTACGAGCTGTTCCGCTGCTACGATGTCGCCCAAAGAAGCATCGGAACTGGAAACAGGGGACTGATCCTCGTCGGAAATACACCATAAGTACACCCCAAGGTTGGGAGTACTGAAGCGCGAGATGCGGTCTGGTCGCCGGTTTTTCGAGTGCTCATCCGAGGGGTGCCCCTTTCGACGGGCGTACTATTACGCGAACAGTCAGCTTCGCCGTGCGCCGATTGAGACGGTTTTGAAAAACCCAGAACAAACAACTCGCACCGGTCGTGGGTGACCGGAGCGAGTTTAAGTGAGATGCCGCCAATGAATAGTTGTGAAATCCTTTTTCGTTCTTGCAACGTTGCTTTTTGCCTTGAACACTGCGGCAGAAATTTCAGACGAAAAAACGAATTTGCAGTGAACTTTCTTGCGAGGAACAGGGAATAACCTGCATGGTGATTCCCAAAACAGCCCCGGAAAGTGAATTAATCGGCCTTGCTCAGACAGGTGATGCGAGGGCATTTCAGCGGCTCGCAGAGCTATACGCCTCGACCCTTTATCGTTCGGCGCTCGTGATGTGTCGTGATCGCCACAAAGCTGAAGATATCGTACAAGAAACGTTAATTGAAGCCTGGCGGTCGCTCGGTCGGTTTGATTCACGATGTCGTTTTTCGACGTGGCTGTACGGCATCCTGCGGCATCGGTTCTTGAAGTCATGTCGCCATCGATCGGAAGGGCAGGTTAACACTCTGGATGGCGGTCCACTTGAACCTTTAATGCAACCGTCACTTGGTCCAGAAGTTCTGTTTCAGATGTCCGAAGACGCTGAAAGAGTTCACCGCGCGGTTGCGGAACTTCCAGACAAACATCGGGAGGTTATCGAGTTGCGATTTTTTGCCGATGCGTGCTTGGAGGATATAGCGGCAGTTTTGAATCTGCCGCTTGGAACAGTGAAGTCTCGACTTCATCATGGTCTCGAAAAACTTCGCGAAATGAACTTGGCAGTGAACCTTTTTCCCTCCATTGGGGAATCATCAATGAGGCAATAATGATTGACGAACTTCCGCACTGTGAATCCCGTTACGAAGCCATCAGTCTTTTGGCGGCGGGTTATCTGTCCTCCGTTGAAGAGCATGACTTGCGTCTGCATCTGGCGAAGTGCATCGGTTGCCTCAAACGATTAGAACAGTCGACTGCAGTTTGCTTGGGCTTGCGATCGGTGCCGCTGTCATCGAATAACGTCGAGGCATCCGAAATTGTGTCACGGGTGATGGCAGAAATTTCAGCGACCAACGCTGGTGCTGCTCAATGGGACGACCGCGAATTGGGAGTACAGTTCTTAGCCTTTTTCGGGTTGGAAGCAGTATTGACGCACGTGAAGGAAGAGCGGTCAGGCCAGGAATCATTACATGCAAAGGACTCGAGTTCGAGCCATCGATGTAACGCCCAACTCGAAGCGGGGGCAAGTCTCTTGAAATTTTTCGGTCTCCCCATTGCCTCGTAAGCGTTGGAGCGACTGACAAAGGACGGATTTGTTGGGAAAGCAA
>Ga0315903_10003302_pt1 | contig 22442 bp, 39 predicted proteins | sample LakEriMetagenome_7_FD_203524 | JGI IMG/M metagenome (GOLD analysis project Ga0315903, IMG submission 203524) | Freshwater fungal communities from buoy surface, Lake Erie, Ohio, United States - Buoy 2 MA119 | ecosystem: Environmental > Aquatic > Freshwater > Lake | place: USA: Lake Erie, Ohio... | reverse complement strand
TTTCGTCCTACGATAGAACGCCGCGCGAGATTCTCCGCCGCAGGCCGGCCGTAGTGTGAGTGGCGTCCGAATACCACCCACAGGAACCCCGACCATGCCCAGCGCCAAGCTCGCCCGCCTCCAGGACGAATCCGTTTCGATTTCGTCAGAGATCGAGACCCTCCGCTCCGTCGAGCCGACGAGCGACGCCGAGAGGGCGCAGGTCGAGGAGCGCATGGCCGAGCTGTCGAAGCGGGCCGACGAGGTCGGCGCCCAGGCGCAGGCCGAGCGTGATCTCGACGCGAAGCTCGAGGTGTTGAAGTCGGTCCGGTCGAGCGACTCCGACGCAAAGGCCCCGGCCGCCCGGAAGGCCCCGGCGATCCACGTCCGGGCCGGTAACGTCCAGGGCTTCGAGACGGGCAACTCCGCCATCGTCGCCGGCAACTACCTCCGCAGCCTGGCCCGCGGCGAGCTGCGGGCCATGGGCGAGACCAGCCCGACGTACGACGAGGCGGGCGCGGAGCTGACCGCTCCGGCCGAGCTCTACGGCTCGATCATCAACGTCCTTAACCGCCAGTCAGTCGGCCTCCGGGTCGCGGCCGTGTTTAACACGATCGCGAAGAAGCTCACGCTCCCGAAGGTCGCCGAAGGTGCTGCCGCGTTCTACGCCGAGGCTGGCGCGGTGACCCCCGCCGACCTCGCGACCAGTGGCGTCGACGTGACGCTGTTCGGTCTCCGGAAGGCGACGGCCGTCTCGAACGACTTGATCGAGGACAGTGTCGTCGACGTGGCCCAGCTCTTCAGCACGAACACGGGTAACGCGTTCGCGTCGAAGATCGACTATGCCTGGCTCCAGGGCGACGCGACCGCCGGGATCGACGGCCTCGTCGGCGAGGTGACGAACAACGTAGTCGTGGCCTCGGCCAACGACACCACGGCGACCGAGCTCGCGCAGATGGTCGGCCAGATCGATCCGCTCGCGATGAATACCGCCTGGGTGGTCTCGCCGGTCGGGTTCGGTGCTCTCCTGGCAGCCCACGCCGGAACCGGGGCCGCCATGATCTCCGACGCGATGCAGCCGACCGTCTACGGCCGGCCGGTCTACGTCACGAACGGCCTCCCCGCCGGGACGATCGCCCTTTATGGCGACTTCTCGATGGCGACCGCCGTCGCGGTCAAGGCTTCCGGCCTCCGGGTGGAAGCCCTCCGCGAGCTCCAGGCCTTGAACGACCAGACGGTGTTCGTGGCGAAGCAGCGGGTCGGCATCGCGAACCACGCTCCCGAGTTCGTCTCGAAGCTGATCATCGACTGATTGATTCAGCCCGAGACCACGACAAGATGACGGCCGGGCTGGCAGGGATGCCGGCCCGGCCGTCAACGCTAACGGAGGCAACGTGGAAGCCCTGCGATTACTGAAGGCCTACCGCGGCTACCGGGCCGGCGAGGTGATCCACGCAACGCCCACGCTGGCCCAGACGCTGAAGTCGGAGGGGATCGCCGTCGCGGACACGCAGCGGACGTTCCTCGCTGCCGAAGGGGCCGAGAGGGCGGTCGAGGCCCGGTCGAACGTGGAGACCCGCTAATGCGACCCGATACGATCAAGGTCCTCGAATGGCCTGTCGTCGAGCCTGTCAGCCTGACCGAGGCCCGGCAGCAAGTCGGGCTGATGCCGGACCAGACGGAGTTCGACGCGTTCCTCCTGCGGGCGATCGCCACCGGCCGCCGGCTGATCGAGCGGCGGCTCGGCCTGACGCTCGTCGCCACCCAATACCGCGCCACCTGGCAGACCGCCCCGGCGGTGCTCGACCTCCCGGCCCCGCCTCTGCTCGTCGACGACGATCACGACCTGGTCGTGACGGCCGACGAGGTGGAGGTCAACGCGACGGAGTACGAGGTCGACTCGGACGCGATGCCGGCGACCGTCACGTTCGACGCCGTTCCGTCAGGGAAGGTCGCCGCCGCCTACTGGGCCGGCGTCGCCCCCGGGACCGAGATCGAGCCCACGCTCAAATCGGCCTTGCTGATGTACGTCCTCCACGCGTTCGAGAATCGCGGGATCCTCGCGGACGGATCCGCGGTCGAGCTGCCGCAGGGATTCGAAACGCTACTGGCCGCCAGTAGCTGGAACGGGGGCTGGTGATGCGTCGCCCGGCGGGATCTTACCGCGAGGTGTTCGCCGTCGAGGCCCCGACCAAGAGCCGCAACGCGGCCGGCGGTACTGTGGAGACATGGTCTGAGGTCTGCCGGATCTACGGGTCCTACGAGGCGACCAGCTACTCCGAGCAATCGCGACGCGGGCAGATCGGGGGCGGGATCTCCGCTACGGTCTACACGCGCTACCGCGACGACATCACGGGCGAGATGCGGCTCCGCTGGGTCTCGCGGAACGACCGGATCCTGTACGTCTCGGCGGTCGTCGAGCAAGGGAACCGCGAGGACCTCGAGCTGACCGTCGAGGAACAAGCCGCATGATTTCGCTCTCCTGGCAAAGCTCGTTCGAGCCGAACACCTACGACTCCAATAAGGTCATCCAGGGGCTGATCGCGAAGTATGCGGCGCTGCCGCGACACATCGCAAAAAAACACCTTATGGCCGCCATGCGTCGAGTCATGAAACCAGGGATTCCGATCCTCCGCAGGAATACGCCGCCTCTGAATACGAGGCGCGGCCGACGCAAAGCCGGAGAGAAGAAAAGGTCGACCGGCGCGCTCCGCCGGGCCGTTACGGTCCGCACAGGCCAGACCGGGAAGAATGGAGATTTCAACTCGTTCGTCTGGGGCGTCCTCGGCTACAAGGCTTCTTTCGAAAGCCGCAAAGCGATCTGGCTCCAGTTCGGAACGTCCGGAGGAGTCAAGGCATACCAAATGATGGAGAAGACGCTCCAGGAGTTCGGCCCAGTGGCGGCCGAGAAGCTCGCGGCCGAAATGGCTGTCGGCCTGGAGAAGGCGGCCGCCGAGCTCGCCTCCGGCAAGAATCCAGGGAGAGTGTAAATGTCGGCCCCTCATGTCTGGCTGAAAGAGGCAATCGAGGCCGCGACCTCGCTCCAGGCCTGGCCGGTCGGCATGACCGGCGAGGGCGGCCCGCCTTTCGTGATCTACGCCCGCGAAGCCACGGCCCGCGAGCAGCTCCTCGACGACACGCTCGACGCCACGCCGGAGCCGCAGGCCACGCCTCCGGTCGCACGGTTTGCGGTCGCGATCTACGCCGACGACTACGTCGCCGCGTGGGACGTTGCCGGACAGATCACCGGCGCGATCCACCTCTACGCCGGCGAGGCCGAAGGGACGACGATTGAACAATGCCTGGTCCTCGACGAGCGCGACGGCCAGCCCGACTACCTCGACGGCCGCGACGTTCCCACCTACACGGTCGAGCTATCGGTCGAGGTCCGCTGGGTCGAGTAGTCGAGATTCTCCGCCGTCTCGCGGTTCTAAAATCGAACCCGAACACCGGAGGTCTACGCTTTGCCACTCTCGACAGTCCCCACGACCGGCCCCACGATCCCCGCCGGCGCGAAGAGCGTGTCGATCAAGCAGGTCGACGTCACGGCCTCCACGAAAAAGGAAGACGTCACGGATCTGTCGTCGACCGAGCGCGAATACGCCGACCCGGTTCTCGTCGAGGGCGGTGAAGGCGTTGCGACGTCGACGTGTTCCGCCTCGGGAAACATGAAGGATACGACAACCCTCGCGGTCACGGCTGTCAACGTTACGACGGGCTGGATCTGCGAGGATTTCGAGATCACCTACGAGGTCGGCAAATATGCGACCTGGGCGGCAAACTGGTCCTATTATCCCGCGGCGGAGTGATCAAATATGGCTCTCGTTACCTCGCAGGGTGAGTCGTTCGGCGGCATTGACGGCGTGACGAAAATCACGTTCAAGCAGGCCCGCAGCGTGAGCGGTGGAAATAAGCTCGACGCCTCCGACCTGTCGATCGCCCACGGCGGGACTCGCATCTACGAGGACGGCCTCGAGGACAACGGATCCGGGACCGGGGATGGAATCGTCACGACGGCGACGGTGGAGTTCCTGGGAACCGACGCCCCGGAAGTCGGTACGACCACGACCTACGAAGGCGTGACGCTTAAGTGTGTCGACGTCGAGCTGTCGGATTCTGCCGGCGAGCTCAAGAAGGGGACCGCCTCCTACACGTCCGACTTTGTCGCCTGAGGACTGCGGCTGGGAGTAATCGCCACCCATGCCCACGCCCTCGTCGCATCCGTCGATCGTGATCTGGAATAGCGCCCAGATCGGCCGCCTGACGTCGTTCCGCGCCAACCCTGGCACGGCGACGTATTTCGAGGCGACGCATATCGGCAGCCTCGTCGTCGGGGACGGAAATAACACGCGAGTCGTTCGACAATACAACTGCCACGCGATTGATCCAGGCACGATAGACGTCACGCTGTACGGATGCCCTGAAGTAAGTCAGGCACAGATCGGACTACGGGCGACGCTCTACATCACCTACGACGGCGGCTCCCTCACGCGATACGCGTACCTCGACTCGTTCGAGGTGACCGGCAGCGTGGGCGAGTTCCTGACGGGCCGGGCGACGTTCCGCCTAACAGGAGAAGAAGGCTCCCTATGAAACCGCTCGAATACGCTCCCGAGGTGATCACCGTCACGCCTCCAGGCTGCGACGACGTCCACCTTCGCTCGCCCACGTTCGCCGACTGGCACGCGGTCGCGACGGCCCATCGTCTGCTCGCGGCCGAGAGTAAGGATCCGCCGGCTGATCTGATCGCGAAGACGATCGCCGTTTGCCTCTGCGACGAGGCCGGGAAGCCGCTCGCGGACCAGGCGAAGATCCTCCGGGCCGGACACCGTCAGATCATGTGGATCTATGCGAGGTGTTGGGAGACCGTGCTAAAGGCCGGCGACGAGGTAGTCGCCGAGCGCGAAAAAAACTCCGAAGCCAGTCGGGGTTAGTCGAGCGATTCGTCTACCGGCTGGCCGCCCATATCGGAATCGCGAACGTCGAACAGTGGAAACAGGAGATCACGCTCGACCAGCTCTACCGATGGATCGCGTATTACCGGGTCGAGCCCTTCGGCGAGGACTGGCTCCGGACGGCGCGGCAGACAATGTTTCAGGTCGCGGCGGCTGGCGGGAAGCCGGACGCGCGATTCGAAGAGATGTTCCTACCGGCTTACGACCCTAATCGCGAAATGACACCAGACGAGATCGCCGCCGAGCTGGCGAAACTGAGCAGGCAATAACATGGCAAGCATCGGCAAGGTATCCGCCGTTTTTACTGCCTCGACGGGCGGGCTCCAGTCTGGCGTCGATGCTGCCGTCAAGGCTTTCCGCACGATGGGCGGCGACGCCGGGTCGCTCCGGTCCTCGCTGGCGTCTCTTGGCGCCGCAGGCGCTCAAATGACCGAGCAGGTCTCGCGGCTGGCGGCGGACTTTCTTTCTGGATCAGTGAGCGCGCGGGAGTTCTCCGCGTCCATGTCTGGGCTGGCGGCTGCGGTTGACCTCGCCGCAAAGGCCAAGTCGGACGCGGTGGCAGTCACCAGAGAGCTCGCCTCCGCCGAATCGGAGTATTTCGCGAAGCTCGATCAGATAAAAAACGCCGTCACGAACGGAGGCCTCGCGGAAGGCATTGCAGCGCAGGCGAGGCGCGAGGCCTACTCGTCGTACCTCGCCGCGGCTGCCGCGGCCGACCAGGAGGCTGCCGCCGTCTCGCGGTTACAGGGCGTCGTTTCTTCGCTTGCACAATCGGACGTCAGTCTCGACCTCGGATCCGTCGCCGACGGCCTCCTGGCCGAGCTAGACGCGATTGGTCCGGCGGCCGCTCCCGTTGACGTTCTGGCCGGCATTTTCGACGAGTCGGCAATCGCCATGCGGCTGGCGGAACAGGAGGCCGCGGCGCTCGCCCCCGCTATTGACGCGCTGTCGTCGTCTCACGCGAGAGGCGCCGCCATCGCGCGGCAGAACATGACGGCCGAGGAGCGTCTCGCGGAGCAAGTGGCGGAACTGACGTCGCTCCTAAATGCCGGAGCGATTTCTCAGGAGACATTCGACCGCGCCGTCGCGTCTGCGACCCCGAAGATCGCGTCGGCCGCCGCCGCTGCTTCGACCATGGATAGCGGCCTGGCTGGCGTGGCAAGTCGGCTGAATGTGTTAATCGGGCTCAACGTCGCGCAGCTTTTCGGGTCTATCGCGTCGAGTGTCTCGCGATCTGTGGGCTCTCTGGTTTCGATGGGAAAGGCCGAGGCGGACGTCATAGGTAAGACGTCGAAGATGGCGGAGCGATTCGGTCTGACCTACGGAGAAATGGCTGGCTTGTCGGTCGCTGCGAATCGGGCCGGCGTCGATCTGGATACAGTCGGCGACGCCGCACAGAAAGCCGACATCGCGTTTGCGAAGGCGGCGCAAGGGTCGGCCGGGGCCGTGTCGGCATTTAAGGCGATCGGCCTTTCCGCGTCTGACCTGGACGGACTGTCGACGGCCGAAAGATTCGAGGAGATTGCCGGAGCTATCTCGTCGCTGCCGACCCAGGCAGAGCGCGCGGCCGCGGCCGTTGCGATTTTTGGACGTTCCGGCGCGGACCTACTGCCGCTATTTGCTGGCGGCGCGGAGGGGATCGCCAGGGCCAGAGAGGAAGCGGAGCGGCTCGGCCTGACGCTGACGAACGCGCAGGGCCAGGACGTTCGCACCATGAAAGACTCGTTCGACTCGGTCCGCGATGCCGTCTCGGGCGTCGTCCAGCAAGTCGTCGCCTACCTCGCTCCGGCGGTGACCGAAATCTCGAACGCGTTCGTCGACCTCGTCGGATCGATCGGCGGCGCCAACATCGGCCAGTCGATCGGCCAGGGAATCCTCCAGGGCGCGACGTACCTCGCCGGCGTGGCCGACTATCTGATCGCCAACTTCGGGAGCGTGTTCTCGTACCTGTCGTCCGTCGGCGAGCAGTGGGGCGAGGTGATGACGTTCGCCAATAGCGTCGGCAATCTGTTTATCGGCGCGTTCAATGTGTTCGAGACGGTCGGCAACGTGATCGGCGGGCTGTTCTCCGACATTATCTCTGGCCTCTATTCGGCCGCCGCCGAGATCGCAGGCTTCGTTCCCGGATTTGGCGACATGGCGAAGGAGCTCGAGCAAAGCGCCGACTCCTGGAACGCCCAGGGGCGCGAGTTTGCCGCCGCCATGAATCAGAACCAGGCGGAAGCCGCCTCGGCATTCAGCGCCGCATTCTCGACGAACGCCCAGGCGACAGGCCAGGCGATCGCCGGCCCGGTGACGGCAGCCCTCGGGGCTGCGGTCGCTCGCGCGGAATCGTCCGCGGCCGCCGTCGATACCGCCGCGAAAAATCCCGTCACGATCACCCAAGCCGTCGAGGTCGACGTCAAGGAGGCGATCAAGGGAATCGACTCGCGATCAAAGGAAGGCGTTTCCGAAATGTTCCGGATCATGCGCGGCGACTCCGGGAACGTGGCGGAGCAGCAGCTCGACGCCCTCCGGCAGATCGCCGACAACACGGCCGATATGGAGCCGCCGCTCGCCTACGATCTCCCGGGGGCCTGACCTATGGCAGTCGTCGTCTGGCGTCGCGTCGTCGAGGGTGTGGAGCTCACCGGCAAGGTCGGCGACTCGCTGCGCGTCGTCGAGAAATGGATCATTCGCGTCGACTCTCCGGCGACGGCGAAGCTCGCGATCATCGGCGCGATCCCGATCGGCTACGGCTCGTCGCATTGGGAGTTCACCGACTGCAAGGCGCAGGAGTTCTCCCTCAGTCCGACCGATAAGACTGGGATGTTCTGGATTCTGTCGGTGACGTTCTACATTCCTCCTCCGGCAAAGAAAGTAAACGAGGAGACCGGCGTTCCGGACGACTACTGGGAGTGTTCGGGAGGTACGAGCACGATCCCCGTATTCCAGGACACCAGCGGAAACACGATCACAAACTCCGCAAAGGATCCTATCGAGGGCCTCGAGCGCGAGCGAGAGGAGGAGTCGTGGGTCCTGACCAAATACTACGAGGACGACACCTGGATGGACGACCGCGATGCCTACGCGGGCCGCGTCAACTCCGACTCCTGGGCCGGCGGCGGCGCGAAGGAGTGGAAGTGTTATTTCAAGGGCGCCAGGAAAAAGGAGATCCAGGACGTCGCGCTCGCGAAGGCGTCGAGCAGCGCCGTGGAAGGCACGGCAGGCGACGACGCGCCGCTGGAGAAGCGGACGATCGTCGAGACCACCTGGGAGTTTCGGAAAGAGCCTGAAACGTGGAAGTGTATGCCGTGGGACGTGGGCTTCCATGAGCTTGTGAGCGGCGAGCGGAAGGTGATCACGGGGTCCGACGGAAAGCCGGTGAAACAGCCGGTCGCGCTCAACTCCAACGGAACGAAGAAGGCCGCGAATACCGCGCCGAGCGTGATCAACTCCGGCAGCGGGGTCGATATTTATCCGTCGGCCGCGTTCGCGACGGTGTTCGGTACGCCGTCGATCGTTCCGGCGGCCCCGGCTTAAGGAGCGACCATGGCCGGCGAGCGAACCGTCGCATTGACCGAAAGCACCGCGGCGCGGATGGCGGCCGCGACGCTGGCCTACGAGCGTGGGAACCGGGATCAGTCGGCGATCCATTTCCGGCAGGGCGGCGACGACGGCGAGCCCGTGCGGCTTGGGAAGACGACGGCCGCCTGGAGTAAGGGAACGATAGCGACGATCGCCCTCCATGAAAACGGGACCCCGCCAAGCGAGACGACGTCGTCCGCCAGCCTCGAAAACTGCGTCAATAAGTTCGCGAACGTGGCTAGCGGGAAATGGGTGATCGTGGCCCGCGGGCTCAATGGCTACTGGTATCTGATCGCGGCGGAGTGCTTGTGATGGTTTTTTTTGGGTGTAGTGAATGCTGCAAGGCCTGCGGGTGGCCAGGAGGCGGCTGGCTTGCATTTCCCGACTCGATAGAGATCGACATCACCGCACCTGGCAACACTAAATCAATGGCTGGAAGGCGCACACATGCAACCTACACTCAGTCCCAGCCTTACAACATTTCTGCTTCTGTCACTGTGCCTAGCCTCAGTGGTACATATTCGCTGGCTAGGAAGCCGATTCTGCACCCTTTTTCGGGAGCGATCATAGGGTTTACGCAGCATCGATATGATAGCCAAAACCTAACGATCACGGTTGAGAAAGGAGAAGGTGACAACCTCGAGATCAGAGTGACTCGCGCATTTACTTTTTCAGTTGAAGACCAGTTGGCGTATGGCTCCTCGGGGCTACAGTCGCAAACGCACCACGTCCTGTCTATGCACATACGCTCCTGTAGTCCAAGTGTCACCTATTCGTATTCTTGCACTCCCGACAGCTACAACGAATACGCTCCCTCCAACACCTTCTACCGTCTTCAGCAGGGCATGGTTTCTAGCTGTGGGAATCCCCCGTATAGCCTACCCAACACGATGTCCTCTCGTTATTCGTTTAGGTTTCGACGACTAAACCCACCGTTTCAGTCTACTGTTGAAAATATAGAAGTTTTTTCCAACACCTTTCCCGTAACAGAAGCTTTCAGCGATGGAGGGTACCCCGGGCAATCTTTCGCTGTAGATGAAGATTTCTCCGTCACGGAAGCGCGGGCGTATTACAGCGGCACGCCGGATCCTTACTTGATTTTCGCAAATGCCGAAGGGTGAAGCGTCGGTGAGCGAGAAACTGTGCAAAATCGATTCGCAGACGCTGTCGTGCGTTTCTTGTGGCGCGCGTGTCTCGCGGCTGGATGTCCGCCGCAACTGCGCCCCAGTTGTTCCCGGCCTGGGCGACCGCGTCGCGTCGGCCCTCGACGCGATCGGCATCACGAAGGATCGCGTCGAGAAGTTCGTCGGCGGGCCGTGCGGATGCCAGGAGCGGCAATCGGCCATGAACGTCGCAGGGGCGAAATGGCTCGGCCTGCCGCCTGGCTCGACGGCCCCGCCGGACGTTGACCCGCCCACTTGATCCGGTAGCGTGAAACCACGGCCAGGACGGCCGCCCCGCCAGCATGGAGGCAGAATGTCGCTCGCCGACCGCGTGGCGGACCGCGTCGCCAAAATCACGCCGGGCCCGCGAAACTTCTTCGACCGCCTGCCGGCCGAGGCCCGCGAGGAGCTGCTCGAGGTCCGCCGGCGATTCCAAGCCGGCGAGATCGCGACCTCGGCCTCGGCCCTCGCGGACGTGCTGATCGAGGAGGCCGCCGCCAGCGGATACGAGCTCTGCGGACCTCAGGGACTGCGCGTATGGCTACGCCGAAACGACTAGCCGATCGCGTCGCCAGGAAGGCCGCCACAAAGGCCGCAGGCGGCGACGGCCTGACGATCGAGGAGGTGACGCAAAAGGCCGCAGGCGGCAACCTGGAGGCCCGCAGCGTCTCGCGGAACATCCGGACGGTCGAGGACCTCCTCCGCCATATCGAAGCCGACCTGACGCGATTTGAGGTCGCGGCCTCGGAGGCCACGAAGTGGGAAGGGCTGACGGCCGACCGCCAGACCGGCGAGCCTGTCGTCACCGAGCTTTTCCGGGTGTTCGTCCGGCTGCGGCCGAAGGCCGGGCCGAGCGTGGCCGAGGCCGTCGAGGCAATGATCTCCGGGGCCGCGGAGGCCATTCGCGCCAGGGCGTCGAAGCCCTTGACCAAAACTGTCAAGGCTCGCCCCTGGGCCGTCCTCGTCGTGGCCGACACACACTTTGGGAAATACGCCTGGGGGCGATCGACCGGGGAGGCGGACTACGACCTAGACATCGCGGCCCGGCTGGTGAGCGCCGCCGCCGGCGAGCTGCTCGAGCTGGCCGCCGGCTACTCGCCCGGACGGATCACCGTCGCCGGCCTGGGCGACCTGTTTCACTACGACACGCCCGCCGGCACGACCACCTCGGGGACGCCGCTGGAGCGGGACGGCCGGATCCAGAAAATGATCGAGGTCGGGACCGCGAGCCTCCTCGGCGTCATCGATTCCGCGTCCGAGGTCGCCCCGGCCGACGCCCTGGTCGTCAACGGCAACCACGACGAGACGCTGACCTGGGCATTTCACCGGATCGCCGTGGAGCGGTACGCGACATCGAAACGCGTCACGGTCGACCGCACGTTCACGCCGAGGAAGTATCTGACCGACGGCGGGAATCTCCTCGGATTCGTCCATGGTCACCGGGCGAAACGGCGACTGCCGCAGCTCATGGCCCACGAAGCCGCCGCCGCCTGGAGCCGCTGCCCGTACCGCGAGGTCCATACCGGCCACCTCCACCACCAGGCGGCCGAGTGGTCGCGGCCGATCGAGACGATCGACGGCGTGCTGGTGCGGATAGCACCGGCGCTATGCCCTGCGGACGACTGGCACGCGGCCTCCGGATTCGTCGGCAGCCGGCGAGCCATGGAGCTTTTCGTCTACCGGCCGGACGGGGGTCTCCAGGCGATGCACGTCGCCGGGCCTCCAGTGGAGATCGGCGGACTCGCGTGATCGGCCGTGCCCATGACTGACGCGGACCTCCTCGAGGCCGAGCAGCTCTGCCGCCGGCTCGGCCCGGCCAATTGCTGGACTGGGTCCGGAGGTCGGCTAGCCTCGATCGCTCTTCGAATGATTCGACAACTGAGGGAGCGAGAGATGGAGCGACAGACGGAAGGATCGACGGTCCGTTTTTCCACAGGGGCCGTGAGGTCGAGCGACGCGGAGGCGACGCGATACGATCTCATTTCGCCGATCGGCCTGGAGGCCGTGGCGCGAGCCTGTGCGGAAGGGGCCGCGAAGTATTCGGATTACAACTGGGAGCGCGGGATGCCAGTTCACGACCTCTTGAATCACGCGCTCCGGCACGTCTACCGATACCTCGGTGGCGATCGGAACGAGGACCACCTCGGCCACGCCGCGTGGGGCCTGCTCGCGGCGATCCACTCCGAGGCCCTCTGGCCCGAACTAAACGCCGGGACGCTCCGCGGGCCGGACGGCCGGCCGCCTCAGTCGCCGAACAGCCCGAGCTGACGCTCGCGGCGGAACGCCTCCACGACCAGCTCGCGAGGCGAGGGGATCGCCCGGCCGATGATGGACTTGTCCCCGTACGACCGCTCAAACACACGGGGCGTATTCCCAAGGTGCTGATGGCCGGCCCCGCGGGCCTGCAGCTCCACGTCGCTACCGCTGCCGCGTCGGATCCATTTCCACGTCCCCTCGCGGACTTTGGCCTTGGCGACGAGCCGCGTCACCTGGTCGCGAAACGTTTCGCCGCTCACGGTCCACGGGATCACCAGCGCCCGCGGGCAGTGCTCGAGCGAGACGCGAAGGGCCTCCATCGTCGACGGCGAAAACTGGAACGTGGCCGCCTTGCCTGTTTTGCTCTGGCGGACCGTGACCCAGCCGTCCGGCCGGACGGCCGAGACCGGGATCTCGATCTGATCGGCCCAGCGTAAGCCGCTGTCCCAGGCGACGCGAATCGCCAGCGTCCACCACTCGCTCCGTCGGAGCCCGCACGGATGCCGCCGCGGGAGCGTGGCGGCCGTCGCCAGGAGCTGCTCGACCTCGCCCTTCGTCCACGCGACGACGATCGGCTCCGGGACCGTGCACCTCCGTACCCTCCGACCGATCGGATTCTCGGCCAGCCCGTCATCCGAGGCGGCCCGCCACAACGCGAGGATCGAGTTTCGCTTGGAGCGAACCGTATCGGGCTTGTGCGTCGTCGCGTAATCGCGGAGCCAGGCTGAGACGCTCCGCTCGTCGATCTGATCGAGGAGGACCGGAGCCCCAGCCCACCGCTCGAACAGGTCGGCGGCGATCACATACTGCCGGAGCGTGGACGCCTTCACGTCGCGCGTCAGGCTGTAAGCCTCGCGGGCGTATTGGCTCAAACTGTCCGGACCGTCGCGGCGAAACATCGGCCAGCATTTCCACCGCAGCGGGGGCTGTCCATGTCCCCCCTGCGATCACTGCGAACCGCCCTATCCGACGGGGCGGCGGGTATCCCACCAAAGAGGCCCCTATGCCGCATCCCTCCATGGCCCCCCCCACCCCCCCACTCTGGGTGCGCTGGTGGATTTTTTGGTGGCGCAACTAGGGCATTCGTTACACTCGATAGTCGTCCTCCACTGCCTCGCGACCCAGCGACTTGCGGCCTCGTAGAGCATCGGTCTACGGAACCGAAGGTTGCTGGTTCGAGCCCAGCGGGGTGTATTTCCTCGGGCCACGGGAACAATACGCGTTCCGCGGCCCGGGGGCCTTTTTTTCGCGTTGAACCAGCGAAAACGGGCAATACACTCCGGAGGACATGCGAGTGCCAGTCAAACTACCGCCGCGACGAGTCTGCGGGACAGCCGAGGCCTCCGCCCTCTATGGGTGCTCCCAGCGGCATATCCGGCTGATGGCCCTCCGGAACGAAATCTGGTCCCAGAAGATCTCCAGCCGGTCCCTCCTGGTGGACGCGGACGAGATCGAGCGACTGGCGAAGACGCGGGACAGCCTGCGGAGCCAAGGCAAGCTCTGCGGGCGGCGGCCTGGCAGCCGGAAATCCGCCTAAAGCGACGGCGTGGAAGTGTCGAAGAAATCCCCGTTGACAAATATCCCACGCGGGATGTACCTTCCCCGCCCGACGTCATGGAGGACGCTGTGGACCGGATCAACTGGGACGGCTGGCTGGTGGTTCTGTCGCTGGTGAAGCTCGGGCAGGACCTCGGGACCGACTCGACGATGGCTCGATGTGTCTACGACCTTGTGACGATCGCGACTGCTTTCGCGATTAAATATCCCTCATAGGAGCAAAGGCATGGACGCCCACGACCGCGAATACCTCGCCGCAGCGGAAGGCATGGCCGACCTGTACGGCCGGCAGGCGGCGACCGCTCCGCACGAAGTCGACGGCCTCGACGACTGCTACGGCCGACACATTCGCGTGGGCGAGTGGCTGACCTGGCGGGACGAATCATGGCCGGCCGGCCGGACCATGAGCGGCCGAGTTAGGTCGGTCAACGGCGGACGCTACGCCGTGACCGACGACGACGTCCTGGTGTTTCACGTCACGCCCGCCCAGGTCATGCCGTTCTAGCCATGCAACGCGCCGCACACCACAGAACCGACTACCGCTCCGGCCCCCACACGGGCTGGCTCCGGCGGAAGGCGTACCACCTCCACAAGGTGGCCCGCCATATCGTCGCGTCGCGCCGCATGGCCGACGCAATGCGGCCGCTGTCGCCCGGGGTCTACGCGATCCCGCCGGACCTCCGTCTGGCGTGGCTTGCGGCCCTCGACGACGCGTACCCGTATGCCACCGACGAGACGGGGGAGGTCTGGAAATGACTGCCGAAAGCCTGCTCGCCGCGTGGCTGTCGTTCGCCGTCGGCGTGATCGTCGCGACGACCGTGTTCGTCGTCGGCTGGGGGTTGGCTTCGATCAAGGAAGGCCGCGTCGGAGGATCACGACGCGGAGGATACCGGCGGGATGCCGGCTGTCGTGATGGATCGTGCCGGCCGGGGCGAGGAGCGCCCCGCCGGATGGATCGCGAGGAAATGGTCGAGCTGTTCGTCACCGGCCAGGTGACGCTCGACGAGATGCGGAAACACTACGGAGGTGGGCGATGACTGGGTTCAAAAGGGCAACGAAATCGGCGGCGAAGCTGCGGCTCGGGCTGGTCGGGCCGGCCGGCAGCGGAAAGACGATGACGGCACTGCGGATCGCGTCTGGCCTCGGCGGCCGGATCGCCGTCATCGATACCGAACGCGGCTCGGCCTCGCTCTATAGCGGCGCCGGCGGTCTCGACTTCGACGTGATGGAGCTGGAGACCTACGAGGTCGAGCGGTTCCTTGCCGCGATCACGGCCGCCGTCGATGGAGGCTATAGCGTCCTGGTGATCGACAGCCTTTCCCACGCATGGGCCGGGAAGGGCGGGATTTTGGAGTTCGTCGACAAGGCAGGCAAGCGGAACCAGTCGGGCGGCAACTTCGGGGCCTGGCGTGATGCGACGCCGCGGCACAATCAACTGGTTGACGCGATCCTCGGGGCGCCGCTCCATGTGATCTGTACGCTGCGGAGCAAGGTCGAGTACGTCGTCGAGAACGTGGGCGGACGGAACACGGTCCGCAAGGTGGGGATGCAGCCCGTCCAGCGTGACGGACTCGAATACGAGTTCACGCTGGTGGGCGACGTCACCCAGGACCACGACCTGGTTGTGACGAAGACGCGGGCCGCGTGGCTTAAGGACGCGGTGATCCGCGAGGCCGGCGAGGACCTCGGCCGGCAGCTCGCGGCCTGGCTCGCTGATGGAATCTCGGCCCCGGGGCCTGTGGCTGTGGCTCCGCAGCCTGCAAAAGCCGTCAACACGGCACAGGCCCCGGCCGCCGAGCCCCTGCCGGCACAGATCCGGGCCTACATCGCGTCAGCATCGAACGTGCGGACGCTCGGGAAGATCGGCAGCCGGCTCGACGAGCTTCTGTCGGCCGACGAGATCTCGACCGAGGACTGGTCCGAGCTTACGGATCTTCTCAACGCGCGCCACGACGAGATCGAGCCGCGAAAGGAGGCCGCGTCGTGAGCATCCTCGAGCACCTGACATTCTCCGGACTCCGCGGAGACCACGCCCGCGACTGGTTCCGGCTGTCGGATCTCCTCGACGCGTCGCAGGCTGCCGGCTACCGCATGACGCGGTACGAGGTCACCCAGGCGATCGCGGGGCTCGACAAGCCGGAGAAGGCCTACGGCCACGCCCACTACGGCCGTCACCACATGGAGGCGGTCGTCGCGTGGGCGACCGCGGCAGCCGCGAACGTAAGGGAGGCGACGAATGTCTGAGCCGATCCGAGATCCCGAGGCCGTCAGCCGGCATCGTGCCGACAAGGCCACGCCCATTCGCGACGAGGCCGAGGCGACGCCGACCGTCGAGGCCAGGCCCTGCCCGGTTCCGGTCCGACCCGGCTACGGCCAGGCCGCGTACCGCGCGGGCTGCGAGGACGAATACGCCGATCGAATGGCCGCCCGTTACGGCGGCGAGTGGTGACCGACGCAACTACAGGAGAACGACCCCATGGTCGATTTTGGACTCGACGACGACTTCCCGACTGAGACGAACGACAGCCGGCCTCCCGAGCGTGAGCTTGTACCGGAGGGCGATCACGACTTTCAGATCCGCGCCGTGATCATTCACGCCGAGGAGGAGAAGGTCGAGGTCCGCCTGGAGCATCCGGAGCGGCGGTACGGATGGGTGTTCGCGCGGATCCCGCGGAACGTCAACTGGGGCAAGCGGATCCTGTCGGGCCTGCGGACCTCGCTCGGCTACACGCGCGAGCAGTTTGCCGGGCTCGAGTTGACGGACCTCGCCGGCCGGCGCGTCCGCGCTCGCGTGTACCACAAGGTCTCCGGGGCGCGGACGTTCGTCAACGTGGGCGAGTTCCTGCCAGGCGAAGCGGCCGAGCCCGTGGCGGCCGCGTCGTCGAAGCCGACGACCAGGCGGACCTCGACACAGAAGGCCGACGCGGCGGCCGCGATGCCGGACGACGACATTCCGTTTTGAGGATTTGCCCCGGCCGCTCCCGGCCGAAGTCGCTGCCCATGCCGGCGACAGGGAGAGCGCAGCGGGAGGACGCGACAAATCTCCCGTAGTCGGCCGCGAGGCGTACATCCTTTCCGCCCCGCGATCGACCGGCCGCCCCACGACACGGGGCACCACACAAGGAGGCGACGATGGTCAGGACAACGATGGAAGCAATGGAGGCCCTGCCGCTGCTCGCGTGGGCAAAGAGGGCCGACGCGGGCCGCGCTGCCGGAGAGGCCTGCCTCGCGAAGGCCGAGCGCGTCACCGCGTTTGACGCGGACGCCGCCCGGGCCGCGATCCTCGAGCTCCTGGCCGACGGCGTCGCCCGCAGCGGCGAGCAGCTCGTCGACCACTGCCAGAGGCTCGGTATGGTCCCGCACGACGCGAGGGCGTTCGGGGCGGTGATCGGGAAACTCGCCAAACAGAAGCAGATCGAGGCCGTCGGATTCGTCGCGCGGGCGAAAGGACACGGGACGGCCGGCGGGCGGCTGTGGAGGGCGACACATGGCCGGTGAATGGGTCCCCTACGACGTCTGCCTCCCCCAGAAGCCCGAGGTCCTCGAGCTCGTCGACCGGACCGGCCTCGCGCCGGACCAGGTCGTCGGCCGCCTCGTCATGCTATGGGGCTGGGCGGCCCTAAACAGCTCCGACGGGTCGGCCCGTATGTCGGTCCGGCTCCTGGCGAGACTGTGCGGAGGCGACGAGGAGTTCTGGAGGCAGGTCGAGACGGTCGGCTGGCTGGTGATCGACGCGGAGAATGGGACCATTGGTATCCCCGGATGGGACTCCAGGTTCGCAAAAGCCGCGAAATCACGGGCTTTGACGGCGGTCCGCCACCAGGTCGACAAGGTCGGGGGCGCGCGGCGCCCCCCGCCGGGGGGCGGCGCGCCCCCCACCGGGGGGCCGCGCGCCCCCGAGGGAGGGGATAGAGGAGATAGAAATTCTTCTTCTTCCCCCGGGACGGCTGCGCGTGGGGAGCCTGCCCAGCCTGCCGGCTGGGACACACTCCGCCAGGCGTGGGCCGCCGGGACCGGGCGCCCGTGGAAACTCCCGGACCCGCCCGACAAGGTCGCCGACCGGCTGGCCGAGGAGGGCTGGTTCCAGAAGGCCCTCGCGGCGATCGAGGCCCTGCCGCGCTGCAAATACTTCCGCGATCCGGTGACGCTGCCGCAGCTCGTCGCGCCGGGCTTCGTTGATAAGGTCCTCGGGGGCCAGTTCGACAACGCCCGCGACCAGCCGGCCCGGGGAGGCTACCGCGGCACCGATGACCGAGGACCGCCGCAGGCGTTCCAGGGCGACGACGCGGCCCGATTCGAGGCGACGAAACGAGCTATGGCCGATCGACTGCGACAGGAGGGCGCCGCATGACCTACGAATACGATCCAGACTGGCCGGACTCCGTCCCGGCCGAGGAGGAGGCCGCCTCGATCTCCGGCCTCGCGCTTGCCCCGTGGGTAGCGCGGCGAGCCGAGCCGATCCGCGCGGCCCACCTGGCCGAGAGGATGGCCGAGAGCGACGAGGCGTCGCGTACCAAGGTGATCAAGTGGCGTCGCGGCGAGACGACGCCGCAGGGAGGAGGGCATCGTGGCTGATATCGTAGAGCGACTCCGGTCGTGGGCTTCTTGAACGGACTAAGTGAGAACGCCAGCGATCAGCGGCCCGTCCGCTGCATCGCGTGGTTCTGTGAGCGTAGAGGAGAAGTAGGATGTATTGCCCTATATGCGACAAGAAGCCGATGAACTGCGATTGCACACCAGAAGAGCGGCGGATGCACTCTGAAAACGAAGACTTGCAAGACGAGGTCACGCGGCTGCGGGTGCTGATTCAAAACGCCGCGTATTTGCTACAAGGCTCACCAGTGGGAAGCGGTTGCTATGAAGCGTGGCAGATGCTGACGGGCGGCAAGTAGCCACAGAACCAGTGGTTCTCCTGTTCCCCGTAGCGTCCCGTCGTGAGGCATAACGCGCCGCCGTTTCGGCATCTCGCCGCCGAATGACGCAATCGGCGGACGTTATCGGCGACGCATAGCATCCCGCGGCCCGCCTCGACTGATCTGGACTCGCGCCCATGATCGTCCACGCTGGCGATCATGCCGGGAGTCATGATTACCGAGCGGGATCTCCAGGTCGCGACGCTGTCGATCTACGGCCTCGAGCCAGAGCACGCGCCGAACCAGGTCTGGATCGACCACTGGGACGACGACCACTCGTTCCTCCGGGCGACGTTCCATTCGGAGTTCTGCCATGAGTGCGGCCGGCGGCTCCTGCGGCTGGTCGCGGCGGTCCGCCTCATGTCGGGGAACGATCCAGACGTCACCGTCGTGATCTACGTCGGCAAATCAGACGACGACCTGGCCGATCGACGCCAGGCGTTCGTCCGCGGGAGGCTCGCTGGATTCAAGCGGCCGCCGTGACACGCTAGCGGGGGCATGGATGCGCTCACGTTCGAGATCCCGGGGCCTCCGGTCCCGCAGCCGAGGCCGAAGATCTCCACCCGAGGAGGCCACGGCCGCGCGTACGTCGAGAAGAAACACCCGATCCACGTCTACCGCCAGGCGGTCCAGCTCGCCGCGGCGGCTGCCGCGCGATGGAACGGCCACAGGCCGACGGACGGCCCGGTCGTGCTCGAGGTCCTCGCGGTGTTCGCGCGGCCTCCGTCCCACCTAAACGCGGCCGGCGAGCCTCGGGCAACGGCCCCGGCGTTCCCGCCGCGCTGCGACTGGGACAACCTCGGGAAGGGAGTGGCCGACGCGATCACCGACAGCGGGGCGATCTGGTTCGACGACGACCAGGTCGTCGACGGCCGCGTCCGAAAACGGTACGCGAAGCCAGGCGAGGCCGCGCGGACGATCGTCCAGGTGAGGCCCTGCCATGACGCGGAAGCGTAGGCGCGTCCTGACGGAGACGGAGGAGCGGATCGTCCGGCGTGAGCTGGACCGAGGGGCGACGGACGCCGAGGCCCAGGCGGCCGCAGGGATCAGCGCCCGCAAGCTCTACGACGCGAGGCGGAACGAGCTTCGCGATATACCGCGCCAGCGTCGAGGGCCGAGGCCCGGCCGCGAGTATCCGCCCCAGCCGGAGTTCGTCGACCTGCCGATCGACGAGATATACCGCCGCGCCGCGGAGCTGCGGGCGGAGCGATGGAGCGAAGAGGAGCACCGCGAGCGGTACAACCCGGGATTCTCCGGGGAAAGCCCCGCATAGGCTTTGAACATGGCAACCGTATCCACTCTGCCGGGGACGCTGAATGTCACCGTGAAGCACGGCGACGAGCTGTCGCAACTCGTCGACTTCTCGGTCGACCTCACGGGCTACACGTTCGAGGCGGAAGTCGTTTCGGCGATCACCGGCGCCGAGGTCGGCGAGCTCACCGTCTCGGCCGTCAGTCTCGCGTCGGGCCAGGTCAATCTCGCCATGACGGAGACCGTCTGCGACGCGATCGCTCCTGGCTCGTACCTCTGGCGGCTGATCTGGACCGCCCCTGGCTCGGCCAGGCGGACGGCCCTGGAAGGAATCTTCGAGGTGGTCCGCTAATGGGGATCAACGTCAACGTCGAGAACGAGACGATCGCCGTCTCCACCAGCGGGCAGACCGTCACGGCCAGCGTCGCCGGCGGGCAGGGCCCAGTTGGTCCCACCGGGGCGACCGGAGCGACAGGGGCCACGGGCCCAGCGAACACGCTCGCGATCGGAACCGTGACAGACGGGGCCGCGGCCTCGGCCACGATCACCGGGGCGGCTCCGAGCCAGACTCTGAATCTCGTTCTGCCGACAGGCCCACAAGGCCCGACGGGCCAGACTGGCCCGACAGGCCCAGCCGGGGCCACCGGGGCCACCGGGGCCACTGGACCCACCGGAGCCACCGGCCCACAGGGCGAGATCGGCCCGCAAGGCCCTACAGGCCCGGCGGGAGCCACCGGCGCTACAGGCCCGCAAGGCCCGGCCGGCCAGACGGGGCCCACCGGCGCCACCGGCCCCGCAGGGACGACGACCTGGGGCGGTATCACCGATAAGCCGACGACGTTCGCGCCGTCAGCTCACGCGTCAAGCCACGCCGCCGCAGGCGCCGATCCGCTGACAATCGCAGTCTCCCAGGTCACCGGCCTACAGGCTTCGCTCGACGGAAAGGCCACCGCGTTGTCGGACGGCGTCGCTGACCGCGCCAACGCGATCTATGACCCGTCGCAAGCCGCGGACGCTATCAGCGTCTACGACGGTATCTTGATGGTTTACAGCGCCGCCGACTTGTCGCAGTGGTGCGACGCGATCGGCGCCGCCGTGGCGACACACTTCCACGGGAACATTTCGACCGCAGGGGCGATCGGATCAACTTCCGGGCAGGTCGTCGTCACGACGACGGGCGGGGTTCTCACGACCGCTGCGACGATCTCCTCGAGCTCCGTCTCCGGCCTGGCCGCCTCGGCCACTACAGACGCGACGAACGCGACGAATATCACCAGCGGGACGCTGTCAGACTCTCGACTGTCGACGAACGCCAGGCAGTCGACGGAGTCGTTTATCCATCCATTCCTTACAGGGGGCCTGTAAATGCCGTCCGCCTACAAGGTGCTCGGGCAGTCGAATCCGTCCGCCACCACTGCGGCGACGCTCTACACGGTCCCGTCTGCCACGTCGGCGGTCGCCTCGACCCTGTCCGTCTGCAACCAGGGCGCATCGTCGGCGACGTTCCGCGTGGCCGTCCGGCCCGCCGGGGCGACACTCGCGGCGACTCATTACATCGTCTACGACTCGACGCTGACCGCGAACGACTCGGCATTTCTCACGCTGGGGATCACGCTCGACACCACGGACGTCGTGACGGTCTACGCGTCGTCGGCCTCGCTCTCGTTCGCGCTGTTCGGCTCGGAGCTGACGTGAGCGTATCCAACGCCTCAAATATTCGCCGCGTCTCTGCGCTCCGGCTGTCGCCAATCCATGCGGAGGCGGCCGACTGGGCCGCCAGGGTCGTCACGAACGGCGGCAGTGTGTCGGCCCAGACGCTGGCCGCGTGTTCCCGGCTATGCAACGCGATCGACGCGGCTGGCATCCGCTCGCGGTTCCTGCGGTTCAACGTGTTCGCGGGTACGGGCCTAAACGCCTGCCTCGTTCCGCTGTACCGCGGGCAAAGCCTGACGGGTGCGCAGTATGGAAACGCCGCGGAGACGAATATCGGGCCTTTCGTTTCTGGCGATTACTCGGAGTCGGTTGGGCTGTCGGTTGGGCAGACGACCGCGAAATACCTCGACACGGGATTTGCTACGTCAGCGGTAACCGCGGCGCAGTGGGAGGGGATGCACTTCTCCGCGTGGCACGGGCCTATACCTGCGGTCGGAACAGACCCTTTTTTGCTTGGGTCGTTCAATGGGACAGCAGATCGATACGGCTTACAAACAAGTATTCGCACTGCCGCGCTGGCCTACGAAACAGGGCGTGCTGGGAAAGTGACAACCGTTGCCGCGACGACCGGAGTTCAAGGCGCAAGGCCCTCGACGTTTCTTCTGAATCAACGAACGGCCACGGTCGCTCATGAGTTGTACCGAAATGGAACGCTAGAAGTCACCAGCACGACAGCCACATCCGGCATAGCTTCAAATCCGTATTCTTTTTTCGTGTTTAGGAACAATAACTCAGGAACACCTGGTTCTGATCAACCCGGCATGGCTTTGCGACATTACTCGATCGGCCTCGCCATGACGGCGGCACAGGTCGCCGCGTTCCATTCAGCCCTTTCGACGTTCAATGCGACATTGGGGCGCACCTCATGACACTCGCCGAAATGTCGTCGTTACTGCCGATCCCGTACGAGGAGGCTCGCGCTCTCGCTCTCGTTTATCCTCACGACGTGGCGGTCGCGCTATACGGCGTTCAGTCTGAGCACGGCGACCCGCGACACGTTCCGGCCGGCGTACAACTCGTCGATGGTCGCTGGATGCTGTGCGGCGACGTCCTCAGCGAGATCGGGGAGGGCGGAATCCTGTCTGGCG
>Ga0315903_10003301_pt1 | contig 22459 bp, 19 predicted proteins | sample LakEriMetagenome_7_FD_203524 | JGI IMG/M metagenome (GOLD analysis project Ga0315903, IMG submission 203524) | Freshwater fungal communities from buoy surface, Lake Erie, Ohio, United States - Buoy 2 MA119 | ecosystem: Environmental > Aquatic > Freshwater > Lake | place: USA: Lake Erie, Ohio... | reverse complement strand
GTACGGGGTGAGGGTCAGGAAGCGTAACGCCGTAAGGCGTACGGCTGCTCAGCCCGCGCCGAGGCGGCCGGCGAGTTCCTCGAACTGCCGCGTGTGGCGGGCGTGCGAGGTGTGGAGGTGTTCGCCCTGCGAGATGAACCGGATCCGGTCGTTTCGCTCGATTCCCCGGTCCTTCAGGATCCGCTCGAAGGGGAGCCGTGCCTGCGCGTAGACGACGAGCAGCTTGTGCTCGTCGAGCTGAACTTCCAGCGACAGCTCCGGGTGCATGACGGCGATCGACGTGCAGCCGTCATTGAGCAGCAGATCCTCGTATTCCCAGAGCATGCTTTCGAGCACCAGCCGCTCCACGCCCTCGCGGGTGAGCTCGCGGCGTTGGGCGGCGGAGTCGTGCGCGGATTCGAGGACCACGTCGCAGCTGTCGCCGAGCGGCTCGAGGAGGTCGAGAAACGTGGCGAACAGGTCTTCGCTGGAGACGGCGGCGATCACCGCCGGCATCCGGGCGCCGGTTCGCGGATCGACATAGGCGTCGTGGCGGAATCCAGCCTGGGGCACCACGTCGAGTTGCCAGCCGGGCCGGACGGCCTCGGTGAGCGTGAACCGGCCGTACCGGCTGCGGGCCAGATGGGCCTCCATCGTCGCCTGGTCGGGAGCCACGGGCTGCTCCTGGGGGGCGGGAATCGCCCGCAGGACGGGGCCGGGAAGGGTGGAACCGGGGTCGTTGGCGAAACGCATGGCATGAACCGGAAGGGACGGAGGCTGCCCCCGGCGAGCGCCGGTTTCGAAGGGCACCACAAACCTAGGACACGCTTTCGCGCCGTGCGCTCGGCGGCGCAGCCCGCGGAAACAGGCTCGGCATGGCTCTGTCGTTGCCGATTCGGAGGCCTCGGCCCCATAATCCGCGACTTTTCCAGCCCCGCGATCCGCAGCCAGGGAGGCCTCATGGACGGGAAAATCGTCGCCACCGGAATCACCTTCGACGACGTGCTCCTGGTGCCGAGGTACTCGGCGGTCGTGCCATCGGACGTGGACACCAGCACGCGGCTTACCCGGGGGATCGAACTCAAGATCCCGATCGTCTCCTCCCCGATGGACACGGTGACGGAAAGTGAGATGGCGATCGCCCTGGCGCAGGAGGGCGGGCTGGGCGTGATCCACAAGAATCTCTCCATCGAGCGGCAGGCCGAGGAGGTGGACAAGGTCAAGCGGAGTGCCAACGGGATCATCATGGACCCGGTCACGCTGCCCCCATCGGCCACCGTCGCCCGGGCCCGCGACGTGATGGATCAGCAGAACATCTCGGGCGTCCCGATCACGGACGAGGGGAGAAAACTGGTCGGCATCATCACCCGCCGCGACCTCCGCTTTCTGGAGAGCGGCGAGACGCCGATCGCGGAGATCATGACGAAGTCGGGCCTCGTGACCGCCACCGGCACGGTGTCGCTCGACGACGCCGAGAAGATCCTGATGGCCAACAAGGTGGAGAAGCTGCTCCTCGTTGACGGCGGCGGGCTGCTCACCGGCCTGATCACCATCAAGGACATCGACATGATGAAACGCTTCCCCAACGCCTGCAAGGACCGGCAGGGCCGGCTGCGGGTCGGGGCGGCCCTGGGCGTGTTCGACTTCGATCGCGCGGCGGCGATGATCGCCAAGGGGGTCGACATGCTGGTGGTTGACAGCGCCCATGGGCACTCGTCCAACGTTTTGGAGACCGTTGCGGCAATTAAGAAACGCTGGGAGATTGAGGTGGTTGCGGGAAACGTGGCAACCCGGGAAGGCTGTCGCGATCTCATCAAGGCTGGCGCAGATGGAGTCAAAGTTGGGATCGGTCCCGGGTCGATCTGTACCACGCGGGTCATCTCCGGCGTGGGCGTCCCCCAGATCACGGCGGTCTGGGAGGCCTCGCAGGAGGCGGCCGGCGCCGGCGTGCCCGTGATCGCCGACGGAGGCATTCGCTACTCGGGAGACATCACCAAGGCGATCGCCGCGGGAGCCCACTGTTGCATGATCGGTGGGCTGCTTGCGGGTACGGCGGAAAGTCCGGGGCAGACCGTCCTCTACCAGGGGCGGACGTTCAAGGCCTACCGCGGGATGGGATCGCTGGGGGCGATGGTTCACGGGTCGAGCGAGCGCTACCGCCAGAAGGTGACGGGCCGCGGCAGTGACAAACTCGTGCCGGAGGGAGTCGAGGGTCGGGTGCCCTTCAAGGGGCCCATGAGCGTGTTCGTCTACCAGCTTGTCGGCGGCCTCCGGGCCGGGATGGGCTATTGCGGCACGCGGACCATCGACGAACTTCGGACCGAGTCGCAGTTCATCCAGGTAACCGCCGCCAGCGTCCGCGAGAGCCATCCCCATGACATTGTCATCACCCAGGAAGCCCCGAACTACACCGCGGAGCACGCGAAGCCGGAGTGAGGCGGCTGCGGGGCTGGCGATTGCCCTGCTCTGCAGCGCGGCCGTGATGGCCGAGGAGTGGCGGACATTCCTTCGGGAGCCGGCGGCCCTGTTCTGCACGCTGGCGCCCGTGATCGCCGACGTCGATGCCGAAACGGTGGCCACGGCCCCAGCCCCCGCCGCCGAGCCGACGATCGCCCCGGAACCGGCCGTGCTCGCCGAAGTTGACGAGGCGGCGCCCGCCGTTGCGGTCGATGCCATCGAAGAGGAGCCCCTGATCGAACTGGTCGCCGACGATGGGGACGGCGAGAAGGCCCGCAAGGAACCGTGCGCCGAAGAGAGCCGCGACTGCCGCGAGGCGCTTCAGCGGCTTCGCGACGACCGGCTTGCGGGGATCGAACTCGACATTCGCGTCGGCGGCCGTCCCGGCAATGACTATCCCTGCGAGTGCCGGCTCGAGGGTGAAACGTTCGAGCCGCGGCGGTTCGCCACGACGTTGTTCACTTGGAAGGCTGCCGGCTACTGTCACAAGCCGCTCTATTTCGAGGACTGGCAGCTCGAGCGGTATGGCCACTCGCATGGCCCGCTGGCCGATCCCTTCTTCTCGGCCGCCCACTTCTTCACCACGCTCCCCGTGCTGCCCTACAAGATGGGCGTGGAACTGCCGTGGGAGTGCGTCTATCCGCTCGGGTACTACCGCCCCGGCGACTGCGCCCCGTGGACCGTGCCGGCGATCCCGATCAGCCTTCGCGGCATGGCCGTCGAGGCTGCCACGGTCACGGGGCTGGTGTTCCTGTTCCCGTAATGGGGACCGGTTAGTTCGGCACAGGTTGAAAACCTGTGCTACGGCAAGACACACAGGTTGGAAACCTGTGCTACGGGATCACACACAGGTTGGAAACCTGTGCTACGGCGTCAGCGTTTCGTGAGTGACGCGATGTAGGCGTAGCGCTTCGCGACCGATTCGAACGTGATGTCGGCCCGGCCCGATGTGCCCAGTGCGGCCAGGGCGTCGTGCACCTCCGGACGGTAGTGCACGTGGAACAGAGAGAGCCACCTCTTCAGCCCCGCGGCGAACATACCAGGCAACTCCTTCTGGTCCCAGAAGTCCACGATCACCAGGTGGCCGCCCGTCTTCAGGTTGGCCATCGCCGCCTCGATCGCCCCCGGCCAGGTGGGCACCATCGAGAGGCAGTACGAGAAGAAGATCGTGTCGAAGGGCTCGTCGCGGCCGAACATCGACTTCGCGTCGAGGGATTCCGCGAGCCCCTGCCGAAGCCGGATCCGCTCGTGGCCCGCCGCGGGCACGCCGGCGCGGGCGATGCTTGCCTCCGCCGTGTCGAGCATCTCCTGGGAGGCGTCGAGGCCGCAGAGCAGGCCGGGCTCGGGGCGTCGGGCGAGCTTGATCAGGTTGCGGGCCGTGCCACAGCCCACCTCGAGCGTGGCCGTGCTCGGGTTGGTGACCACCTTCGCCAGCATCCGGTCGCGACCGAGGAGGTAATACGCCCGCGTCACGTCGTAGACGTGCCGCGTGAGCCGGTACATCCGGTCCATCGCCACGGCCTGATCGGCGGCCACGGGCTCCGTCATGACGCGGCCGGTTCCACGAGCTCGTAGAGGTGGAACATGCCGTAGATCGCGGAGCGATCCTGGGCGCTGAGGGCTCGCGCCTCGGCCGCGTGCGATCGGAAACGGTCCATCGTGGCGGGCGTGAGCGCCTTCTCGATGGGCGAGAGCTCGCCCGCCGTGCGAAAGATCACGCGGGTCCCGGCCGCGCCCACCTTGGAGATTTCCGTCCAGAGTTCGTCGATCACGGGCGGCGGCATCCAGTCCTGGCTGTCGAGAAGGATGAACGAGTTGAGGCTGCCCCGCTTCTCGTGGCGAATCTGGTCGGCAAGCGACGCGATGTGCGTTTCCACGCAGCCGACTGCCGACTTGATCGTTTCGTAGTTCTCCCGCTTGAGGTAGTCGGGAAGCGCCTTGCGGCCCGCGTGGTCATAGCGGCGGCCGAAGGCCTGCCAGGCGAAGTAGTTGTCGTCGAGCGGAAACCCGCAGGCGAGCCGCCGCAGCCGTTGCTTGTACATGTCGAATAGCCGGCTGCCGTCGCCGTCGTGCTCCTCGAGCATGGCGGCGTGCTGGCTCGGCGGGATGCCGAGGCTGTAGACGGCGACCGGCTGGCGGCCCATCCAGCGGACGATCCGGTTGTCGAACAGCGACGAATACTCCTCGTCGAAGATCCGCTCCTGCTCGGCGATGGTCTTTGCGGTGAGGAGGTGGCTGGGGTCGCGGCCCATGCGGCGGGCCAGTCCATGCACCACGCGGAAGAACTGGCCGAGCTTCGCCTTCTCGTAGAAGCCGGTCTTGAAGTAGTTGATTCGCTTGGGCCCCACCGCCTTGCCGGGCCAGTCGGTCGTTTCCCAGAAGGCCCGCGTGTCGGGGTCGAGGGCGTCACGCAAATAGCGGTTGTAGTTGGCGACGTTGTCGGGATGCCGGCCGTAGCCGAAGAAGTTGTAGAAGGTGTCGTAGTCCGGGAGCCGCTCTAGGGCCTTGAGCTTGAGCCGGGTCAGCGCCATGTGGTTGGCGTTGAGATCGATCGCCACGATCCGCTTCGGGCGGTGAATCAGATAGTTGAGGACATTACAGCCGCCGCTCGAGATCGTGAGGATGCTCGAGTCTGGACCCATCCGCAGCGCCTGGGCGTCGACCCGCGGATCCTCCCAGATCTGGTTGTAGACAAACCCGCGAAACCAGAGCGTGAACATCCGCTCCAGCATGCCCCGCTTGCTGGCGAACTTGTTGTGGTGGACCGCCTTGCGGAGGCGGTGGGTGTTGGTGTGCCCGGCGCGGGCTGTGGTCGTCATGGCGGGGAACATCCTGCGGGGCTTTTCCGGCCCGGAACCGGCCAGACCGAGAATGTAGCCGACCGCGGCCACCGCCGTCGATGCCGCGAAAACCGTCTACGGCGTGCCCGCCGCCGGCGGCTGGTCCGGGGCCGGGGCCACGGCGTCGATCCGCTCCACGAGCCGGCCGACCGTGGTCCGCAGTTCGGCCCCCAGGGCGAGGATGGCCTGTTCGGTGGCCGCCAGCTGGCCGCGGGACTTCGCCAGTTCCGCAGCGAACGAACTCGCCATCAGAGTGGCTTCTTCGGCGTCGCGATCCCACGAGTTCTTGTCGTCGGCGAGCCGGCGGCCCCGCTCCTTCGTGACGTTCGTTTCGTCGGCGATGTCGGCCTTCGACTTCCGGAGTCGCTCCGCCGACGCCTCGAGCGAGCGGATTTCCCGATTCAGGACCGCTGACAAGACGGCCGCGCCGTCCACGAGGATCGCTTCGTCGGCTCCGGATTGGCTGAAGATGCTCGACCCGTGGATCTGCGTGCCTGGGTCGCTCAGGGTGTGTCGACGATAGACCTCTTCGATGGCCGCCTTGCCGCCGTCCGCGAGCGCGAAGGCGGTCTGGAGGTCGAACTCGGCCACCGTGTCGGGTTCGTAGGTCAACGGGGACTCCACGTCGTCTCCCGCCTCTGCCACGGTGGTCGCCTCTTTGAACCTCACGACGGCCCAGTAGCTTCCCGCCAGTTCGGTTCCGTCGTCGAGCCGTTGCCGAATCTGACTCCATTCGTCCTGTGCGATCGCCCTGCTCTGCGACTCGGCCTGGTCGGCCTGGTCGAGCGAGGTGCGTTGTCGGTCGCGTTCGTCGAGCATCTTCTCGATCTCGTCGATCGAGAGTGTGTCGATGGACTCCCCGGGAGAGGCGGCCCAACGGTCTGGCGGCAGAGACTCGTACACGGTGACCCCGGACTCGTTGTCCTGAACGTCGTATTCGTAGTCGGAAGCCCACATCTCGGCGTCGATCGGGTCACGTGCGGCGGTTTGCAGGACCGTCAGAACGAAGCACTTCGAATCCTTGTCGGTCTCGGACGACGCCACACGGAATGCACCCAGGTAGCGACCGCCAGTCTTGAACCGCTTGTTCTCGAAGACGTAGACGGTGGCTCCGGGATCGAGCGGCGGCGTATCGGGCGTCGCTGCAGCCGCCGCTGCCGGCGCCGCCGCGGGGGCCGCCGCCGGTGCCGCGGCATCGGCCCCTTCGGCAGGCGGCGCTGCTGCATCGACGAACGGAATCCTGATCGTCCCGTTGGCCCCATCCTCCTTGGGCGGCTCGAACGACGCATTCGTCCAGGAACGGTCACTCCAGGAGTTGACGCGGTCGAGGGCCCGTCGCCAGCGTTCCTGCTGCTCGGTCAGCGCGGTGATCGACATCGAGTCAGGACCATCGCCAAGAATCGGCTTGAGCCTGCCGCCGTTCGACGGATCGGGCGCGAGGGCATCTCGAATCCTGGCGAGATCGATCTGTTTTTTTCCTACCGCCTCCACCTGCTTCGACTCGTAGGCGGCGAACCGCGAGGCCAGATAGAGGTAGCCGGTGGCTGCGAGGAGGACGAGGATCGCCGCGATCATCGTGCCCAAGCTCCACCGCCGGTGGCCGACGCCGAAGGTGACGAGCCCCGTGATCAGCACGAGGGCGATCAGGCCGAGGGCGATCGGGCCGAGCAGTTCGTATGTCATGGTGGTCCTGGCCGCCCGGGGCGATCACGGCCTGCCCCACCGGCACAATCGTCACTCTCGAAGTATATCGCTCCCCACGGGCATGCCGCCCTTGGCTATTCGTGCGGGCAGTGGAGCGATCTTGAGTCGCCCCGGTCGCCACGGTGCATCCTGTCGACGCGACGTCGCCGGCGTGTCGCCCCGCGGCGACACGGGAATGCCGGCCATGGCGGCGAAACAGGGGCAAAACGCGGGTGAAAACGCCGTTTGACGGGTTGCGGGCCGGCGGCGGTGCGGTTGGCATCGGATCTGCATGAGGGTTTCCCAGCCGTGTCGCTTCCAGGCTGCCGCAAGGCGGCGGGCACGGCCTCCATCCGACCCCCCGGGGATCCCATGCGCCACTCCGCCAACGACAGCCACGACCCGCGCCGCAAGCCGATCGGCCCCGCCCGGCCCCGCGCCCCCCGTCGGATCACCGCCGTGATCGACGATCCGATCCGGCTCTACCTGCTCCAGATGGGCGGCATCCCCCTGCTCAACCGCGAGACGGAAGTGGCCCATGCCCGCGAGATCGAGATCTGGCGGCGGCGGTTTCGCCGCACGCTGCTCGCCAACGACTTCGTGCTCTCGGGCGCGGTGCAGCTGCTCGAACGGGTGCAGGCGGGCACGCTGCGGCTCGACCGCACGATCGAGGTTTCGGTCACCAACACCCGTGAGAAGAAGCGGCTGCTCAAGCGGCTTGGGCCCAACCTGATCACGCTGAAGCGGATCGAGCACGAGAAGGGCCGGCTGTTTCGGATCGCGATGTCGCGGAGCAACCCGCTCGACGTCCGGCGGGCCGCCTGGCGGAGGCTCGTGCGGCAGCGAAACAAGGCCGTGCGCCTGGTAGAGGAGATGCACCTGCGGATCCAGCGGCTCTATCCGCTGCTGCGACAGCTGCAGGGAATGGCGACGCGGTACGAGTCGATCCGCGACCAGCTCCGGTCGCACCAGTCGTCGATCGAATCGGCGACGCGTGCGCGGCTCGTCTCGGAGCAGCGCCGAATCCTGCTGACAACCCGCGAGAGTCGCCGCACCCTCGAGCGCCGGCTGACCACGCTGGAGGACCTCCAGCAGCGGTACGACGCCGCCAAGCGGGATCTCGCCGCCGGCAACCTGCGGCTCGTGATCTCGATCGCCAAACGGTACCGCAATCGCGGCCTCACCTTCCTCGACCTGATTCAGGAGGGCAACTCAGGCCTGATGCGGGCCGTGGACAAGTTCGAGCACGCCCGCGGATTCAAGTTCTCGACCTACGCCACCTGGTGGATCAGGCAGGCGATCACGCGGGCGATCGCCGACCAGAGCCGCACGATTCGCGTGCCGGTGCACATGGTCGACGCGATGACGCGGATGCGGAACCTGCAGCGCGACTTCCTCCAGGCGAACGGCCGCAACGCGACGGTCGAGGAGCTGGCTGTGCTCTCCGAACTCACGGTCGAGGAGGCCGAGTGCATCTGCCGGATGTCGAGGAAGCCGGTCTCGCTCGATCAGCCGCTCGGCGAGTCGGAAGAGGGATCGGTGGGCGACTTCGTCAGCGACCGCCGGGAGGATGACCCGCTCAAGGGCGTCAACCAGCAGTCGCTCCAGGGCACGATCGCCCGGGCGCTGGAATCGCTTTCGTACCGCGAGCGCGAGATCCTCCGGCTCCGGTTCGGCCTGGCGGACGGCTACGCCTACACGCTCGAGGAGGTGGGAACCATCTTCGACGTCACGCGGGAACGCGTGCGGCAGATCGAGGCCAAGGCGGTGGAGAAACTCCGCCAGCCGGGCTCCAACTTCGACCTCGCCGGCTTCGTGGACGACGCCACCGTGGAGCGGTGGCGCGGCACGGCCGACGAGGTCGAGGAGCTCGCGACGGCGGGGGCATGACGCCCGCTAGGCCGACTTGGCTTCGTCGAGGGCCTGCTGCAGTTTGGCCTTCGACTGCACGCCCATGAACTGCTGCACGAGCTTGCCGCCGTTGAAGATCATGATCGTGGGGATGCTGGCCACGTTGTAGGTCATCGCCAGTCGATTGTTGTCATCGACATTGACCTTGCCCACCTTGAAGGTGCCGGCGTTCTCGGCCGCCAGTTCCTCGATCACCGGGCCGATCATCCGGCACGGACCGCACCAGGGGGCCCAGAAATCGACCAGCACCGGCACGGAGGAACTGAGCACGTCACTCTGGAAGTTGTCATCGGTGAACTCGAGGGCGTTTCCCATCGTCGGCATCGGCTCCTGTGGTGTGGTCGGGGGCGGCCGCGGTACGATCCGGGCGTGAGCGGAGTATAGATGACGACCTCAAACCGGGAAACGTGCTGGCGAGTGAGGCGGCTGCCGGATGGCACCGCGGCCGCAGGGATCGAGGCTCTGGGCTGGGACGCGGCCGCGGCCGGGGCGGAAGGCGAGATCGTCGTCCGCGTGGAGGCCGCCGGCTTCAACTACAAAGACGCCCTGTGCTGCGCCGGGCATCCGGGCGTGATGCGGACGTCGCCGCTCATCCCGGGGATCGACGCGGCCGGCGTGGTCGCCCTGCCGGGCGGTCCTCTGCCGGCAGGAACGCCGGTGGTGGTCACCGGCCACGGCATGGGCGAGGTGCGCGACGGCGCCTTCGCCGGCTTCGTGCGGATGCCGGCGACGGCCATCCTGCCGCGGCCCGCTCGCCTCGCGGCCGACGCGGCGATGGCGCTGGGCACCGCCGGCCTCACCGCCCTGCTGGCCTGCGACCGGCTCGAGGCGATCGTCTCGTCGCGGCACGCGCGGTCCGACGAGGCGTGGCTCGTCACGGGCGCCAGCGGCGGCGTGGGGATGCTCTCGGTTGCGGCGCTGGCCGCCGCCGGGCACCGCGTGATCGCCTGCTCGCGCAAGGCTGCGGCGACCGGCGTCCTCCGCGACCTCGGCGCCGCCGAGGTGGTCGCGCCCGATGCGGTCCGCGACCCGACGCCCAAGACGCTCGTGGCCGGCCGCTGGGCCGGTGTGGTGGATACCGTTGGCGGCCCGTTGCTTGCGGACGTGCTCAGGGCGGTGCGGCCGGGCGGGGGCGTGGCCGCGATCGGCATGGCGGGTGGAGCCGACCTCGTGACGAGCGTGCATCCCTTCATCCTCCGTGGCGTGACGCTCGCCGGCATCGATGCCGCCAGCCTGCCCACGCAGGCCGAACGGGCGCTCCTCTGGGAGCGGCTCGCGACGTTCTGGCCCGCGATCGCCGGCCGCTTCCCGGTCACCCGCCTCCGCCTCGAGAACGTAGGCGATTGGGCCGACCGCATGCGCCGCGGCGAGACGACGGGCCGCGGCGTGGTGATCCCGGAGTGATTCGATGCCGAAGCATGCGATCCACCTGGGCACCGCCTGGGAGCCGCCGACGGTAGCGACGCGAGCGTGGATCCGCCGTTTCGGGCGGCCGAGTGGCGTTGAGAAGGCCGATCGGCTCGTACTTGTCTGTGAGGCAGTGGGCTCGCCGGGGCTGTGGCAGAACGCCACGCTCAATGACCACTCGCTCGACTGGTGCGACGCCGGCCCGGGCACCATGGAGTGCGACGTGACGGGCATGATCGCCGACCGCAACCTTCTGGTGGTGGCCGAAGTGGCTGCCCAAGTCGTTTCCGAGGTCGCCGCTGAAGAGGCTTCCGGCCACCATTCGGAAACCCGCGTGACGCTGCCGCCGGCCTGGGGCAGGCTGTCGCTGGTGGTCGTGTCGGATTGACACTGCCCGCTGGCAACCGCTACGAACCACCTCTGACCGTGGGCCCGGAAGCTGCCTCGCGGTGACCTGCTCAGAATGGAGACCATCATGTCAGTGATCCGCGTGGGGAGTTCAGGCACGTACGCCGAGGGCTGGGATTCGATCTTCGGGGGCCGCACTCCGGCGGCGAAGAAGTCGGGCAAGGCCAAGGCGAGCAAGGCCACAGCGAGCAAGGCCACAGCGAGCAAGGCCAAGGCCGCCCCGGCGACGAAGACCGGCAAGAAGAAGGCCTCGCGCGTGGTGAAGAAGAAGGTCGTCACCAAGGCCAGCAAGCCTGGGAAGAGCCGCCGCGGCTGAGTGCACCGCGTCGAGCGAAGGGCAGCCGTACGCCTGACGGCGTGACGCTTGCTTGGGCCGTACGCCTTACGGCGTTACGCTTGCTGCGACCTCAGGAAGCCCAATCGCGTGAGCGATGGGGGCTCCTCTCGCCGGCAACGTCGTGCATGCAGCGGCCGTACGCCTTACGGCGTTACGCTTGCTGGGGCATCAGGAAGCCCAATCGCGTCAGCGATGGGGACCTCCGTGGTATCGCGGGTTGCTCGTCCTTACCCGCCGAGTTCCTTCGCGCGGCTCGCGGCCGCGACGACGGCGTCGATGAGCGCGCCGCGGACGCCACGCTGCTCCAGCACGGCCAGCCCCGCGATCGTGGTGCCACCAGGGCTCGAGACGCGGTCCTTGATCTGCGCCGGGTGCTCGCCCGTCTGCTCCAGGAGCGCGGCCGTGCCCGAGAGCGTCTGCACCGCCAGCGCCAACGCCAGCGGCCGGGGCAGGCCCGCCTTCACACCGCCGTCCGCGAGCGCCTCGACGAGCAGCGCCACGAAGCCCGGGCCCGAACCCGACAGGCCGGTCACGGCGTTCATCTGCGACTCGTCGGCCTCATGCACGTGGCCTACGGCTCCGAGCAACTCGCGCACCCGCGCGGCCGCCGCGGCGGACACGTCGGGCGTCTGGCAGACAACCGACACCCCGTGGCCCACGAGGCAGGGCGTGTTGGGCATCACGCGGACCACGCGGGGCACGCCTGCCATCGCCGCCAGCGACGCGGCGGGCAGGCCGGCGACGATCGACACGAGCACCGCGTCTGGGCGGAGGTGACCGGCGATTTCGTGGCAGGCGGCCTGCGCCTGCTGCGGCTTCACCGCCAGGAAGACCACGCTCGCGGCCGCGGCGGCGGCCCGCGCTGACTCGGCGAAGACGATGCCCGGCAGCCGGCCCGCGAGCCGCTCCCGTGCCGGCGGGTGCGGATCGTAGACGGTGATGTCGGACGGCGCGAGCAGCCCGGCGCGGGAGAAGCCCTCGGCGAGGGCGAGGGCCATCTGGCCTCCACCGATCATCGCGACCGTGCGGTCGACGGTCGAGTGATTCGTCATCGTGTCGTGCCTTTCAGCGGAGTGGTCAGGTCGTGTGCGAGCGCGTCGAGGTCGAGTCGGCTCACCCAGAGTTGGCTCGTGGGGCCGCGGCCGCCGGAGCCCTCGCCGCGGCTGGCCGTCCACATCAGCAGCGACCCGTCGGGCGAGAAGGCGGGGAGGACATCGGCGCCGGGATGGTCGGTGATCCGCAGCGGCTCGCCCACGGTGAACGATCCATCCGCGGCGGCCTCCCACGCCGCGATCCAGAGATCGTAGTTCGGCCGCGCGGTCGGGTCGGAATGGTCGGCGCCCGTCCAGATCAGCCACGGCCGCGTGGGATGCCAGAAGGGCGCCCAGCGAACACCCTGGCCCGCCGTGACGGCCACGTCGCCCGTGCCGTCGGCCCGCATCACGTGGATCTGGAGCATGTCTTTCTCGAGCCGGTCGGTGCGGTAGGCGATCCACTCGCCATCGGGCGAGAAGAACGGGCCGCCGTCGTAGCCGGGCTCGTTCGTCACCTGGCGGACGTCTGAGCCGTCGGCGTTCATCACGTAGATGTCGGGGTCGCCGTCACGGTCGCTCACGAAGAGCACCCGCGAGCCGTCGGGCGAGAAGGAGCACTCGGCGTCGTAGCCCTTTTCAGTCGTGAGCCGAACGAGGTCGCTGCCGTCGAGCCGCGACGTGAAGAGGTCCATCCAGGGATCGAAGTCCCACTGATACCGCCGCCTGCGGCCTGCGCGGGCGTCTTCCTCGGCCTGCGCTTTCGCGGCGGCTTCGGTGGCCTCGGCGTCGGGGTCGAGGTGGCTGGAGGCGAACAGCAGCCGCGTGCCGTCGGGTGAGAACCAGCTGCACGTCGTCCGCCCGCGACCGGCACTCACCCGCTGCGGCACCGCCGGCCGAGGGGCTGCCGGATCGAAGCCCTGCACGAAGATCTCGTAAAACTGCCTGCCGGGCGGCACCGCCTGGTAGCAGAGGCGGCTGCCGTCAGGGGAAAAGTATCCCTCGCCGGCCTTCGTCATCCCTGCGGTGACGAGCACGGGGGGCGAGAGAAAGCGGGCCTCCAGGGCGGACGGGCCCACGTCCACCGCGGGGGTGGCCTCGGCGCCGCGACCGGCTCTCATTCCTGCGGCCGCGGCCACGGCGATCAGGAACGCCGTCGGGGCCCAGTTGCACGTTTGGGGCATGCGTCCCAGTATACGTGCGATGTCCGGTGGCGCAGGAGGCTCTCGTTTCATGAAGATCTACACCAAGACCGGCGACGCCGGCGAGACAGGGCTCTTCGGAGGTCCGCGGGTGCGCAAGGATCACGCGCGGATCGAGGCCTTCGGCACCGTGGACGAACTCAACAGCCATCTGGGCATGGCCCGCACGCACTCGGTGGCGGCGGCGTTCGACCCCCTGCTCCGCCGCGTTCAGTGCGAGCTCTTCGACCTCGGCGCCCAGCTCGCCACGCCAGACTCCGCCAGCGAGCGGATCACCGCCGACCACGTTCGGGCGCTCGAGATCGAGATCGACCGCCATGAGGCGACACTCGATCCCCTGAAGTGCTTCATCCTGCCGGCGGGCACGCCGCTGGCGGCCGCGTTTCACGTGGCCCGCACCGTCTGCCGGCGGGCTGAGCGGCGGGTGGTGACGCTCGCCGCCGAGACCGGCACGACGATCCCCGCCAACGCGATCGAGTATCTCAACCGGCTCGGCGATCTCTTGTTCGTCCTGGGCCGCGTGGCCAACCGTCAGGCAGGCGTGGCCGACGATCCGTGGATTCACCCGTGAGCGGCAGCGGGGCCGTCGGCATGCCGGCCTCCCGGCCCGCGGTTGCCCGAGCCGCGGCGGCTGCCGCCGAAACCCGCCGTCGCATCGCCCAACAGCACGCGGCTGGCGGCGACGGCTGGGCCGTCGCGGTGCTCGCCTGCGAACTCTTCGACGGCCTGGTGCGCGACGTCTGGAGTTCCATCCTCGACGACCTGCCAGCCGGCGATGCTGATCGCATCCGGGCCACCGTGGCGCTCGTCGCCCACGGTGGGTTCGGCCGGGGCGAGATGGCGCCCTGGTCTGATCTCGACCTGATGATCCTTCACGACAATCGGGCTGGCCCGGTCGTTGCCGACGTGGCCCGTCGGCTGCTCCAGGATCTCTTCGACGCCGGGCTCGAGGTGGGCCAGAGCGTGCGGAGCGTGGCCGAAGCGGTGACGCTGGCGGGCGGCGATGCCACGATCATGAGTTCGCTGCTCGACTGCCGGCTCCTGGCCGGCGCGGAGGAACCGCTGCGCCGGCTGCGGCAGCGGCTGCGCACGGCGCTTGCCCGCGGCCGGCGGCGGCACGTGGAGCGGCTGGTCGAGGCCCGCCGCGACGAGGCCGACAAGCACGGGCGGACGGTGTTCGTGCTCGAGCCCAACGTGAAGCGATCGACCGGCGGGCTCCGCGACATCCAGCTCGTGCGCTGGCTCGGTCGGCTGGCGTATGGCGCCGAAACGCTCGACGACCTCGCTCACGCCGGCGGCATCTCCCGCACCGACGCCGACGCGCTCCGTGACGCCCGCGAGTTTCTCATGCGGGTGCGCAACGATCTGCACCTCGCAGCGGGCAAGCCGGCCGATGAACTGACTCGCGACCAGCAGGTGCGGATCGCCGCGGCCCGCGGCATCGAGGCCCGCGACGGCCTGCTCGGTGTCGAGCGGTTCATGCGGGAATACTTCGGACACACCCGCCGGGTCGCCCAGGCGGTGGACACGCTGCTGCGGTCGCTCCGGCGCCGTGGTCCGATGGCATCGCTGGCCCAGGGACTGCTCGGCCACGACGTGGAGGGCACGTTTCGCGTGGGGCCGACCGACGTGGCGGCGACGCCGGGCCGGCTGCCCTGGGTGGCGGGCAGCCTGCGGGAGATCGTGCGGCTGGCCGAACTCTCGATGCTCTACGAGATGCCGATCGCCCGCGACACGTGGGAGGCGGTGCGGGCCACCGTGCCCGAACTGCCCCGCGACGCGGATGGCCCGGCCAACGACGCCTTCCTCGGCCTCTTCGCCCATCCGGCGAAGGTCGCCGCGGCGCTGCGCTGGCTCCACGACGTGGGCGTGCTCGAGATCCTGATTCCGCAGTTCGCGCACGCCCGCAACCTGCTGCAGTTCAACAGCTTTCACAAGTACACGGTGGACGAGCACTGCCTCCTGGCCATCGAGAAGGTGGCGGCGCTGGCCACCGCGGACGACTGGCTCGGCACGGAATGGCGGGCCCTCGGGCGAAAGCGGCCGCTGCTGCTCGCACTGCTGCTGCACGACATCGGCAAGGGCTTCGTGGAGGATCACAGCGTGCTCGGGGCGCGGATCGCCCGCGACGTCGCCTGGCGGCTCGGGCTGCCGGCCGACGAGACCGAGATCGTCGAGTTCCTCGTGCTCAAGCACCTGGCGATGGCGCACCTCGCATTTCGCCGCGACATCGGCGACGACACGCTCGTGGCGGCCTTCGCGAGCGACGTCGGGTCGCCGGAGGTGCTGCGGATGCTCGCGCTGCTGACCGCAGCCGACGTGTCGGCGGTCGGCCCGGGTACGTGGACGAAATGGAAGTCGGACCTGCTCGCGGCCCTGTTCTACAAGACGCTCGGGATCCTCGATGGCGAGGGGCCGAGCGTTGCGGCCGACCGCACCCGTCGCGGGCTCGCGGCCCTGCTCGACGACCGCGGCGACGCCGACCCCGCGGTGCGACTGGCCTACGAACTGCCCGATTCCTACCTGGCGGCGACCACGCCGGAGCGGATTGTCGAGGAACTCGGGCGGCTGGTTCGGCTGCCGGCGACCGGGGCGTTTGCGACGGCCCGCTGGCAGCCCGAGACGTCAACGGTGGCGGTGTCGGTCGGCACCCGCGAGCAGGCGGCGTCCGGGATCTTTCATCGCGTCACCGGCAGCCTCACCAGCCAGCGGCTCGAGATCCTCGCCGCCGACATCCACACGTTCGCCGCCGGTCATGTGCTCGACCACTTCACCGTCGTGGATCACGACTTCGCGGGCGAGCCGCCCGCCGAGCGGCTCACCGACATCGCCGCGGCCGTCCGCGCCGCCATCGTCGGTGACCGGCCGCCGGAGTTCGCGCCGCGGTGGAATCCGTTCGCGCCGCAGGTGAAGGTGGCCGCACAGCCCGTCCGAGTGACCTTCGACAACCAGAGTTCCCAGCGGGCGACGATCGTGGAGGTGTTCGCCCACGACGCTCCGGGGCTTCTCTACGGCGTGGCCAAGGCGATCTACGACGCTGGTCTCTCGGTACAGGCGGCGAAGATCGGCACCTACCTCGACCAGGTCGTCGATGCGTTTCACGTCACCACCGCCGACGGTGGCAAGGTGACCGATGCCGAGCGGCAGCAGCGGCTCCGGGCCGCGATCGAAAAGGCGGCTGCGCCCGTCACCGGGCCGGCGTGAGCGATCGGAGCCGGCGAGGTCGGCAGAGGGGCAGCCGTACGCCTTACGGCGTTACGGTTTCTGTCCAGGAAGCCCAATCGCGTGAGCGATGGGGGCCGAGTCCGAGGCTCGCGCTACCGTCGGGCGGATTGCAGCCAGGTCACGCAGATGTCGGGAAAATCGCTGAACAGCCCGTCGATGCCGGCGTCGAGGAACAGAATCCTCAGTGCTGTGTTGGTGTCGGCGGCGAACGCCGGCAGCTTGTCGCGGCGGAACGTGTAGGCATGGACCACGAGCCCGGCACGGTGGGCGGCGGCCACCAGTCCGGTCGGCCGGCCGTCGGGGTGCGCCACGCGGCTGAGCGGTGGACCGATCCCGTCAACGGTTGCCGCGAGGTTGGTGAGGACGCCGTCGGCCAGCAGCGGATCGGCCGCAGCGTCGGCATCGTCGGGGGCCTCGCCCACGAGGAGCACGAGTCTGCCCTGCCAGCCGAGTTCGCCGCGCAGCCGCCGCACCTCGTCGGCGTCGAAACACTGCAGGAAACACGGATCAGCCTTCGCGGCGAAGCCATGCTCTCGCAGCACGTCGAGCACGAGCGGGCTGATGTCGTGGCCTTCGCGGCGGTGCCATGCCGGCTGCTTGATCTCGGGATAGACGCCCGTCCGTCGGCCGGTGGACCGATCGAGGCCCGCGAGGAACTCGAGCTCCTCTGCCAGCGTGGCGATGCGGAAGATGCCCGTGCCGGCCGGAAACCTGTCGGGGTATACCTGGCGGCCCGTCTGCGGGTCGCGCCGCTCGGAAAACCGGAGCGTGCGGAGTTCGTCGAGTGTGAAGTCGAGGGCGTAGAAGCGGCCGTCGCGGCGCCGCCGCGTCGGGAACCGGTCGGCGACGTCGCAGACCCCGTCGAGCTGGATGTCGTGGAGCACGACGGGGACGTCGTCTTTCGTGAGCACCACGTCCTGCTCGATGAAATCGGCGGCCTGCGCATGGGCCAGCGCCTTCGCCTCGAGCGTGTGTTCCGGCAGGTAGCCGCTGGCTCCGCGGTGGGCGATGACGAGTGGGGCAGCGTGGGCCGCCGCGGTGGCGAGCGTCGCGAGAACCATGATTCCGTAGCGGATCACCATCGCGAGTCCGCGGGGCCGAGGATGCTCACAGGTACGTGTTGATCACGTTCTCGAAGAGTTCCTGACGGCCGCTGATGTTGGTCTGGGCCTCGCCCTTGGCGAGCATCTCCTTCTCCAGCGACGCGAAGCTCTCGGTGCCCGCCTCGATCCGCTTGCCGAGGGCGCCCGACCACGAGGCATACCGCTCCTCGATCAGCTTCTGGATTGCGCCGTCGGCCCGCATTGCCGCCGCGATCTTCAGGCCACGGGCGAAGGCGTCCATCCCGCCGATGTGGGCGTGGAAGAGATCGACCGGCTCAAAGCTTTCGCGGCGGACCTTGGCGTCGAAGTTGACGCCGCCGGGGGCCAGGCCGCCGTACTTGAGGACCGACCACATGATCTGCGTGGTCAGGTAGATGTTGGTGGGGAACTGGTCGGTGTCCCAGCCCACGAGCGTGTCGCCGGTGTTGGCGTCGATCGACCCCAGGAACCCCTGCAGGCCGGCGTATTCCAGTTCGTGCTGCATCTCGTGGCCGGCGAGCGTGGCGTGGTTGGTCTCGAGATTCATCTTCACGTGCTTCTCCAGGCCGTAGGTCCGGAGGAAGTTGATGCACGTGGCGGAGTCGAAGTCGTACTGGTGCTTCATCGGCTCGCGGGGCTTGGGCTCGAAGTAGAACTGGCCCGTGAAGCCGATCTCCCGCGCGTATTCCACCGCCATGTGCATGAACCGGGCGAGGTGGTCGAGCTCGCGCTTCATGTCGGTGTTCCAGAGGCACTGGTAGCCCTCGCGGCCGCCCCAGAACGTGTAGCCGGCGCCGCCGAGGCGGTGCGTGACCTCCAACGCCTTCTTCACCTGCGCCGCCGCATAGGCGAAGACCTCGGCGTTGGGGCTGGTGGCCGCCCCGTGCATGTAGCGGGGATTCGAGAACAGGTTGGCCGTGCCCCAGAGCAGCTTCTTGCCGGTGCTTTGCTGGCGCGCGAGCAGCCGCTCGGCGACGGCGTCGAGGTTCTTATTGCTCTCGGCGAGCGTCGCCCCCTCCGGCGCTACGTCGCGATCGTGGAAGCAGTAGAAGTCGCAGCCGAGCTTCTCGAGAAACTCGAAGGCCACGTCCACGCGGGCCAGCGCCGCCTGGAGCGGATCGCCATCCTTCTCCCAGGGGCGGACCATCGTGCCGGGGCCGAACGGGTCGAGGCCCGTGCCGCGGAAGGCGTGCCAGTAGGAGACGGCGAAGCGGAGGTGGTCGCGCATCGGCTTGCCTTCCACGAGCGCGTCGGCGTCGTAGTGGCGAAAGGCCAGCATGTTCTTCGACTGCGGGCCCTCGTAGCGGATCTTTCCGATGCCTGGAAACGCTTCTGCCATCGCCGTGTTCTCCTTCGTGAATGACGATCTGGAGGTCCTTGGTGTAAGCCCAACGCCGTGATGTGTGGGGTGAATCGCCACCAGACGCCTTGTCGAGCGTGGCTCGCCCGCGGCCTCACGGCCGGTCGGCTTTCCCTCACATCGCACCCGATCGCAAGGATCGTGAGCGAACTGCGGTAGGTATACCGGGATTCCGCCGGCGTGTCGCGTGTTGCGGGCTCGTCAGCGGACGAACCGAGCCAGTAGGCGGCGGCCCGCGTTTGGGAGCCATTCGATCAAGCCCGCGAGGAGGGCGGCTTTTCGCGGCACGACGAGTTCGGCGTCGCGCCGCTGGCAGGAATCGAGCACCGCCGCGGCGAGCCGGTCGGGATCGAGTTGCTTCAGGCTCGCGGAGCCGCCGGGGGCGGTGGCCGACGCCGGCAGGCCCGCTCGGCGGGCATCGTCGGCGTAGCGGTCGGCCCCGCGGCCGGCCGCGGGGTCGTCGGCCGCGCGGCGGATCGGGCCGGGAGAGACGAGGAGCACATGCGCCCCGCGGGGCTCGAGTTCGAGCCGGACCGCGTCGGCGTAGGCGGCGAGGGCAAACTTGGCGACGGCATACGGGCCCATGAACGGCGTGACGAGCTTGCCGGCGAGGCTGCCAATGAAGACGACGTGCCCCTTCGCGGCGGCGATGTCGTCGGCCACGGCCCGCACGAGTTCCGTGGCGGCAAAGAGGTTGGCGGAGAGATAGTCGCGGAGGTCGTCGTCGGTCGTGTCGAGGATCTTCGCCCGGCCGGAGCGGCCGACGCAGCAAAAGAGATCGTCCACGCCGCCGAACTGTCGCAAGGCTTCGCCGGCGATCCGGTTGCCTTCCCCCGCCCTGCCGAGGTCGGCCGTCACCCCGTGCATGGAGTCGGTCGATTCGCCGGACCGCTCACAGGCCTCGAGGGCGTTGCGGACGCCCTCGGAGGAGCGGCCGACGAGGAGCACCCGGGCCCCGGCCCGCGCGAGGTGACGTGCGAGCACGAGGCCGAATCCGGCCGTCCCTCCCGCCACGATCACCCGTCGGTCATGCCACATGGAGCTTGCCATGTCCACGAGTCTACCCGGCGGCTTCCGTGGCGGAGCAATCGTTCCTGGACGGTAGGCGGCTTGCCACCATGCACGACGAGACCGAACGCGAGCGTCATGCCGGCGCCGCCGGGCGACCCGTTACGCCGCTGCGTCGAGAATCAGGCCGTTGCACCAGACCCGCACCTGCCGGCTGCGGGCATAGGCGAGCGACTCCCGCGAACATGCTTCGCATGCGACAAGCGGAATCGCGACGAGGCCGGCCTTCCGCAGGATGCCAGCCCGTCGCTCAGCTCGATCGACGTCATCGGCGTCGCACGTGACGGACACCTCCACGACCACATGACTACTGACGCCATCGATGAGCCCTGTCGCAATCGCGTCTGCCCGCAACACGTCGTCGGCCTCGCCGGCATCAACGGCCCGTTCGATGGCATCGAGCACCTCGTCGTTTCGGAGCAGCTTGCCTCGCCGCATCAGCCGACCGAGGTAGGACGTCAGCCGATCGCGAAACTGCAGCTTGAACGTCCGTCCCAGCACGGTATCGAGGCGGTTCGCCTGGCGGCTGCCCTCTACGACCAGCGACTGAACCACCTGAGTGAGCATCGTCAGTTGGGCCTCGGTGCGGGTCTGCGCCCGGGTGAGTCCTGCAACCTGGGCCTCGGTGCGCGCTTGAGCGGAGGCGAGACGATCTTGCCCCTCGGCGAGTTGCGCCACCTTTCCCTCGGTGCGCTCCTGGGCCTCCGCCAGGCGACCGAGGGTCGCATTGACCTCTCGGAACTCGGCCTTTGTGGCCGCCTCCCCCAGTTCCTCGAACATCGGCCCGAGGGTGTGGGCGAGCGACTTAGCGGCCTCTTCCCCCAGCGACGACCGCAGATCTTCGTAGATCCGATAGGTGTTCATGAAGAAGGGCTCCGCACGTGGTCGGGGCGATGGCGGGTTGGCACGATCAGCCGCCGATGATCCGTGAGTGTACAGGCGTCTATCCAAGGGGTCAATCCTGAGGCCGTACCGCGCGCGATCTCCGGATCAGGAAGCCCAATCGCGTAAGCGATGGGGGCCGCCTGGGGTTCACGTGTGACGCGCATCACTCCTGCTCGTCGCCGTTGTCCTCGGCAAATACGAACGCCGCCCGGCGGGGCGCCGGCATCGGCGAGTCGGTCCCGCGGACGCTCTTCCAGACGATCTCGTTGAGCAGCAGGTCGTCCGCCGCGTCCTCCTTCGAGAAGTCCATCGCGAGCGATTGCTTCGCCCCCCAGGCGCCGGCCACGTTGCGCTCGTCGAGCGGCACGTTCGCCGGCCGGCACTCGTAGGCCGCGAGCACCGGGGCCTTGGCGAACGAGCGGATCATCGGCAGCGCCGCAGCGTCGAACTGCGACATCGGCTCGAGGCCGAGGATCAGTTCGATCGTCCGCAGCATCGAACTCGTCGAATAGAGGCTCGAGTCGACGACGCCGTGCCGCGTCCAGGGGCTGATCACCAGGGCCACGGTGCGGTGCGCGTCGACGTGGTCGGAGCCGTTCTGGGCGTCGTCTTCGACCACGAAGATCGCCGTGGTGGGCCAGAACTTTGACCGGCTCACCGCCTCCACGAAGCGGCCGAGGGCGAGATCGTTCTCGGCGACGAACGCCGTCGGCGTGAGCGAGCCGGGCTTGGCGCCGCTCGTGTGGTCGTTGGGCAGGCGGACGATCTGGAGCCGCGGCATGTCGCCCTCCTTCTCGAATCGCGAGAGTTCGGCAATGAAGCGGTCGGCCCGCTTGAGGTCGGAATACTCCTGGTCGAAGCTGCGAAACAGCGGGTCGATCCGGCCCTCGAGGGCCTTGGCCTTCGGCTTTCCGGGCGCATCTGGCTTGGGGCCGTTGTCCACCCACTCCCCGTAGCTGCGGAAGCTGACCCCGGCCGCGATCGCCCGGTCCCAGATGTAGCCGCCCGCCGGGCGGGCGATCTCGAAGTTGCCTTCGCTCGGGTAGGTGAACTTCTTCCGCTTGTTGTGGCCGTAGGAGAGCGGCCAGTGACGCTCCACGAAGTCGGTGGCATAGGCCCCCATCGACCATTCGTGGCCGTCGGCGCTGACCTCGCTCTCCACGTAGAAGTTGTCGAGGAGCACGAACTGCCGCGCGAGCGCGTGATGGTTCGGCGTGACGCGTTCGGGGAACAGGCAGAGGGTGGGATCGCCGTGTCCCTCCGGCATGTCGCCAAACACCTGGTCGTAGGTGCGGTTTTCCTTGATCACGTAGATCACGTGGGTGATCGGGCTCGGCTGGCCGGGCTGGAGAGGAATCGGATGACCCTCCAGTTCCTCGGCCGTGAACACGTCGTCGGCCCGGGGCGGGCGGCAGGCGAACGCGCGGGCCGTCCAGGCGTGCATTCGTTTCTCGAACTCGTCCTCCGGAAGATCGATGAACGACACGGTGCCATCAAACAAGCCCCCGATGTAGTCGGGCGTGGGGGCGTCGGGGTCGTAGCCCGGCCGCGGTCCGTTGCGGTTGGAGTCGGAGATCACCCCCT
>Ga0315903_10003298_pt1 | contig 22493 bp, 24 predicted proteins | sample LakEriMetagenome_7_FD_203524 | JGI IMG/M metagenome (GOLD analysis project Ga0315903, IMG submission 203524) | Freshwater fungal communities from buoy surface, Lake Erie, Ohio, United States - Buoy 2 MA119 | ecosystem: Environmental > Aquatic > Freshwater > Lake | place: USA: Lake Erie, Ohio... | reverse complement strand
CACTGCACCAACGCCAGGTGCGTCGTAGAGGTGCTCACTACCGCTGGCGCCACCAACCTGCCGGTTGATCGCTGCTGGCCGATAGCCCGAGGTGATCACGATCGGACGGCCGCCGAACTGCGCGCGCGTCTTCTCGAGGAACTGCGCAATCCGCATTGCGGTGTCGCACTGGTGCTGGTGATCGAAGCGCCGCGCCTCTTGGCCGAGCGCGAACTCGCCGTAACTGATGTGCGGGGTGAGCTTGTGGCTGAACGGGCTCTCAGGCGTGAACATCGCTGAGATCGGCCCGGTGGTCTGCTTGTCACGCCCCCATAGGTCGCCCTCTGCGATGCGGCGCCGCTTGAGGCCGGCCTCTACGTTGGTACCGGGGTTGCGGTACAGCAGCAGGGCATCGGGCACGCCCGGCCAGTCCTTTTCACGCAGCCGCTTGCTGATGGTCTCAAATCCTTTGGCGCCATAGAACCCAGCGCCGAGGTTGTAGGCGAAGGAGATCAGCGCGCACTTCTGCGCGTCTGTCATCTCGATCCAGAAGGGAACGGCGCTGCGGAGCTTGGCAGCGATCTTGTCCACCTCCAGCCGCAGCAGCATGTCAGCCTCGACCGCGTTGATCCTGTCGCCTTTGCTGACGGCGCGCCCGTCGCTGTAGCGGGTCGTCCCGTAGCCGATCGTCCACGGTGCGCCGCCGCTCAGCGGATCTGGGTAGGCGTCGAGGTGACAACCCTCGAACGACTTGATCAACGCCAGGGCTGCTGCGAGGTCGGCCTGCTTGCCGTCCTGGCTCCAGGTGTTGAACCACGCCCGGTCCCTGCGCATCGCTGCCTGGTAGCCGTTCACGGCCAGATCCTGCTCCAGCTGGCCGATCGCTGCTGCCTGATGTGGCAACCCCTTGTAGAACCTGAAGAGCTGCTCTAGCGAGATTGGGGCTGCGTTGGCCATTGTTCAGCGACCGGCGGGCTTTTTTGGGAACGCCATCCGCGCGGCAGTCAGCAGCAGCTGGATCCAGCTGTTGGACTTCAGCGGGCTGATAGCGATCAGCTCAGAACCTGCAGCGATGATGATGGCGATTGCGGCAATGGTTTCAGGGCTCATAGCGTTCATTGCAGTGCTCCAAGGTTAGGGGCGCATTTCAAGGGCACGCACGCGTTGATCTAGCTCCGCCAGCTGCGAGCGCGCGTCTGTCTTCAGCTCATCGACGGACTTGGCCATCTGCACCAGTGTGGCCTCGATCCGTGCGGACTGAACCTGCATCGAAATGAGGAGCGCCCCGATAGCGACCATGCCGGCGGCCAGCGCGGCAGGGAGGGAAGCAGCGAACAGACCGCCGACTGATTTGGGTTCGTCCGCCATCGGGGCGCCCTGGCTTGGATCCATCGTAACGATCGGGACCGTTGCCGATCACTGCGATGGTTGCAAGCCGTTACCCGCGGCCCTGTCCCCGGAGTTTCTTGCGGCCTCTACGCCGTGGCCGCGAATGTTGGCCTTGTCCCTGTGAGGTGAGCTTCGGCGGTCCGGGCTGGTGGTCGATCCGACCGGTGCCGGCCTTGGCGCGTACTGCCATCAGTCGAGTCCCAGCAGTTCCTTCAGCTCAGCCACGGTCATGCCGGAGGCTGCGAGCTTCTCGGCCGGCGTGAGCACCGGCGGAGGCACAGGCTCGGGGGCGGGATCGGGGGTGTTGCCTTCCTCCAGCCACGCCAGATAGGCGGCGTAGTCGGTGTTGGCGGGATCGGGTGGGATGAAGGCGTTGTCCGCGAGGCGGAGGATGGTGTCGCCGGTGGTGAGTTGGTAGGTCATTGGTTACAGCTCGGCGGTGAATGTGTTACCAATGGAATAAGTGATAGCGTAACTGGCGCCACCGTTGGAGACCAGTTGAATTGTGAAAGATTGAGCCGATGGAGTTACTGTTTGACTTTGATTGTTGACACCTCCAATAAACGTCGCAGATGCTGTTGGAGCAGCTCTCATCGGAACGGGGTGACTGAAATGGGCGTAAGTGTTCTCTCCGGCAGATGCGCCATAGCTCTGCAGGGAAAAGCCTTTGTCCGTCTTGTAGTAATACCTCTGGCACAACGCCAACTCCTCCCCGTGGCTGCGAAACGCAAACGGGGTAGCGACGGTTCCGGCCTCTAGTTGAACACCTGTAATTTGCCAGGTGGCGTTGAGAGTGTTGATCAGGTTCACGGAACCTGTGACTGAAATAATGTTTGAGGCGACCCACGCGCCTGCAGTGCCAGAGAACGTAGAGCCCGTGCCCATGTTGAAGAACAAGGCCAAGCCAATACCGGCATTGGTTAGCCAAGCGCCAGCCGTGTCCCCAGGCACCGTGATGGTTTTGTATTCCCAGGTGTTGGCAGCTGCTATGGAATATGAGAACGGGTACGATCGCGTGCTATCGCTGTTTTGTATTGAGCCTGCAAACGTACCGGTAAGGCTGGACTTTACCCAAAACGACACGGTGAAAGTGCGGGCTCCTGCTGTGCCGAAGGAAAGGTCGGCAGCGTTGAATCCTTCGATCAGCTGACGGAAGCTGGTGTTCTGAGTTGCTGCAAGAGTTGCGTCGGCCGTCGTGACGGTAACCCGCGCAGAGTTGATGAAACCGGCCGGGGCATCGGCAATTCTCTGCACGGAGATTGCACCATCAGTTTCCTCCCAAGCCGCCCAACGATCCATCACGTAGGTGAGCGCAGCCGCTGGGATTGTCACCGCCGCCCCAGCATTCCGCTGATCAATCCGCATGTCCCCGTTGATGATGCGGTTGGTGCCGCTCAATGCGGTGTTGCCGAGCTGCGACCAAGCGGCGGTGCCGTAACCCTCGAACTGCGCCGTGGTGGTGTTGAACCGCACCATGCCCGACGTGGGCGATGCAGGCCGCTGCGCTGTCGTGCCAACCGGGACATCAAGGAACCCGGTGCCGCTCATCGTGATGTCACCGGTGAAGGTGGCGGTGCCGGTGAATGTTGGGCTGGCAGCCAGCGCTAGACCGAGGTTGGTACTGGCTAGCGTGCCGACATTGATCCACGCGCTGTTCGCTGCGTTGCGCAGCTTCAGGATGCCGGTGGTGGTGTCGGCCCACAGCATGTAGGCAAACGTGGTACTGGGCGCGCTGGCGCCGCTCTGCAGCGTCCCAAGAGCCGCCAGCTGGTTGTTCAGGTCCGCGCGGAAGGCGGCACCTGATTGGTTGGCGACGTTGAGATCTCCTTGGGCCATGCGTCAGATCTCCCGGCCGAAGCCGATGGCGGTGTAGGTGAACTGGCGGCTCACGGCACCGCCGGCGCTATTCCTGAATGTTACTTCGAATCCAGCCCGCGTCACGGATGCGATGGTGAAGTAGTCGCCGGTGCCCATGTTGAAACCAGTGATACCAACGCTCGGCGCCTCGAAGAAGGGGTTTTGAAAGACCACCGAGTAGGTCGCGGTACTAGTCGTGAGGGTAGCGGACTGCTCGGTGCGCTGCTGCAGCTCAAGCTGGCAGCCAAGCTCGTCGATGATGATGTTTTGCGCCGGGTCTGAGCTGGTGGCGATCGTCTTGAACTGGAAGCCACGGCCGCGGGTGATCGCGTTGCTGAACTCGCGCCATGCTCCCCAAGTTGGTGTGCCGGCCGGGTTATCTTCGGTGGTGCGCACATAGAGCAGCGCGTTCACTGCATCGAGGTTGTTCTCATCGATCTCGGGCCAGATGTCGATGTCGCCCGGCTTGTCATCCCACAGCGATCCTGGCAGGAACGGCCGTGTGACGAAGTGCCGGGTCATGTTGAGATCAAAGATCCCGCCAAGGTCCAGCGTGCTGCCGAACTCATACTCGCCGGATGCGAGCACGCCACCGACTGCATCGACCGTGCCAAGTGCATCCCAGTTGCCGTCTGTGGCCATGCTGTCCACGTTCTCACCTGTGCTCAGTACCACGCCGTCTAGCTCGGCGCTGTAGAACATGTCGGTGAAGTTGCCGGAGAACGGCGGGGTCTCCTGATCCTCCCGGTAGCTCTGCGCCAGGAGGCGAGGCTGTGGGGTGGGCAAGCCGACGACCACAGAGGCTGCCGATGTCGAGCGGTTGCCGGTGTCATCCTCGAATTTCAACAGGTAGGTGCCACCGAGCAGCGGCACCTGCTTCTGTGTCTGGCTTCCAGCTGCAGCTGAGACAATCTCCTGGCTGTCCTCCCACGTCGCAGCGGTCATCAGCACGTTGTGGCGGATCAGCACCTTGCCGCCGAGCACCACGTCAAGCTCAGTGGAGCGATCCCAGCTGATGACGGCGCTAGCTTCATCGATCGGGATGAGCGACACGCCGGTGGGCGATAGGGGCGGGGCTGTCTTGCCGAATGCCTGCACGGTGAGCTTGGCCGGCTCAATTGATGCCCGCAGCGCAGCGCTGAGGCTGTAGACCTCCACCTCATAGGTCCCGGCTGCGGTGTCGAGAATCTCGTAATCCGGCCGTGCCTGAGTGGTGGTTGTCCAGTTGCCATCCTGCTGCCGCCAGCTGATCCGATACTCACTGACGCCAAGCACCGGCTGCCAGCTAACGATCAGCTTGGATAGCGCCTGGCCGTTGTTTTCATAGAGCACCTCAGCGGCCTGCAGGTTGGTGGGTGCTGGCGGAATGATGTTTAGGTCGCTGACATCGCGCCGCTGGAGGGGGGCACCACGCTCGATGTAGCCGTACTTGCTGGCGTTGTAGGCCAGCGCGCTGATTGCGTAATGCGCACCATCCTGTTCCTGTACCGACAACACCCGCCAGGTTGAGGTCTGGATGTTGCTGGTCTGGTAGATCCACACGCTGTTGGCGTTGGGCGCTGCGGTGAGCGATGAGGCCAGGCTGATTACCCTGCCGGCGATCCCCGTCACATTGCGGGTCTGCACAATGCCGGTCGGCAGGATCACCGAGAGGGTGGCGCCTGCGCTGAAGGTTAACCCCGTGGCATCGTCCACCGTGACCGCTGTGGTGGTGGCTGAGGTGATCCGCCCGCCACGCCTTGCACCGGCTCGCGTTGGATCTGACACCTCGATGATCTGACCGGGCCGCACCACCACGCCGGCATCGATCGATGCGGTGAAGCTGATCACTTCTGATTCCGCGTTCTCTGAGTAGAGCAGCCACTCGCCGATGCGCGCGGCCTGCCCGCGAGATGTGCAGGCGAAAGCGCTGATCTGCGTGGTCACCACGCCGTACTTGGTGATCGCGGCCTGGTCCTCCACCACCTCGTAGGCGATGTCGCGGCTGGGCAGGTCGAGGTAGCTGACCACGGCAACCGTTGGCCGCGTCTTGCGGCTGCTGCCCTGGTAGCTGAAGCCCTCCTCAGAGACGTTCGCCAGCGTGAACAGGTAGGCCGAGTCAGCCGGCCGGTCCTGGCTGATCGTCAGCGCGCCGGTGCTCCAGTACGGCATGGCACGGAACACCGAGCACATGTCGTTGATTAGCTTGTACGCCTCCTCAGCCGTCTGGATGTTGACGTTGCAGGAGAAGCGCGGCTCTTGGCCGCCGAAACCGTTTGGCACCAGTTCGCTGGCGTACTGGCTTGCGGCGAAGAATGCCCACTTGTCGAGCTGTGCAGCCTGGATGTGATCGCCGAACCCGTAGCGAGTTGAGGTGAGTAGATCCCACAGGATCCACGCTGGATCGGAGCACCATTGCGCCGCGCCAAACGTTCCGTCCCAGATCCCGCTGTAGACCAGTCGGCCATTGTTGCCATCCACTGTCGCATTCGATGGGATCCGAACCTTGATGCCGCGGATCAAATAGGACCGAACCGGAATGCTTGAGAACTGCTCAGCATCCACCCGCAGGCTGATCAGCGCGCTGTTGGGATAGCGCAGCTTTGCGTAGGTGATCTCGGTGTAACTGGTCCAGTTGAACGCATTGGCCAGCTTGGCGCTGTCGCTGTCGTCGTTGACCCGCGTCACACGGATGTCAACCGGGAATGCGCCATTCAGATCGATTAGGTAGTCGCGTTGGTATGCGTCCGCTGTGCGGCCCTTAATCGTGTCATCAATAAATCCAGGCCCGGCGGTGGCAAACCCGCCACCGTTGTACTGCACCGCGATTTGCAGCCGTATCCGAGCCCCTACGATGTCACCATTTTTGGTGATCTCCTGCAGTTGCGGCACCGTAATTGTGATCCGCGCAGCATCTACGCTTGAGTCGGTGATTGTGCGAGTGATGGGGGTGGCTTTTTGTACCTCAACGCCAACAGGCTTCTCATCCTCTATCGCATTATTTCCAGCGATGTAGCCTTGTGCCTGCGTGCCGTAACGCACCTCCACGTCGAGGTTTTTAAAGTTAAAGCTGCCGTTCGGGTTCTGAACTGGGGTGTTGTTCAGATAGATCGACTGAAAGCCGTTCTTTAGCCCTTGAATCTCGCCTTCACTGATCAGGTCCAGTACGGTTGCGTACTGCCTGCTGTTCAGGTTGTCGTCTGCCTCTTTGGGTGTGCTCTGGCTTCCGCCACCACCCTTGCCACCACCGCCAGCGCCGTAGATCTGCGTCATCAGCCTTTCACCCGCACTGTGTCGATGCCAGCCGAGATCACAACCGAGCCCACCAGTGTCTCGCCGTAGACGACCGGAACGGGCACGCCTTGGCGGCTGGTCTGCTGGATGCCTGAGAAACTGTAGGACTTACGCGGATCCTTCTCAGAATCTTTGCCGCTGTTCATCGTTGGCACTGGCGTGAGCAGTTGAGCCACGCCGCCAAGTACCAGGCTGGCGCCGACGCCAATGATCAGCGAGTAAGCCGTAGGGCCAGCCCATGCAGCAAAACCGGGGATCGCAAAGGAGACGGCCAGCAATGCAACGCCGGCGATGATCCGGCCCACAGCACCAGCCCCTTGGAGCACGGGCACGATCTTGATCTGCTGCTGGCCTGCCGGATCGTGCAGCTCGCCCTCATCTAGGTCATAACTGCCCACGCTCACCCGGTAGTGCTGGTCAGCCATGTGCCGCTCCAGCTGCGGGAAGTTGGCCAGCAGGAAGCGCACCGCCTCAGCTGCGCTGGCCACCTCGGCCTCGAGCACCCGTCGCCCGATGAACTTGGCGAGCCGGCCATAGAGGCGGATCTTACGAAGCATGGCGCAGCCTCCTTCCTGTACATTTTAGAAGCCAGCCGCCGTACAAATCACGCGACGAAAGGCGGCCCTGCAGGTGGTGAAGCACCGTCTGCTCGCCGAGGTAGACAGCGCAGTGGTTGAGGCCAAGGCTGCTGATGCTCATCAGCAACAGGTCGCCAGGTTCCAGCTGCTCCTCTTCGTCCAGCTCGCGAAAGCCCGTTGCCTTCCAGCACCGGTCAAACATCGGATCCGCCAAGAATGCGTCGGGATTTAGGGGCCGGTCCCAGTCGCGCAGCTGCAGGCCGTTTTCTGCGTACCAGTCACGCGCCAGCGTCCAGCAGTCAGTAACGCCCCACACCCATGACCGGCCGATCAGCGGCGCCCGATAGCCGCACGGCTCGCAGCTGCCCCATGTCTCGGTTCTGGGGTTGACGATGTGCCATGGCAGCCCGCTGCGCTCGCAGCTGATCAGATCGGCCTGGCTAGGCATCGGCGGTGTGATCGGGTGGCTGTGGATGACCGCGACGACCTCGCCAGCATCCTCAGCCTCTGCATAGTCGTCTGGGTTGAGCATGAACTGCTCGGTGCCGGCCGCCAAGTTCTGACAGGGCCAGTAGCGCTCACGGCCTTTGACGACCACCAGCAGCCCGCACGCTTCGCGCGGATCCTCGGCCTTTGCGTGCTCCAGTGCTTCGGTGCGCCAGCTCATACGGTGTAGGTTCCGATGCCGGGGAAGGAACCGAAGGGCAGCTCAGCCGTCTCGCCAAAGTGCGCCTTGCAGGCATCAAGCGTCTTATCGCAGGTCGGCAGAGCGCCGGTGTAGCTGCACTCCACCGACTTGTAACGCCACTGGCAGATGTTGGCGATGCACTGCCGCTTCGGGGCACGCACGCCAGCCAGATCGAACGCTGCCGCCAGCTCAAATTCCACCACGTCGCGGGTCTCGGTGGTCTTGCGATCGATGTAGTAGATCTCGCGCGGAAACTCCGCCGTGGGGTCTGGGGTGCCGTAGGGGTTGATGCTGCCGGGGAAGTTGCCAGCATCGATGTAGCGGGCCAGCGTACGGATCCGCGACACCTTCGCACCCTCCAAGCCGTCGGGCAGCGTCAGCAACAGCGCCGTAATGGTGCCCATGATGTTGCTGCAACGGATCTTCGGCCGGGGCAGCTGGCCGTTGCCGCTGTACTCAAAACCGTCCGCCTCAATCGGGAAGCGCAGGTAGTTCTGCCCGTTCCAGATCAGCTCTCCGTTGCTGTTCAGGCTGGTGCCGGCGTGGAAGCGATAGGTATCGTTCACGCCGTGCTGCAACACGTTCAGCTCCAGCTGGAACAGTTCAATGACGGCGCTGGGCGCGATCGCCTGAAGATCGGAGACGGGGACAGCCATTAGGGCTCAAACACCTCGCGGAAGGTGGCTTGGATCTGGTTGTTGTTGCAGTTGCTCAGCGTCACTTGCCACTCCTCACAGACATACTTGCCGGCAGTGCCGCGTGGTGGTGTCCAGTCAAAGCTCTCCACACCTCCGCGGGCATCGAGGAAGGTTGTGATGTTGTCGCGCTCGGTGTCGGTGCGGTTGGCGAAGGTCAGGCTCCACTCTTTTGGGTCGGTGTGCAGACCGAAGCGGATGCGCTGCTCATAGCCATCGCCAGCCTGGAATCGCCGCACCCGAGGGGCGCTGCTCTCGGTGGCCTCGAAGCTGGGGGTGTAGGTAAAGGTCGCCATCGGTTACGCCGCCAACAGGCCGCCAGGCCGCCGTTGCTTCACCAATTCTGCCTGCACCGCCTGCGAAATTGCACGCCCGAGCTGCTCGCCTTGTCCGCTGTTGCCCTGCACACTGGTGCCCTTGGCGTCCACGTTGACCACCACGCTGGTGCCGCCACCACCTGCCACTCCTAGCTTGCCGTCGCGGCCGCGCTTCAGCGGGATGATCGCCTCAGGGCCAGCCTCGCCCATGAGACCGTTCCGCATTGCGCCACCATTGGCGAACTTGAACAGCGTCGGGCTGTTGACGATGCCACCAGAGGCGAACGGCTGGATGCCGTTGGCGAAGCTGCCGCCGTTGGCGAAAGCTCCGCCGGGGTACAACTGGGTGGGTGATAGCGCCTTGGTGCCGCTGAGCGCACCACCGCCTGGAATCAGGCTTTGGATGAACTGCAGGATTGGCGCAATGATCAGCATCCGCGTCACCATCCGGGTCAGATCCTCAATTACCGACAGCGCGAAGTCCTTAAAGCTGAACTTGCCCGTCATCGTCAGGCTCACGATCGCATCCTCCAGCCCCTTGAAAGCGTTCAGCGCGATGTTGCTGATGTTCTCGCTCAGGCTGCCGATGCCTTCCAGATAGGAGCTGATGCCGTCGCGGAGGCCCAGCAGAGCGCCGCCGGCTAGCTCTGTTGCAGTGCTCCATTCCGCTGTCTTCATTGCAGCTTCATAGGCTGCGTCGCCCAGTTCTTTGTACTTCTCCTTCAGCGCGCTGGTTTCCTCCACGCCGATGCGCTGCAGGTCGATCGCGCGGGTGCGCTGAATGTTTGCCTCTTCCTCAATGGTCAGCGCCTTGCTCAACTCCTGAGAAGCAGCTGCGCGCACCACCCGGCGCTTCTCCTCATACTCCAGCTCGATTTTTCTGATCGGGTCCAGCTCACGTGCCAGCGCCAGTTCAGCCCTTGCTTGATCCAGCGCGTTCTTCGATGCGAGTAGCGCCTCGCGGGCTTGCCTCGCCTTGTCCGCTGCATCCTTTGCCTTCTTGGTGCCACCACCAGCCCCGCCCTCAAGCGCGCTCAGGTCAGGGGTGAAACCACCACCGCCACCGCCCTGCAAATTGCCCTTACCGGCTCGGTTGACGGTCTGCTGCGGCCCCATCTGGAAGGCGCGGATGCCGACGTTGGCGAGGTAGCCGGCTGGGCCAAGCGCGATCTTGCCGGCTTGCCCTAGCGCCTTGCGGATCGGTTCGGGAATTGCGTTCCACAATTCAGCAATCTTGCGCTGCACAGAAGTGAAAACCTGGCTGGCGATCGTGGCGATGATGCCGAAATTGCTGCTGAAGGCATTGCCGATTTCTGCTGCTGTCTGGCTGGCGTCATTCCTGAGGAAGTTCCACGTGTCGCTCACTCCTCTAGCGGCCGCCGCACCAAGCTCCACCAGATCTTTCATCGCGTTCTGGAAGTCGGTGGCGATGATTGACGCGACGTTGTTGGCCCAGTTCCTGAACTCCTCATTGTTGTCGTAGAGCGCCTTGCCAAGCAGCCCCAGCGCAGTCACGCCAGCCAGCACCCAGCCCCAGCCGGGGATGGCCAGGATCGCTGCGCTCAGACCTTGAAGACTACCGGTCAGCAGCGGCACCACACCGCCAGCCAGTGCCGTCTGGTAGCGGAGGATCTCCAGGCCGTTGGCCAGTGCGGCGACGCTACCCAGTCCACTCTTGATGAGTCCATTCAGCGGACCCCACGCGATAGCGAGGGTAGCTGCAGCAACAGCTGCCGACTTGATCGGTGCGGGCAGCTCGTTAAATGCTGTAACTGCAACGGTGAGGGCGTTGGTAATTTGCTCCAACGCAGGCAACAGGGCCATGGTCAGGTCGGCACCGAGAGCGCCCACCTTGCCACTCAGTGCCGTCAGCTTGTCGCTGTACTCATCAGCGCGTTTGGCAAAGGCTGCGGTCATCTTGACCTTCAGCTTGTCGATGGCGTCGCCGCCCATGTTGAGCAGTGGCACCAGCTCTGCGCCGGACTTGCCGAACAGCCGCAGCGCCAGCGCCGTCTTGGCTGCCCCGTCTGGCATCTCCTTGAAGCGGTTGGCCACTTCAAGCATTACCTGATCTGCCGACTTCAGAGTGCCATCAACGTTCTTGACGTTGATGCGAAGCGCGCTGAACGTGGCAGCTGACGCCTTGCCGCCAGTAGCTGCATCCAGCATTGCCTTATTTAGCTTGATCAGCCCCTTGCTGACCCCTTCCAAGCTGGTTCCACTGGTAGCAGCAGCCTTCTTGAAGCGGGCCAGAGCTTCAACAGATACGCCAGTGGACTGCGCTAGGTCGTACATCGTATTCCCAGCGTCGATGGTGTTCTTTACCATCCCCACCAGGCCAGCTGCACTGAGTAGCGGGGCGAGGGTGCCCAGCGCACCTGACAGCCCGGCAGCGGCGCCTGTCATGCCGCGCATAGCGGTGGTGACTCCAGCGGCAGTAGTGCCGACAGACTGCAAGCCGCGGTTTAGCGCGACGATCTTGTTCTGGCCATCTACATCGGCCCGGATGCGCAGCATCGCATCCATGTTCATCGCCATGGATCAGCCTCCCTGCTTTGCGATGTAGGCCAGCACTGCGCCTTCCATGATCTGCAGATCCTCCAGCAGGGCGCGGTGAGTGGCTTCCTCTGCAGTCAGTCTAAGGACCCATGCCACCGCCCCATAGTCCAATCCGATCGGGCCGTTCATGCCGGTGCGCCATTGCGTCTGCACTCTGAGGAACAGGTCAAGCACCGGCCAGTTCTCCTCCCACACCTCGAAGTTCTCAGGCCGCTGCTCGGGCATCACAATCCCCAGAGCAGCAGCATCAGAGTCGGTTTCATCAATCACGCCGCCGCCGGCCCAGTGCTCGGCGGCCTCCGTCAGTTTTTTCTCTTGGCTCCCAAGAGCGAGTTGATGTAGCCCTCGACCAGTGCGGCAGAGACGCCGGGTACGTCGAGGAGTTGCACCTTGGCAGTCTCGCTGAACGGCACATCCTTGCCGTCGTCGTCCGTGATGCCCTTCCAACCCACCAGCACTTCCTCAGCCACCTCTTGATCGGTGGTTGTCTCAGCGCGCGCAGCTTGAATGATCGCGTTGTTTCGCGCCTGTGGGAGGCGTTTGAACTCAGCATCAAACGTCTGCCGATCAAACCGACCGCCGTCGATTGGGATCTCGACGGTGACCGGCCAGATGTAGGTGTCGGACTGCTTGAGAACAAACGCCATGCAGGGCTCCTATCAGGTGAAAGCGAGGCTCAGCTCATCATTGCCGGCCGTGGTCGGCACCGCAACGTAGGGGATGCTCAGCATCTGCACGCCATCCTGATCCGCGTAGGTCGGGTTAGCGATGTCGCAGGCGCCAGCGGTGAAGGTGACACGGTTGCCGGCAGCAGTGCCATGCAGGAAGGTGAGGTTTCCGGTGGTCTCGGTCTGGGCAATGTTGAAATAGTCCTTGGTGGCTAGGGCAGGTGCCTCGATCACCACGGTGCCGCTGGGCGCGCGGTTGGTGATCAGGATCTCCTTGGTGCAGCCCACCAGCTCGCGATAGACCGTCTCGTTGGCCATGTCGAAGCTAACCGACTGGAGGCAGCCGGCATAGCTGAAGAACTGGAAGGCGGAGGTGTTGCCCTGGCGGAAGACCAGCGGGCTGGCCTGTTGGCTGTAGGTGGTGGTGGGCAGCGCCGTGTCGGTTGGTGCGTTGTAGACGCCCACCATCGTGAAGTCGATCGTGGGGATCTGGCCCACTTCACCGGTGAGCGTGAAGGTGCCGCGGCAGCCGGTCAGGATGTGGCGGATGCCGTCGTTGTTGAAGTAGATGGTGGCGCTGGAGAACGCCGCGCTCACCGGGGCGTAGGTCACCGAGGTGCTGGCCACGATCGTCTCAGACATGCCGCAAGCCTGCAGCAGAGCGCCGTAACGGGGTGCGGTGCCAGCGGTGCCGGAGCCGGCCAGCTCAACTTGGAAGGTGATACTCACCCGCGTGTTGGCCAGCAGCTGCGGGCTGTTGCCGAGGTAGTTGCGGATCAGATCCCGGCTGACCACATCAGCCTCGATCGGGGTGATCTCAAGGTTCCGCACCAGCAGGGCGTCAGTACCCGCGGGGGTGCTGTCCGTTCCGTAGGTGGCTTCCTTCTTAACTTGGATCAGTCTCTTGCGTGTCAGAGCCATCGCTCAGTTCCTCGGCTTGGGGTTCAGAGGGATTGGCCGGCTCTGTCCGCTCGATGAGCTTCCGTTTGCCGGTTTTGGGGTCGAGCAGGTAGGTCCCGCCTTGCCCGTGGTATTCGTCCACCATCGTAGCCATCACGCTGCAGCCAGATTAGTCACACTGGTGCGATAGCGGATCAGGTAGTCGCAGCTGATCACACCAGCGGGCTGATCTGCTTCCACCATTTCGAAGGCTACTGCCTGCGGCTGGATGTCAATCGCGTAGCCGCCAAGCGTCAGATCTGCCATCAGCTTGGAGTGCATGTCCTGAACGATCGGGTCTGCCTGCTGATCAGGGATCGCGCCACGCACAATCACAGCCACCCGCACCGTCAGGCTCCAGTCAAGCGTGGGCAGGCTGGTGTTCTGCTCGGCGGTGTCGCTGATGGGCTCCACAACGATCGCCGGGCTCTCCGCCCGTGCCATCGGCTCCACGCGGCTGCGGTAGATCCGCGTGCCCACCTGCGTGGTGTTGGTGAGCGCCGTGCGCACAGCGGCCAGTATCGTCTCGCGGCGGGTCGTCATTGCTGCAACAGCGCCAGCAGCGCCGCCTTCTGTTCCTCGGTCAACGTAGCCAACGTGTCCGCTGCAGACTCCGGCTGAGGCTCCGCATAGATCGGGTGCAGGTTGTCGGGATCAGCCACAGCAGTGCAACCTTCGGGTGGTTGCCATTGAGTTTCACCATCCCAAAGAACACGGTTGATGCACTGACCTTCGGAATTAAGAATTGCGTATTGCATGGTTACCAAGCCCAAATACGAACAACGCCCGCGGCGCCATTGCCTCCAGCGCCTGAATCGGTTCCGTTTAGGGAAGCGCCTCCGCCCCCTCCTCCTCCTCCAGGAAAGCCACCAGTGCCCCCTGTTTTCCCACTAGATGATGATCCACCTCCTCCCCCATCTCCATAAGTAGAGCCGGCTCCACCAGCAGTCGCTCCACTACCTGCTGTGCCTCCACCACCAGTAGTGCTAACTCCGTAAGAATTTTGCTTCTGGTGAGAAAAGCCTTGTCCACCTGCTCCTCCATTGGCAGTAACGTTACTTGCTGGAATGCTTCCTCCTGCACCGCCACCACCAGGGCCTAAGTTAGACCTAGACCCATTACTTCCTGTGCCAGTAGTCGTTGAATCGCCGCCGCCAGCGCCAAAAATTAATGTGGCTGTCCCAAAAGAACTTGCACTTCCACCTGTAGCAGCTGCAATGTTTCCTCCGTTTCCGTTATCGCCTGGTGCAGCCAATACTAAGGAACCAAAAGAAGATCCTCCTCCCTCTGTACCTGGATTTCCGTTTGTTGATGTTGTAGTAACCGCTGCGCCACCAGTGCCGCCTGCGCCAACAGTAACTGTCTCAGTATTACCAACAATGGAAGCGGGCATGTACCGACTAACCCAAAGACCGCCACCGCCTCCACCGCCACCAGTTCGCGTAGTGGCAGAGGCATTTTGACGACCTGATCCGCCACCACCGCCGCCAGCCACGCACTCGACGTACACAGAAGTAACGCCTGCGGGTTTTGTCCAAGTGCCACTACTGGTGAACTCTTGGTAGTCAGCTGATCCGCCGCCGCCGCCAGTAACCGCCAGCGTGCCGCTACTGAGCGACAGGCCGCTGCCGACCGAGATCTCCTCCGCCACACCCGTGCCAGCAGTTGAGCGGCCCAGCAGCTTGCCGGTGCCCATGCTGGTGCTGACGGTCTGTGTGCCGCTGTCGTAGGCAATCGGCGCCGTAGCCGCGACCACACCAGCAGGACCCTGCGGGCCTGTTGCACCCGTTGCACCGGCTGGTCCCTGCGGGCCGGTGGCGCCTGTAGCGCCGGCTGGACCGGGGTCACCTTGCGCGCCTGTGGCACCCGTTGCACCAGTTGCGCCAGTTGCGCCAGCTGGGCCTTGCGGGCCTGTCGCGCCAGTGACGCCGGTATCGCCTTTCAAACCTTGCGGTCCCTGCGGTCCCTGCGGGCCGGTAGCGCCTGTTGCTCCTGTGGCACCCGTGGGACCCGCCGGGCCGGTGTTACCCGTGTCTCCCTTAGGGCCTTGCGGGCCAGTCGCACCAGTGGTGCCTGTCGCGCCGGTAGCGCCTGTGGGGCCAGCCGGACCCTGCGGGCCAGTCGCACCCGTAGGCCCTTGCGGTCCCTGCTGCCCGACGAAATACCCGAGGCTGTTCCAGGCCGTTGCACCGTTGCCGACCTTGAACTGGCCGGTGTCGGTCTCATAGCCAAGCTGACCGGCAAGCAGCACCGTGTTGGCTGCCGTCCACTGGGCTGCTGTCTTGCGCTGGGCCTGTACCTTTGCCATCAGGTGTTCCCGTCGATCACGTCTTCATTCACCCAGTTGGTGCCGTCATAGACCAGCACGTCACCAGCTTGCGGGCTGTCAGCGTTCACATCGCCAAGGTCGCTGAGCTTCAGCGTGTAGTCCGCCGGATTGCTGCCAGGTGCCGGCACATCAGGCGCCAGCTTCAGCAGACCGATCTCGACGAACTTGCCGTCATCAATTCGGCGCGTCTCGCGCACCTGATAGTTGGTGCCATCCACAGTGATGCTGTCACCAAACAGCAGCCCGCCGAAATCAGCCGCGCGGCAGGTCAGGGTGTAGTCAGTGCTCAGCACCATGTCGCCGGCCACCACCTGCGTCGGCATGTCGAGGATGCCCAGCGCAGTGATCGCGCCAGCTGTGCAGCTGACGCCGAAATCGTCCAGGAAGACCGCTAGATCCTCACTGATCGCCATCGGTGGCCTCCGGCTTGGCCTTGCGGGTTGCCTTGGGCTTGGGTTCCTCGGCCGGCGCCTCTACAGCGCGACCCATGCGGAGCAGCTCAGCAGCCACAGCAGTGTCCAGCTCGTAGACCTTGCCGGCCTCGAGATACTCACCGCGTGCTGCGCAGTCGCTAGAGATGAGAACCTTCATCGAAAAAAGGGGGGCGGTTGCCCGCCCCCGCCTCCTTATCAGGTGGTGATGTCCAGGATGGCAGCGAAGCTCTTGGGATCGCGGACGGCGACATCGTATGTGACGATTCCGCGAACGCTGGTCAGAGCCTTGCTGAAGTCGTCCTGATCTTCGCCCACGGTGATCTCGAGGCCGTTGCCCCAGAAGCCCACCATGGCCTGGCTGAAGTCACCCATCACCAGAGCGGAGCAGACGCCCGAGCTGGAGCCCTTGGTCAGGTTGCTGGGAACCTGGTTGGTCAGGGCGAGGGGGTAGCCGTTCAGGTTGGCGGGGGTGGGGCCGCGGCCGATGGCGTTCAGCTGATCGTTGACCAGGAAGGGGCCGTCGCCGGTGGTGGAACCACCAGCGCGCAGCTTCTTCAGGGCAGCCGACACCTTGTAGTTGGTGAGGTAGGCCACGTTGGAGGCGTTGATCACGCCGTTGGCCTGCATCACGGCGGACTCAAGATCCACCACCTTCTCAACGGTGATTGCACCGCCGTTGGTGCCCATGGCCACCGAGCCGATGCCGGAGGTCTGCATGATGCCGGTGGGCTGGCCGCTGGAGCCGGAGCCGTTCAGGATGCCCAGGTCGATGGCAAGGTTGATGCCATCGGTCAGGTCACGACGCACCAGCTCCTCGATACCAGGGGTGCCCTGCAGCAGGGTCTGGCGGCTGTACTTAGACAGAGCGGCCAGGTTCTTGGGGCTCATGGTCACCTGGTCGAAGGTGGACTCCGACTGGGTGATCGCGGTGGTCTGGGTGCTCAGGTAGTAGGTCGAAGCCACACCGGAGCGGCGGGGGATCGCCACGTTGCCCACCAGGCCAGGCATGGTGCGCACGCCCAGCTGAAGCATTAGGGCGTTGTTCCGCAGGAACTCGATGAACTCATCGGCCAGCAGATCGGTAGCAACCAGGTTGCCGCCGGTGGTGGCACCGGAGGTCACATAGGTGGCGCGCTGGCCGCCCAGGGCAGAGAAGGGAACGAAGAAGGATCGCTCGGTGGTCTTGGACACACCGGACTTCTCCACCTCACGAGACAGCTCACGCACCAGACCGGCCTCACGGGAGGACCAGTCACCGGTGAGCATTGCGCGGATGCCAGCAGTCAGGCTGTAGGCAGCGCGCTCATTGGATGCCATCTCCACAGGGGCGACGGTTTCCACAGGCTTGGCGCCCAGCTTGTCGAGCACCACGGCGCGGGCCTCATCCAGGCTGCGGCCGCCGTCGATCAGCTGACGGCCAAGGTCGGCCATGTCGTACTTCTCAGTCAGGGCAGTGATGCCAGCGATGCGGGTGCGCTCGGCTTTTGCAGCCTCAGCAGCCGCTTCAGCCCGCACCGCCGAGATGTCGGGGGTGTTTTCCATCGGAACCTCAGGTTCTGTTTCGGGGGTTGGTGATGCGGCGGAGGCCGCAGGATCAGTCTCAAGAGACCGACCCACACCCACAGTGGGGTCTGCAGGTATGCTAACCACGCTGATCTCGTAGGGAGCCCAGCTGGTAGCGACGAAATCACCGCTGCCGCGTTGCTCCATTTCGTTGATCGCGTAGCCAAAGGATACATTCCGAAGAACGCCATCCTTCACGTCAGCCAGCACCTCCTGAGCGAAGGCGTTGCGGCTGAATTTCACCGTGGCGTAGCCACGTTTCTTTTGCCCATCAATCCACGCGCGCTCCACCACGCCGATCACCTTGTTGGGATCGTGGTTGAACAGCAGCGGCGCTGAATCGTTCAAACGGGCCAGATCAGCACTGCGCGCATCATGCTGCAGCACCTCATTCCCGAAGTAACGGGCGACGGGAAACTCACTAGAGAAGGGGAACTCAATGCTGCGCTCGTCTTCGCTGACCGTGAAGTCAGCTACCTCGGCGCGCTTCAATAGCTGCCCTTCAAGATCACGCGATAGGTCCATCGGTGTCCTCGATGTCATCCTGCTCATTATCGGGTGCAGCAGCGTCATCAGCCTCGGCGGCAGTCTCCGCCGGCTCCGCTGCCGGATCCTCCATTGCTTCGTGCTCGTTCTCTGGGTCGCTGTCGAAGTAGAGGTCCAGCTCCTCGGCGCGATCCACCTCAGCCTTGCGCGCCAGCAGCAGCTCCTCAAGGTCGCCGCCTTGCTCGGCCACCACGTCGGCCTGCGTCTTGAATCCGCAGCGCACTGCGGTCTTATACGCCTCGACTTCTTTCGCCGGATCCACCCAGCTCCAGCCGCGCGGCATCCACCGCACACGCCGGTAGCGATCGGGGTCTGTCTCGTACGCCGGCAGGCTCAGCGCACCGCCCAAAACCGCCATCTCCAGCCAAGCCTCGAACACCGGCTTGTGGAAGTTCTCGATCATGAAGTGCTGCAGCGCCTTCCAGTTCTCCCGGTCCTCCAGCAGGCTCAGCCGGCTGCTGCTGTAGTTCGTCTGACTGAAGTCGCGTGAGATCGTCTCGTAGCTGCAGCCCACACCGGCCGCCATTGCCCGCAGCATCGCGCGCAGGAACGGCTCCAGCTGCCCATCCGGGGCATCCAGCTGCGGCACCGTCACCTTCTCGCCTGGCGCCAGGTACTTGAACACGCCGGGTTCAAAGTTGCTCACCCGTTCGTTGTCGTACACCTCATCACCCAGCAGCTCGCCCTCCGGGCTCTCAATGAAGCCCATCAGCGAGCTGGCCGCGCGCGCGCGCACCACCTCGGCCTGCTCGTATCCCTGCAGCATGTGCAGCCGCTGGATGGCGCTCGCCAGCCAGGGCACGCCGCGGGTCTGTCCAGGCCGGTCCTGCACATACAGGTGCAGCACCTCAGCAGCAGGCACCAGCCGGTGGCGTGCAGTGGTGCTCGGTCCAAACGTCGAGTCGCCGGGATGCTTTGTCAGGAACGCATACTGCACCGGCCGTCCCCAGCGGTTCAGCTCCACGCCCATGCGCCACTCGTTGCCCTCGATCGTGCTGCCGCCGGTGTAGTTGTCATCCAGCAGGTCGCTCTCGATGATCTCAAGCGCGAACGGCACACGGCCACCGCCAAATGGCTGCCGCACCATCCGCACAAACACCTCGCCCGACTCGGCCACTGCACCGACAAGCAGCCGCTCAATGTCCTGGAAGCTCAGCCGGCCAGCCGTGTGACATGTGCCCTTGCGCCCCCAGTCCGACCAGGCCAGCTCGATTGCATCGTTGACCGTCTGATCTAGCCGGCCGCCGCCGCGCTGCATCCGCACCTGCGCCTGCATCCTGATGCCGGTGCCGATCACGTTGTTCCGCACTGCACGGATCGCTTGCCGCGCGTAGTCGTTGTCGCGCACCAGCTGGCGCGAACGGTTCCGCAGCCGCGGCAGGCTGCCCTTGATCTCCGCATCAGCGCTGGTGCCGCCGGTTACCCAGTCACTTGTGAGCCGGCTGACGCGCGCGCCTTCATACATCCGCCGCCGGGGTGCTGGCATCGGCGCACTGCCGCCCTGAAGCCAACCGAGGATTGAGGAACGGATGCCCATCAGAAGCGCACAAAGAGGTTGTGGGGATTGCCGAGGCCATTGGCCTGCAGCTGCGCGGCCTGTTCGCGCTTCACGCTGGCCTTCAGACTAGATTCCAGCGCCAGCAGGTCGGCCATCTCCATCTTCTTTAGCCGCCGGCTGCCGATGCTGTACTCAGCAACAGCGCCGCCCGCGATCATCGCGCGGATCGCAGCCTGCACCGCGTCGAGATCCTTCTGCGATTGGCTCCGGCCATCGAATGCGCTCGGCTGGCCGGCGTAGCTCAGCCCAGGCAACACCTCGAGCTGCCCAGCCCCGAGCGTCACATGCTCGCCGCTCTTCGTGGCCTCGGCCTGCCAATACCATTGCCCGGAATCAAACCCGGTGCTGGTGCCCTGCGCGATCAGGAACTCCCAACCGGTGCCGTAGGCCGTGCCCACCACCGTCGCACCTTCATGCGTCTTGTTGAATCGCAGGTAGTAAGTCAGCGTCCAGCCGCCGCTGCTGCTGATCGCGTTGCCAAGGTTGTCGCTCGCAGCGACATCCCGCCACTTCACCGTGTCTCCGGCTCTGATCTGGGCAGGGATGTTCACGGCCTCACCAGCTGTTGACGAACGCCGAAGCTCCGGCTCCACCCGATCTTAGGCGCGGCTTGCGTGGCTCAGCATCCCCATTCTGCAAGCGCTTCTCCAGCTGGTCCCAGATAGTTCTCCGGTCGTACCGCTGGTACAGCCGATGTACCGCTGCGTATGCGTAGACCAGGCAATCCAGCGCCTCATTGCGGGCGCTTGGTTTCTTGACCCACTCGCGCACCGGGAAACCCTTCACGTACCGCAGCGCCTGCTTCTCGGCCGTCAGCTGCTCGAAATACTCAGCGCCAGTCTGCGCATGGAAGTGCAGGTAACCAGGCCCGCGTTCGTTGTGCTTCAACCGCCCAAACAGCGTGGTCTTGATCGTGTCGCCACCGACCGGGAACACAGCCGCTCCGCGCTTCAGCGTCCGGCCCTGCGCGTTGATGTCCACCTTGCTGGCCTTGCCGATCGGTGGCTTGCCACGCTGGCTCTGGCCCTTGATGGCGATCACGCCCACGGCCTGCCGCTCCCTGGCGTACTGGTAAGTCTCCGCGGTTGCGTGGCCGCCGCTGTCCACACAGATCACATCCGCCCGCAGCCTGCCGCCGCTCACATGCTCCCACTCATGCAGCACCAGCACGTCCAGCTGCTTCCACACCTCAGGCCGGCATGGGTCGCCGTAGATCTCCTGGTGATCGATCAGCCAGCCTTCCTCCTCGCGACCCCACGCCCACACGCTGACCGCTAGGCGATCGCCCGCACTGCCGCCGCCGCCCTGCACATCCACGCCGATCGTCACGGCCAGCGCGCCCTCCGGCAGCTTGCCGGCCGCATACGGCTCGCACCGCTGCAGCAGCGCATCCGCGCTCACCTTGCTGGCAAAGTCCTCCTCCCACGTCTCAGCCAGCCGGGTGTTGACGAAGCTCTTCAGCATCGGTGCATCCGACTTTGCCCGCAGGAAGTCGTCCACCATGTCCGCCCAGCTCAGCCAGCCCAGCGGCGAATAGAGCCCACTCAACTGAAAGCCAGCCGTCTTGCCGTCGCTCGGCGCCGTAGCGCGCCACTCACCCTGCCGCAGCATCGCTGGCTTGTGGATTTCGGCGAAGCGCTCGTGGCAGTGCTCGCACTCGTAGACCGCCGTGCTCGGGTCGTTCTTCTCCCACTTCAGCTGCGGCCACTTCAGCCACTGCATCTCCTCGCAGCAGGGGCACGGCACATAGAACCGCCGCTGATCGCTCCGCTCATACTCCGCCTCAATCCGGCTGAAGTCCTTCACGGTTGGGGTGCTGGTGAGCAGGATCTTCCGCCGCGCGAACGTCGTCGCCCGCTTCTCGGCAAGGCTCACCGGGTCGCCCTCCCCGTCCACGTCCAGCGGGAAGGCGTCCACCTCATCGCAGAAGATGTACCGGCACGGTGTCGAGCGCAGGCCGGTGGCACTGTTCGCGCCGGTCAGGAGCATCATCCCGCCGGGGAACTCCTTCGAGAACATCGTGTTGCCCGAGTCGCGGCTCCTGCTCGGTGCGATCTTTTCCGCCAGCACCGGCGTCTCCGTCACCAGGCTCTCGAGCCGCTGCTTGCTCAGCCGCTTGGCCATCTCCACGGTCGGCTGCACCAGCAGCATCGGTCCCGGTGCGTGCGCAATCACATAGCCCAGCCAGTTGCTGCCGCTCTCGGTTTTGCCCGTCTGCGCCGCGAACATCATCACCACCCGCTGCACCGTGCTGGTGGTGCTCAGACAATCCATCGGCTCACGCAGGTACGGCGTCCGGTTGGTGCGCCACGGTCCAGGTTCCGCACTCGCCTTGCTGCTCAGCCGCCGGTGCTTATCCGCCCACTCGCTCACCGTCAGCGGTGGCTCCGGCCGCAGGCCATCCATGAACGCCGAACGCCAGACGCTCATCGGTCTGCCTCCACCAGCGCCAGCAGCGCATTACGGTGCTCATCGCTCAGCAGCTGGTGGATCACCGCCGGGTCCGTCTCGCCCGCCAGCTGGTGGCTCAGCCGATCGGCCAGGTTGCTCAGCGCCTCGCGGATGCTCCGGCCCACCTGAAAGGCGTCTTTCTTCACCTCATCCGCCGGCACCAGCTCGCGCCGTTGCTGCGCCACCTGCAGCTTGCTCAGCTCCGCCTGGTAGTGCTCCCGCCGTGCCCGGCTTTCGTTCAGCTCCGGGATTGCATCATCCGGCAGTGCATCCACCCGAGCCCGCAGTTCCCGCGCATCCCGTGGCGCTGGTGCCTCGATCGGATCCGGCTGGCTCACCTTCGCGTTATGCGTCGCCTTGGTGTTCCGGTTCCACAGCTCCAGCGCCAGATCACGATCCAGCAAGCGCTTGCCGTCCTTCTCCACCACCGCCGCTGCAATGCGGCTCTTGGTGGCTGCCGTTACCGTGCCCTTCGCGCAACCCTTCAGCGCCGCAAACTCGCTAAACGTGACCAGCACTAGCGTTGCGCGCTCTTAAGGTTCGACAAAATCATAGTGAACTATTGAACTATCAAACAGCTGGGGAACCTATGGCCGTCCTTCTCACGCTGAGTCCCGTTTGAGACTGCTTGCGCCTGACGCTAGAGAAAGATCGGGGTCTGCGATCACCA
>Ga0315903_10003297_pt1 | contig 22498 bp, 20 predicted proteins | sample LakEriMetagenome_7_FD_203524 | JGI IMG/M metagenome (GOLD analysis project Ga0315903, IMG submission 203524) | Freshwater fungal communities from buoy surface, Lake Erie, Ohio, United States - Buoy 2 MA119 | ecosystem: Environmental > Aquatic > Freshwater > Lake | place: USA: Lake Erie, Ohio... | reverse complement strand
TCCTGGAAATCCGGCCCATGTAATGTTGTTATAGGGTGGTGTGCCGCCTGAAATGGCTATAGATACACTGCCATTGTTTAGCCCACAACTTGCATTGGTGACACTAGTAGTAGCTGTCAATGCGCTGGGTTGGTTTAGGGTGTATTGAGCGGTACTAGTACAAACACCATCTGTGACAGTTACTGCGTAAGTCCCTGCTCCGCCATTAAATGTTTGTTGTGTACTTTGTCCTCCATTCCAATTGTAGGTATAACCACCATACCCGGCACTAGGGCCAAATCCACCCGAAGGCGTAACTCCTATTGTACCATTCAATCCTCCATTGCATGGAGGTTGAATGAGTGTTGGAGTTAATGAAATAGGTGCTGCAATGACAACAGGATTGCTAAAAGTATTCGTGCATCCACTTAAGTCTGTAATAGTTAAGGTAACATTATAAGTTCCATTTCCGGCATAAGTGTGAGTTGGGTTTTGTAAATTGGATGTGGTGCCATCTCCAAAATTCCATGCCCACGATTGGATATTTCCTAAGCTACTTGTTGAAATATCATTGAATTGCATGGTAGGGGAACAGCTTTGATAATTCACCCCAGCTACCCAGCTTGATGTGTTTAATACGCAAACGCGATGTTCGTTATTCCCACCACCCGTACCGGCTGTCCAGCCCCAATTAACAATGGGGTTGCCACCAAAATAAGTATTGACCATGTTGGGGATTACTACACTAATTCGTAAAACACCATTAAAAAAGACTTGATAAGTGCTTGTATTTACATCCCATACAATTCGAACAGTATAAAATTGACAATTATCTATGTTACCCGAACTAGTCAATGCTGGAACAGGGGATACTATGTTGTGATCAACACTTCCTCCCGACTCAATGGCTATGTGGTCAAAGCTTGGGTCTTGAGCATTTTGATAGGTGTCAAATTCAACACCGATTGAAAATGGTTGGTTACTACCTCCGTAGCCCAAACCACCACCACCAGTTCCCAAGCCATTGGGGTTTGAAGTCAATACAAAAACTATCCCGTCTGCAGCATCGTTTCCATTGTTGCAACCCAGAAAAACATCGAAGGTAAAGTCAAATGAGTTGTTTAAATTAATAGTTTGATTTTGAAATACTGCACCTGCTTGGTTGTCGATTGCAGGTGTTAAACGATAGCAATTACAACCACCCTGAGAAATTGCATCTCCAAGTACCGTATAGTTTTGTGCTTTAGTAGAAATTCCTATAATTATTAGTGTAAATACTAGTGATAATTTATTCATAGTTTGAGTGTTACAAAAAAACATTAAACGTTAATGAAATGCATAATTACAACAAAAATAAAAAACCTGTCTTAGTATAAGACAGGTTTTTGGATTAAAAAATTACATACAAATTATCGAGCTACACTGACGCTTCGTTTCTCTCGAATAACAGTCACTTTAACTTGACCCGGGTAAGTCATTTCTTTTTCAATTTTCTGTGATATGGCAAAGGAAATATCTTCACTTTGTTTGTCATCTACTTTATCTGATTCTACAATCACCCGCAATTCACGACCGGCTTGAATGGCATAAGCTTTTTCAACACCATCAAAGGCTTGCGCTAAGGCTTCTAAGTCTTTCAAGCGTTGCAAATAGCCTTCCATGATTTCGCGTCTAGCACCCGGACGTGCACCCGAGATAGCATCGCAAGCTTGTATGATTGGGGAAATGACATATTTCATTTCCATCTCATCGTGGTGGGCACCCACAGCATTCACGATAGCCGGATGTTCGCCATATTTTTCACAAAGTTTGGCACCCAATAAAGCGTGTGATAACTCACTTTCTTCATCAGGCACTTTACCGATATCGTGAAGCAAACCTGCACGTTTAGCCAACTTCGGATTTAAGCCTAATTCAGAGGCCATAGTGGCACATAAATTAGCTACTTCTCTAGAGTGTTGTAATAGGTTTTGCCCATAGGAAGAACGGAAACGCATTCTACCGATATAGCGAACCAACTCTTGATGCATTCCTTGTATCCCTAAATCAATAATCGTGCGCTCACCAATTTCTAAAATATGTTCTTCGAGTTGTTTTTTTGTTTTCACTACTACTTCCTCAATTCTTGCCGGGTGAATACGACCATCGGTCACCAAACGTTGAAGTGAAAGGCGAGCTATCTCTCTGCGAATAGGATCATAGCCCGAAATGATAATGGCTTCCGGAGTGTCGTCTACCACGAATTCACAACCTGTGGCGGCTTCTAAGGCGCGAATGTTTCTTCCTTCGCGACCAATGATTTGACCTTTTTGTTCATCGCTATCTAAGTTGAACACAGAAACCGTGTTTTCAATGGCGTTTTCAGCCGCTGTGCGCTGAATGGTTTGGATAACAATTTTCTTTGCCTCTTTGTTAGCTTTAGATTTCGCTTCGTCTATCAATGTTTTAGTTAAACCAAGCGCTTGCGCTTCGGCTTCTTTGGTCATTGTTTCTACCAATTCTTTTTTCGCATCTTCTTTGGTTAGGCCACTAATCTGCTCCAACTTAGATACGAAAATTTCGTGGCTTTTTTTCAGTTGCTCGTTCTTGGTGTTTACCTGCTCTAACTGTTTGGCCAAATTGTCTTTGATTACTTCAATTTCTTTTTCCTTTTTGGCAGCTTCGGAGGCGCGTTGTGAAGCTTCGGTTTGAAGCTGCTTAACTTGTGCTTCTTTGTCAATCACCTTTTTGTTCCTCTCGGTCACTTCGGCTTCGTGTTTTGCTTTTAGCTGCAAGAAATTTTCCTTGGCTTCAAGCATCTTGTCTTTTTTAGTGTTCTCAGCTTGGCGTTGTGCGTCAGCTATGAGTTTGTCGGCTGTGGTTTTTGCATCAGCGAGTTTTTTCTGAACTTCCTCCTGTGCTTTTGCTTCTATTTCAGAATTTGATTTCTGCGTGATAGAGCGACCAACCAGCAAACCCACAATCGCAGCTATCACAGCAATCACTGCCGCAATAATTATGATGTATGTGTTATCCATGTTTGGGTTTTATATTGAGTGATTAAATAAATACTTAACAATTTCGGTAGATGGATTTGGCCAACTACCCCAGAAAAACGAATACTAAAAATTGGAGAGAGTGGAGTGAAAAACTAAACGACTGAGCTGAGGGCTTTATCTAATTCTGTTAGTTTTTTGCTTATAAAACGGTCGTTCTGTTGCTTTTCATCGGCTGCATTGAGGTTTTCGATGGCAAAATTGAATAGGCACATGGCCATGTAATCTTGCTTGTCTTTGCCTGCATATCGCGTCTGGTGTTGTTTTATCTTTTCGTTGACCAGATTTACAGCTTGTTTCACTTTTTCTTCATCTTGTTTGGCCACTTTGAGTGGATAAACTCGCTCAGCAATCAGTACGTTGATGTTTACCGTTTCCATCGTCTCTACTTTTTCAATCATTCAACATCACAATACAACTATCTATTTCTTTGATGTATTCGTTAATCTTCCTTTTTAATTCTGAAACATCAGCACCTGATTTTTGATCTTGGCTAATATTTTGCGCTAACTTAATAATTTTTATTTGTTCTGTCAATTTCTGGTTAACTTCTTCTTGTTCCTTGGTTTTTTCTATGGTTTTGGCCAGTTCAACTTCTAGCGCAGCCACTTTTTGAGCCATTTTTTTATTCAGCTCAATGAGTTTGTAGGCCTTCGACAATAGGGTTTCAAAATGTTGTTTTTGTGTTGGGGTCATATGTTTCAAGTGTAACAAAAGTAACATAAGATTAGAAATGCTTGACCTATTCTTACCCGACTTATAAAATCAATTCGCATTATTTAACGCTAAACTTGGATGATAAACTTTACTTTCATGCTGTAAAAATCAATCGACAATGAGAAAAATCACTTACCACTTGTTTTTAATGTTTACGGTGTTTTTCACCGCGTGCAATGCTCAGCCCGGCAAAGTTCAAAATTTAGATGTAGATGCTTTCGACAAAAGCATATCGAATAATCAAGTGCAACTTGTAGACGTGCGCACCCCCGGTGAATTTGCATCAAAGCATATCCAAAACGCTAAAAATATTGATATTAATGGTGCTGATTTTGATAAACAAATGAATAGTTTAGATAAATCAAAACCAGTGTACATTTACTGCCTTTCGGGCGGAAGAAGCAGCCGAGCGGCAGATTGGGCTTTGGCGAATGGTTTTAGAGAAGTCTACAATTTATCCTATGGTATCAACTCGTGGTTGGGTGAAAAAAAACCGGTGGTCGCAGAAAATGCAGAAGCTCAAGCAGCAGGGTTGACTTTTGATGATTATCTAAAACATTTAAGCACTGCGCAAAAATTGGTGTTGGTAGATTTCAATGCCGTTTGGTGTGGGCCTTGCAAAATTTTGAAACCGCGCATTCAAAGTTTGTTGAAGAAAAGAGGAGAGAAGGTGGAGTTATATGAAATTGATGTAGACAAAAATTCGGCTTTGGCTAACAAGATGAATGTAAAAGGTATTCCCCTTTTGATACTTTACAAAGGCGGTAAAGAAGCGTGGCGCACGATGGGTTTAGTCGAAGAAAAAGATTTGATGGACAAAGTAGATGAATTCTCTAAGTAACCTCAATCTTCATCTTTGCTTGTTGCCTTAGTTTTAACTAGTTCTCCTAGTCCTATTTTAATACCCAAGTTGAATAAGTGACCTTCGAGTGGAGAGTAGATTTCTGCAAATTTCGGTTCGTTGAGTGTAGGCAATGGCGACACAATTGGGCCAAAAGAGGTTTGACGAATGTTTAAGATGTTTTCTAAGTTGCTGAAAAATAGTGATGAACTTATGGGTGTATTGTGCTTTTACTCCCAGTTCCCAAATTTGATTACCAATTTTCCCATTGGTTAATTTAACCGGACTATAGCACTAAGCATCTACACCTGCAGAAAATCCTTTGTAGCTATATTCAGCAAATAGTGAAATAATATGTTTGGATGTGAGCGGGGCGATGCTGCGAATGTTATTGTCGGTTAGTGTGTAAACAAAACTTAAGTTTAATCCACGATACTGCAAGTTGAAATTATTTTCGATGCCAATGTTTTGCAGAAAGCAATTTCCATTGTTGTAGCGAATTTCTTGACAAACACCGGATGGGCAAATTACTTGCTGTTGATTGGCTACGACAGGTCTGAAAATTCTAGTCGCAAAATAGAGTTGTTTCATATTGGTGAATACTCCATTTAGCGCAGGAAGTTTCATGGTCAAATCAAGTATGCCGCCCAAACTCAACTCGGGTTTGATGCCCGGACTTAATCCCACATTTATGTAGCGAGCTTCTTCGCTTTCATCTTGAAAAACGGTGGGTAGTTTATAGCCCATACCACCGCCAATTCGGGTAGAGAAAGTATTTGTCCATTGATGGCTACGCGCGGCAAAGGGAAGGCGTTCTAAGGCCGATTGTAATCTACCCTAAATCCAGCTTCGAGGTGAGTGCGAGCAGTGGGTGAGTAGGTGTATTGCAAAAATGAACCGATAGTCAAAAATGAGTAGGATAAATCTTGCGCAGTGCTATCTTTAGTATTATCAATGAATCTATCGTAACGCACATCTAAACCAATAACCAAAGCATGTTTTTTGAATTTAAGGTTGTAGTTTATTTCTGTGTTAGAGGCAAACTGGGTTCCACTAAATTGGAAAAATGACAGAGAAAGATTTCTAATAAACAGGTTTTGTGTGTTTTTGATGGTCAACATACCTTTTTTATCTAAATCAATTGTCAATCGTAGATTGCTGGCGCCTTGTTCCGATTTGTTGCGTTCGTAGAAAGTTTGCGTGCTGTCTACTTCTTTTCTAACTGCATTAATTGCTCCTCCGGTGCGCACTTCGTGGAGATAACTGATGCCAAAAGTTAGATTGATTTTTTCTGTGATTTCAAAGTAAAGTTGTGGAGCGAAAGCATAGCGTTGCAAAAGAGGGGTTTCAGTAAAACTGTCACCATTCCAATCTTTTTCTTTTTGATAACGATAAATACCATAGACCGAAAATCCAACTTTGCCAAATTGCTGCGCGCCATAGAACCCTGCATCGGCAGCCAATGCACTTTCTCCATTTAGCATCAAATCGTAAACAGGTTTTTCAGTTGGCTTTTTAGTAACCATGTTAATGACCCCACCAATGGCATCTCCTCCATATAAAGTAGAAGCGGAGCCTTTGATTATTTCGATTTGAGCAATATCTAGTGGCGGAATTTGCGTGACACCAATTACATTAGCAAAGCTGCCAAACAGCGGTAGTCCATCGCGCAAATTTGCACATACTTTCCGCGCAAACCTTGCAGGCGCACATTCATGGTGCCGCAAGTAGCAGATGTTCGTTGAATTTGAATGCCAGGTTGCTCTTTAAAGATGTGAGATATATCAGCGGGCTTGTCGGTCATCCGCTCTTCAATTTCTTCATCGGTGATTACTTCAATACGTGTGGCTTGGGTGTCTTGCTCATTGATGTTTCGTGTGGAAACAACTATGACTTCCTCCAGTTCTTCTTCATAGCTTTCAAGCTTAATCAGTTGTATAGAATCTGAGAAAATGAGTTTTGCTTTTTTGCGGTATTAACCCAGTGTAGATATGATTGCGTTTTGTGCTGTAGTTGGAATTGTATCAAAATGGACAAGACCTAAGGTGTCGCTGTAGGCAACTACCGAAGTGTTTTCTATGATCAAAGTTGCCGCCTCGATGGGTAGTTCGGTTTCTTTGTTTATCACTTTCGCCTGCCAACTATTTTGCGCAGCCGTGGTTAAGCAGAGCCAACAGAAGGTAATCGCTAAGATAGATTTACTCGGTTTCAAGACCATGAAGTTAAATAAAAAAGCCCCGCTGAAGCGAGGCTTTTTTGTGCCCGGAACGAGATTCGAACTCGTATGCCCTTGCAGGCGCCACCCCCTCAAGATGGTATGTCTACCAATTTCACCACCCGGGCAGGGGTTGCAAATATATATTTTCAAAGCAAAAATGAAAGTCCGAATTATTTGTCGGACGGTTTGCGGAGTGTGAATGCGAAAGTGGTGCCCACGCCCACACTACTACGCACGTTTATTGTTTCATTGTGCGCTTCCAAGATGTGTTTTACAATGGCTAACCCCAGACCGGTGCCGCCTTGGTCGCGCGAGCGATGTTTATCAATGCGATAAAAACGCTCAAACAAACGCGGTAAGTGTTTTTCTTCAATGCCGATGCCATTGTCTGTCACTTCTACCAATATATTGTCTTCCATATCATAAAAAGAAATGGAAGTTGTTCCTTTCTCTTTTCCGTACTTTATAGAATTAACTACCAAATTAGTAAACACTTGTCTGATTTTTTCTTTGTCTGCATGGGCAGCATAGTGTTTGTTGATGCCTTCTTTGATGTAAAGTGTGATTAGCTTTTCCTTAGCCTTGAGTTCCATGCTTTCAATCACTTCTTTGGCCAGTTTCTCAATATCAAAATTCTCTTTGACAATAGAGGTTTCTCCACGTTCGAGTTTCGAAATTTCATCCAAATCATCTACTAAACTACTCAATCGTTCAATGCTCTTGGAGGTGCGTTCCAAAAATTGTTTCGCAAACTTAGGATCGTCCATCGCGCCATCAAGTAGGGTGTGTACATAGCCTTGAATATTGAATAGTGGAGTTTTTAACTCGTGCGACAAATTGCCCAAAAACTCTTTTCTAAATTGCTCTACTTTCTGCAAGTCTTCTATCTGTTTACTTTTCTTGTTTGCCCAATCTTTTACCTGAAGCTCCATTTCTTTTAACGGGTCATCGGCCATGGTTTCACCAAGCGATTCTTTTTGGCTTTTGCTGAGTTTGAATTGATGAATGATTTTATAGACCAATTTGATGCGGTTGCGCAAGTAAATGTCTACCACATAATAGGTTAAAAAGGAGGAGGTCATAAACGTGACAGTAAACACTACCGCCATTTGTCGCCAATCGGGCTGGAAATACAATCCGGACACGCTTACGATTATCGCCATGATAAACGATATAAGCAGGGTTAATACTCTAGGGGATAGGTTATCCAAGTTGGAATTATTCTGTGACAAATTTAGTGCTTGTGTTTAGGAGTTTCGCTAAATGGTTAAAATGTTTAGGTTAATTAATCGTGAACAAAAAATCTAGTTTTAATATGAATTTAATGTAACTATTTACATAGTGTTGTAAAGTCAAAATGCTTCCTAATTTACGGAATTCGCCCAATAAATATCTGAATTTTATTTTAAAAATTGTTAAACTATTGTAAGCTACAAATGTAAATTAATCTTATGTCCATACCTCTAAAAACACTAAATTAACAAGGCTAAGGTTAAGCTAAATATTTTCAAAATGTTTAGTTTTCTGAGCCGTTCAACTTTGCTTTAATGCAAATTCGATAGAAACATCAAATCACAGCTAAAAGCATATATGATTTATTTATCTGAATGATAATAAAAAGCCCCGAGTTATTCGAGGCTTTTTTGTTTTTGTCAATCAATCAATTTTAGAGTTTGAAGGCATAGAGGTAAGTCATTGGCTTGTTAGGATACAAACCTTCGACTACTACTTTCCCCGATTTGTTTTTGAGCGTATTCAAAAAGTCCTTGACATCGGCCACCGGGTGATCATCTAATTGGGTAATGACAAAGCCTTTGCGGATGTCGGTAAATTCGCTGATTTTTCCTTCTGTGAGGTCGGTCACTTTTACTCCGCCCTCTACTCCATAAGTGCGTTTTTCAGCAGCGGTTAAGTTTTCGATTTTCATGCCCAACACATCCATGATGTCCGTAGCATTATCAATGGTAGCCGTGGTGTTATACTTATTTTTAAGCACAATCACGATTTCCATTTTTTTGCCATCGCGGATATAATCCACTCGGATTTTATCGCCCGGACGATGTTGCGCCACTTGCTCTTGTAACTCAGGAGAGGAGTTGACAGATACACCATTAATCTCCGTAATCACATCTTTCTTTTTTAAGCCGCCATCCTCTGCTGCAGAACCATCATTGATGCCATCCACGTAAACACCCACGGGACGGTCGAAACCAAGTTCTTTAGCCAATTCGCTATCCACACTTCGGATGCTTACGCCCAAGAAACCACGTTGGGTGACACCAAATTTTTGTAAGTCAAAAATTACCTTCTTCACGATGTTGGCGGGAACAGCAAACGAATATCCGGCATAAGAACCTGTAGGTGAAGCAATGGCGGTGTTGATGCCGATTAACTCTCCACTCACGTTAATCAATGCTCCACCACTGTTACCCGGATTAACGGCCGCATCAGTTTGAATGAACGACTCGATGGCTGTGCTGCTGCCGCGGCTCATTTGGTCGCCAAGTATATTAATGTTGCGGCCTTTTGCGCTAATGATTCCTGCTGTGACGGTCGAAGCCAAGTTGAATGGATTACCCACTGCTACCACCCACTCGCCCACAAGCGCAGAGTCAGAGTTGGCAAATTGAATGGCCGGCAAGTTCTTTTCTTCAATTTTAATCAAAGCTAAGTCAGTGTCTGCATCTCGCCCGATGATGGTGGCTTTGTAGGATTTATTGTTGTTCATTACCACATCAATTTCATTGGCGTTTTCTACCACGTGATTGTTGGTGACGATATAACCATCCGTAGAAACGATTACTCCCGAACCGGTAGCTACTTGGGGTTGACGTTGGTAGGGGTTTGGCCCTTGGAAATATTGAAAGAAATCGTTGCCAAACAAGTCTTGAAATGGGTCTCGGCTATTGCGTTGGCTGGTTGCTTTTTCGGGTTTGTAGGTCGACTTAATGTGAACTACACTCGGTGTAGATGTCGCGGCTGCATAGCGAAAATCAATCGGCTGAGCGGCTGTGCCGGAAGGCACGTAGTTGACGAGTTTACCCGGATTGTTTTCGATAATCGACACTTCTTGTTTGTTCCATCCCAAATAATTGAACAAACCAACGGCTGCAAAAGCACTGGCGAAAGCCACTGTGGCGGTCAATACTGTTCTTTTAAAATTCATAGTTTTTAGTTTTTATTGTTCGTTGGTAGCTTGCTTTTTAGCACTACACTTAATTTTGTTTACGTTTGTGTTGAAACGAATTATGTTTCAAAGTTATTTTAAGCCAAACAATATTTGCAATTTATTACGCAGGCTTTTAACCTGTTTTAACATCAAAATAAAATGACCGTTAAATTCTATAAATACCAAGGCACCGGCAACGATTTTGTGATGATAGACAATCGCACGGCCGGACTACAGTTAAAGACTACGCAAATTGCTTTTTTGTGCGATAGGCGTTTTGGCATTGGAGCCGATGGCTTGATTTTATTGCAAAACATAGCCGACTTTGATTTCGAAATGGTGTATTTCAATAGTGACGGTCGAGAAAGCACCATGTGTGGCAATGGCGGTCGCTGCTTGGTGCAGTTTGCGCACGACTTAGGTGTGATAAAAAGCCATAGTAAATTTCTAGCCGTGGATGGTCCTCACAAGGCGACCATTAACGAAGAAGGGAATGTGGCCTTGCAGATGAAAGACGTGAGTGATGTTGAAGTAGGAGAGGACTACATGGTGTTGAACACCGGTTCGCCACACTACGTGTCATTTGTACCAAATGTAGACGAAGTTGACTTGGTGGAAGAAGCACAGGAAATCCGCTACAATGACCGTTTTGCTGCGGAAGGGATTAATGTCAATTTTGTAGAAATAGGCACCGAAGATGAGTTGCTTATTCGTACCTATGAAAGAGGAGTGGAGGATGAAACCTTGAGCTGCGGCACCGGAGCTGTGGCTGCCGCTTTGGCGTATATCACTACATCAAATTTTGAGGCTTCTGAAATTGCTATGCAAACCAAAGGCGGACGATTAGCTATACAGTTCGAAAGACAAGACAATGGTTTTAAAGAAGTGTTCTTAGTCGGTCCGGCTAAGATGGTGTTTAAAGGAGAAATTGAGCTGTAGATGAAGGTAGAGTATTCCAAAATCGAAAGTGAATTGTTTGGCGTAAAGTTTGGCCGCTTTGAGGGGAAAGTGGAAGAACTCTTGGCACAAGCAGCGATTATTCAATCGGATCAATTTGATTTTATTCGAGCAAAATTATTGCAGCCGAATCATGATTTGTTTGCGCAGTTGACCAAGTTAAACAGACCATACCACTTGCTCGACATTCATCGGCATTATTCATTAGATACCCAACAGCATCCGGTGGCCTTGCATGCCAATAATCAAATTGAGTTAAAGCTGTGTACTGCGGCCGACAAATCTATTTTGTATGATTTGGTCATCAATACTTTTACCGATGCACCGCTGGGTTATTTCGCTCATCCTGTGATGGAACAGTTTTTCCCGCTCGATGAACAGTTGCACAATTTTGCGACCTACATGAATACCGTTTACGATGCGACAAACGCCAACAAAAAAGCGTGGCGAATAGAGGCGGAGGGTAAAACCATCGGTTGCTGTTCGACAGATTTTAAGGGCGAAGAAGCCTACACCACTTACATTGGCTTGTTGCCGGAGTGTAGGAAAATGAGCCTCTATCGTCAAGTCATTAACCGAATGCAAGTAGAGATACAGCAAGCCGGAGCTCGATACATCACCGGTTCTGCTCGACTACACAACTTGGCAAGTCAAGCTACCTTCGAAAAAGAAGCCGAGCAATACACCCACCATGACTATGTGTTTATGTTAATGCCAGTTTTAGTCAACTGACAACCGTCAACTGTCAACTGGCAACCGACAACTGACAACCGTGTTATTTTTCCATTAAATTCTCAATTGGTTTTTGCTTTAGGATTAGGGTGTTATATTCGGGCGCAATTTTTCACGAAACCCTCAAGTATGGACCATGATAGTATATCTCAAAAGAGAAAATGGCGGGCTCACGAAATTGACTGCACCGGAAAAAGGGTGTTGGATACATGTTTATGGTCCGTTTGCTAACGAACAAACGCAAAAACTCAGCGAACAACTTTCGATTGACATAGATTTCATTACCGACTCACTCGACATTGACGAGCGCTCGCGCTATGAGAGTGATGAAGGCAAAGACCTCATTGTGATGAAAACTCCGGTAAAGAACAAAGGAATTTCTGACTCAGAGGCCTTGGTGATTACTGTGCCGATTGGTATTATCCGTTCCGTAGATTATATTATCACAGTTAGTCCACACCCAAATGATGTTATTGAATTTTTTATCAATACACCACCCAAGAACTTCAACCCTGAAGATCAAGAGATGTTTATCTTAAGCTTGTTTGAGCGAAATGTGACGGTGTTCTCCGAGTACCTGCGCTACTTGAACAACAAGCGCTATTCGTTCGAAAAAGCATTGTACAACTCTTCGCGCAACGAAGACTTGACGAGCTTGCTCAACATCCAAAAGAGTTTGATTTATTTCGTGACGAACCTTCGCTCTAATGACTTGCTGTTGATGAAAATTCAACGCAGCAATTTTTTAAAGATAAAAGACGAAGAACGTTTAGATTACTTAGGCGACATTGTGATTGATAACCAACAAGCACTAGAGATGAGCGAGATGTATTCGAACATCCTCAACGGCACGATGGATACTTTTGCTTCTATCATTTCTAACAACTTGAACGGAGTGATGAAACGCTTGACTTCAGTGACTATCGTACTGATGATACCGACTTTGATTGCGAGTTTTTATGGCATGAACGTAGACCATCTGCCTTTTGCTCATCATGCCTATTCATTTGTCATTGTCTTTACGCTTTCTATAGCCATCGCAGCCGGATTTACGTTCTTTTTTGTGCGTAAAAAGTGGTTTTGATTTCTTGGTTTTATTTAATTTCATGTCATAAAGCGAGCAACTATGCAACAGTTTATGGTAGAGGTGATATTGCCTACATATTTCAGTCAAGAGTTTATTGATTTAATTCCGAAGCAACGCGCATTCATCAACAAGCATTTTCAAGAAGGCACCATCACGGGCTATTCTCTGGCGATGGATCGCAGTAAGTTGTGGGTGACCTTTATGGCGAAAGACAAAATGCAAGTAGATGCCATCTTGTTGAAGTTTCCGGTGAATGCCTATGTAGATTATATGGTGCATGAGTTAGCCTTTCACGATTCTTCTACGGTTTTCGTTCCGGCTATCTCATTGAATTGAGGCAACATTAAAACCGCGGAGAAATTCTTCTACCCCTAATCTCTTTTTCCCTTCGAGTTGACATTCCAATACGTCTATCACGCCATCCGTGGTGTGAATGTGGAAGTAAGTTTTTCCGTCAGTGGTGATTTTGCCGGGCGTGTTGATGTTTCCTACAATCGGTTTGGCTTTAAAAATCTTAAACACCTTGCCGCCCACTTCGGTAAAGGCTGCGGGATAGGGCGAAAGCCCTCGGATGAAATTGTGCACCTGCGCAGAAGTTTGCTGCCAGTTTATCTTACACGTTTCTTTAAAGATTTTAGGGGCGTGTTTGATGTCCGTGATGTGGTCTTGCGGGGTTTGCGGATAGTTCCCTTCCGCAATCGCATCAATGGTTTTGCGCATCACTTGGCTGCCTAGCTGCATCAAGCGATGATAGAGTTCGCCAACCGTTTCATTTTCGCCAATCGGCAGACTTTCTTGAAAGATTATTTTGCCCGTATCTATTTCATGTTGTAAGAAAAACGTAGTCACTCCGGTTTCTTTTTCTCCATGGATAATCGCCCAGTTGATAGGCGCAGCGCCACGATATTGAGGCAGGAGAGAAGCATGAAGATTAATCGTGCCGAGCGGAGGCATGTTCCACACCACCTCGGGCAACATTCTAAACGCCACCACCACAAACAAATCGGCATTCAACGCCCGAAGGGCAGAGAGAAACTCTTCGTTCTTCAATTTCTCCGGTTGAAGGATAGGCACATTTAAGGCGAGGGCAGCTTTCTTCACTTCGCTTTGCGACAACTGCATGCCTCTGCCGGCCGGCTTGTCGGGTGCAGTGATGACGCCCACAAGTTCGTGAGCAGACTGAGCGATGACATCCAACATCGGCACGGCAAACTCGGGCGTGCCCATAAACACTATTCTCAACTTTCGCATCTATTCAAAATCTTTATATATCAAATATTTCTTCCGCATGGCTTTGTAGGCCGCCAACTCCGCTTGATAGCTCGCGCGTATTTCGGCCTCCGTTTTTCCGGCTATAATCATCTTGCGGATAGCATCTGTGCCGCAAAGTTTGTCAAAGAAATTGTTCTTCAAAAAGAAATCAGCTTTGTCGGTGTAGTGGTTATACATCGTGATAACATATTCAAACGTGAAGCGCCCAAACTCACTGCTCTCGGGGCGGTTAAACTGGTTGTCGGCTAGTTTGAGGTTATACCCATAACATTCCTTGTTGAGGAAAGGCGGAGTTTTTGCTCCGGGTTTCGGTTGTGGGGTGAAAGTGTACGCTCCTGCAAACTTAGTGTTCGGTGAGCCGATGATCTGAAACGGATAGTCGGTGCCGCGCCCCACGCTCACGTTCGCGCCTTCAAAAAATCCGAGCGAAGGATACAGCGCAATGGCTAAACTGTTTGGCAAGTTGGGCGATGGCTTGATGGGCAATTCGTAAGTGCGTGAGTGGTCATAGTTCGTGCAAGGCACCACTTGAAAGTCGCATTGCAAACTGTCTCTCAACCAATGTTCGTCATTTACCATGTAGGCATATTCCGCCACCGTCAATCCATGCACCACCGGAATGGCATCTACGCCCACGAAAGACTGAAACTCTTTTTTCAGCACAGGCCCGTCCACATACATCCCGTTCGGGTTCGGTCGGTCGAGGATGATTAAAGGAATGTTGTTTTCCGCGCAAGCTTCCATTAAGTAATGAAGGGAAGAAATGAACGTGTAGTAACGCACGCCCACGTCCTGAATGTCGAAGATGAACACATCAATGCCCGCCAGGTCTTCTTTGCTCGGTTTTTTCTTGTTGCCATAGAGCGAAATGATGCGCACACCCGTACGCGCATCCACGCTGTCCTTCACGTGTTCGCCCGCATCGGCAGCGCCACGAAACCCATGCTCGGGGGCAAATATCCGTTTAATCTTCACGCCCAAGCTCACCAAAGTGTCTACCAAGTGCAAATCGCCCACCACAGCCGTTTGGTTAACGAGCAACGCCACTTGTTTACCTTCCAACAGCGGCACATATTCGTCAATCCGTGTAGCTCCGCTCAAGATAGGTAATGCCTTTTCTTCGCTTGGCTGCGCCTCGGCCGCGGGGCTAGCCGTTTGCGATTGGCAAGAAGTGGCGAAAAGCAAGAAGAATATGGTTATTATTAAGCTCATGATTAGGGTACTTCAAATAGCAGACCAACTTATTGTGGCCCATACTATCGGTTCAAAAATTATTTTTGCGAAAATATAAATCTCTCTCTTGAAGCTCGAATTATTCATCGTCCGCAAAATAGCGATAAACAGCAAGCGAAGTTTCTCTTCGTTTATCATTCGCATTGCGGTGGTGGCGGTCACGCTCAGCTTGAGCACCATGATTATCGCCACTTCGATGATCAACGGCTTTCAAAAAGAAGTGCGCAACAAGGTGTTGAGCTTTTGGTCGCACGTGCAGATTGTGCCTTTCAGTTTGAGCAACTCGCTCGAGAACCAAGGCGTGTATCGTTTTCAAGATTTTTACGAAAACCCCGAGCTGCTGCCCGAGGCGGCTCACGTTCAAGTGACGGCCATCAAAGGCGGATTGCTCAAAACAGCCGATGAGTTCGAGGGCGTGGCGCTCAAAGGCGTGGGCGATGATTTCGACTGGACTAATTTTAAACCTTACCTCAAAGCCGGAGACATCCTCCAAGACGACACCACTTCTGCCCGCAAAGGCATCATCATTTCCAAATCTACCGCCAAGCGTTTGCTGCTCGAAGTGGACGACAAAGTGACCGTGGCGTTTATGGGCAACAGCATCCGCAACCGTCCGTTTCGCGTGGCGGGCATCTACGAAACCGGCATGGAGGAGTTCGATAAGAAATATGCCTTGGTCGATATTCGAGTCATTCAAGAGCTCAACAACTGGGGCCCCGACACCGTGGGCGGCTTTGAAGTATTCTTGAAGCAAGACCAACTTTTCAAAAGCCGTTGGAAGGCCTATTTTCTTACCTTCTTTGGCGCTTGGTTGAGCGAAGATGTGTTGATGGAATTGAACAAAGACCCCTTAGAGCAAATCGCTGCCGACTTGCGCTTGAGCAACATTCGCCTCGATGTGCAAACCATCAAGTCGCAATATCCCGGCATCTTCGATTGGCTCGACCTCCAAACCATGAACGAACTCATCATTCTTTCGCTCATGATAGTGGTGGCGGCCATCAACATGATTACCGCCCTGCTCATCCTCATCCTCGAGCGCACCAACATGATTGGCATCATGAAAGCCCTGGGCGCCAACAACGCCTCCATCCGCAAGATATTTATCATCTACAGCAGCTTTATCATCGGCATCGGTCTGTTGGTCGGCAATGTAGTGGGCATTGGCCTCTGCCTCATCCAAAAACACTTCCACATCATCACCCTGCCGCAAGAGTCTTACTTCTTGTCCTATGCCCCCATCGACATCAGCTGGTCGTGGATTTTGTTGCTGAACCTTGGCACGGTGCTTATCACGCTGCTGCTTTTGCTTATCCCTTCTGCGCTTATCTCTAAGATTTCTCCGGTGAAGGCTATTCGGTTCGAGTAGTGGTTTGTTTCCATCTTGATTGTGGAAATATGTTTTTTCAACGTTAGAAAAGTGTTTTTGAAAATTTATGGAAACTCTAGAGAAACGCATGGGAGTTCGGGAAAAGTCCATGGGGACATGGGAGAAATGCATGCTAAACCTCCAACCCGCTCTCCAAAAAGGAAAAAAAGATGCACGGTATACTCATTAATAATACTTTATTTTGACACTACATTCTAAACCACTCAATCATCCATCATGAAGCTAGAAAATCGCAGACAGCCGGTTACTCCCATCAAGCATTTCTTGTTCCGATTGGTTCGCTATGGACTTTTTGCATTAGCCCTTGTAGCCATCTCTGTGTTGATTGGCACGGTGGGCTATCGCCATTTTGGCGAAGTCGGTTGGTTAGATAGTTTCCACATGGCTTGTATGATTTTGACGGGCATGGGTCCGGTGGTGGAGATGAAGTCCACTGCTGCAAAAGTGTTCTCTTCTTGCTATGCCTTGTATAGCGGAGTAGCATTTTTGAGTATCACGGCAGTGTTTTTTGCACCAATTGTACATCGGCTACTACACATATTGCACGTAGAGGAAGAGGAGAATAAAAACTAATCCTTAGCGCAGTCGGTTTGATTAACCTCATTCATGGTAACAGATACTTCAGCTAAAAAGTTTTTCCTTAATTTTTCCAACCCTACAATACTCACCTACACCGCCTTCCTTCCTGTTATCTCCTCATATGCTTCTTTCACCTGCTGAAACTTAGCGGCAAGTTTCTTCTGCTCGGCTTCCGTGGCGGTTTTGTTGCGGTCGGGGTGATATTTCAGCACCAGTTTGCGGTAGGCGGTGCGCACCTCGTCAGTGGTGGCGTAGCGGCTCACTTCGAGTATCTCGAAGGCCGATTGCTTATCGTTGAGGTGTTCGGTTTTTAGTTTTCGATAGTTCACATCGTTCACGTTCAGATAGCCGGCTACGCGGAAGATAAAATAGTTCTCGCGTTCGCTCAGTTCGCCATCGGCCAGCGCCAGGTCGAGCATAAACCGCACGACTTGCACGCGGGTGCCCCGCTCGGCATACATGCGCATCTGCTCGCAAGCCACGTGGAGGTCATACTCGCGTTGAAGACACTGGTTCAGGATTTGTTCTCGCTTAGTTGACTTGGTGTCGTCAAACTGCGCGTTCATAAAATTGCGGACAAAATTGATTTCGGCTAGGGACACCGGTGCGTCTACTTTCATGAGGTGGCTGGCGATGACGAGCATGTTCACTTCGAAGTCGGTGACGCCATCGGCCAGCTTTTGCGCTTCGCTTTTGTCGCCTCGCTCAGACAGGGTGCCCGCCACAAAACCAAGCAAACCGCCCAGCGGACCGCCCACTACCCATCCCAAACCTGCGCCTAACCATTTTTCGTATTTCGCCATCTGCCTCGGGGTTACTTTTTGGGCGGAAAGCGGTAGCTCAACTTGTTGTTGAGCATCAAATAAAGCAACACTAAGCCCGTGAGGATAAACGGTACGTTCAACAGCTGCGTCTTGCTGACCATGTTGAAGTAAAATCCGCCATCGGGTTCTTTGAAAAACTCGAGCAAAAAGCGCACGCTAAACGTGTAGAGGAAAAACAGCATGGTGTAGAGCCCGGGTTTTTGGTCGGTGTATTTGTTGAAGGCAAAAATGAGCACGGGCACGAGCATGAAGTAGGCTAGGCTTTCGTACAAAACGACCGGATGGCGCGGCACATTGTCTACCTGCACAAAAATAAACGCCCAAGGCACATCGGTTGGCTTGCCGACAATCTCGGAGTTGAGCAAGTTGCCTAAACGGATGAGCGGAGCGATGATGAAGCCCATGACGTAGGCCATGTCCATGGCGAAGAAGAACGGAAACTCGGGATGGGTTCTACAAAAGAGCCACAAGCCGATGGTCGCCCCGATTATGCCGCCATGGCTCGCCAAGCCGCCATTCCAGACCAAGAGGATTTCGGAAGGATTGGCGGAGAAATAATCCCACTCATAAAAGAACACTTGCCCTAAGCGCGCCCCAATCAGCGCTCCGAAAAACACGTACTGAATGCCGGTGGTCAATTTATCGTCATCGAGTTTTAGGCGTTTCATCACCCAGGTGCCGAGATAGAAGATGATAAACAAGCCAAGCGACCACATCACGCCATACCATTTGATGGCAAAAGAGCCGATTTGGATGGCATCGGGGTTGGGGTTCCAGTTTATAAATCCAAGCATGGAGCGAATATAATTTTGTTCGGTTAAAATCATTCGGTCTGCATAATTTTCTAATATTTGTTTCGCCACAATGAAACTAGAAAGAACCATAGGATTGACAGGCGCCATCGCGATGGTGGTGGGCAGCGTGATAGGCATGGGCGCTTTCGTGCTCATCCCGATTATTTGCAGCAAGGCCGGCACAGCCGCATGGTTGTCTATCACCATAGCTTTGGTGATGAGTGTGCTGTCGGTGTTTCCTTTAATACAACTCTCCAGCGCCTTGCCCAAGGCCGGTGTGGGGTTTGAGTATGGCAAAACGTTCTTGTCGCCCCTCTACGGCACGGTGTTTAGTTGGTGGAGCATCTGGGGCGGTGCTGCGGGCTTGGCGTTGGTGGCGTTTGGTTTGGTGAAAAGTTTCAAAGCTTGGTTGCCTGATGGCTTTTCCTTGCATTTGGCTGCTTTGATTTTGGTGGCGGTGTTTTATTTGGTCTATCAGTTTGGCGTGAGGGTGTTGACAGCCTTGCAAGTAGGCATGACCTTCGTTATGTTTCTGGCTTTGGTGCTCTACATCACGGCTGCTTTTATTACCTATGGCGGAACGAGTACTTTCACCTTGCCCTCGGACAGCAGTTTTTTGATGGCCATCATCGTGTCGTTCAATATCAGTTTGGGGTTTCAAATCATTATGGAAATGGGAGAGGAGATAAAGCGCCCCGAGAAGAATATTCCTCTCGCTTTGGCGATTGGTGCCTTGGTGGTGTTGTCGCTCTATTTGCTGACGGCCATTGCCTACACCGGAGCCGTGGGGATTGAAAACCTTATCCATACTCCCGACTTAATCTTGACGGTGGCACCGGTCTTGCCCGATTGGGCGATTATGTTTATCCGCGTGGGTGTGGTGTGTGCGGGCTTGACGTGTTTCAACGGAGCGGCTATTGCTATTCCGCGAGAGATTTATGCGCAGTCGAGAGCGGAGGTGATGCCCGAGGCCTTTTCGCGCATTCACAAAAACGGCAATCCGCAAAACGCTATTACCTTGTTCTTCGTCTTAGTGTTCGCGCTGTTTCTCACGGGCGATGTGTTGGACCGAACGGGCGTGTTGACTTATTTTTTTGGCGAAAGTGTCATTGAGTTTTATGGCTACATGACCATCATGGGCATCATGCTGCTCACGATGGGTATCTGTTTTTGCGCTTGGCGATTGCCGCGCACCATGCCCGAGGCTTATCAAAAAGCGTACATCCATTTTTCGCCTGCGGTGTTGCATCTGCTGATCGTGGGTGCTACGTTGACGAGCCTTTTTTTATTGGCTTTGGTCAGCACCAAATGGCTGATACCTTTGTTATATATCTTCATCACCGGAACGGTAATCTTATTGTATAAAATTTTTGTCCCGACTAAACGTAACTAAACTATGCGCACAACACTTCCACCAAACGGCTTGGCCAAAGAATTGATTTTTGATAAAATGAACACCTATGCGGCCAATGATGCCAAATGGAAAAACGGACGCACGTTTAGCTTGGTGTTCTATCCGGGCGAAGAAGTAGCCGAAGTGTTGCACACGGCTTACCGCAAGTTCTTTTTCGAAAACGGATTGAACCCTACGGTGTTTAAAAGCTTGAAACAGATGGAAAGCGAAGTGGTGGCGATGACCTTGACGATGTTGCACGCGCCCGACAGCGCGGTGGGCAACATGACCTCGGGCGGCACGGAGAGTATTATCTGCGCAGTGAAAGCTGCAAAGAAATATGCGCAAAGCAAAAAGAAGATTGGCGCGAAGCCCAACATCGTGGTGCCCGAAACGGCCCATCCGGCTTTCTTCAAAGCAGCCGATTATTTCGACTTAGAAGTGCGCACCGTCAAAGGCCTTGGCGAAGACTTGGCTCCTGACTTAGCCGCCATGAAAAACCTGATTAATGCCGACACGGTGTTGCTCGTGGGTTCTGCCCCGGCCTATCCGCACGGCTACATTGACCCGATTGAAGCCATCGCCAAGTTGGCGAAAGAGCACGACATCTGGATGCACGTAGATGCTTGCGTTGGCGGCTACATCTTGCCTTTCTTGGCGCAGACCGGTTACCCTATTCCGCCTTTCGATTTTTCAGTAGATGGTGTTTGTTCTATCTCTCTAGACCTGCACAAATACGGCTATGCTCCCAAAGGCTCATCGGTGGTGGCCTACCGCAACTCCGAAATGCGCAACAAGCAGTTTTATGTCTACACCGAATGGCCGGGCGGACTTTATGCTTCTCCGTCTGTGTCGGGCACGCGTCCGGGAGGCGCCATTGCGGGCTCGTGGGCAGTGATGAACTACATGGGCCAAAGCGGCTATCAAAACTATGCTCGCCAAACGATGGAGGCTGCCCTCAAAATCAGAGCAGCAATAAACAGTACTCCGGGGCTGAAAGTCGTAGGCGAACCGCTCAGCACGGTGTTCTCGTTTATGAGCACCGGCAGCTTGGATATCTACCGCTTGGGCGATGAACTCTCTGCATTAGGTTGGCATCTCGATCGCCAATTGCAACCGGCTAGTTTGCACCTCACGGTGTCGTTTGGCAACGTAGCTTTTGCCGATGAGTTTGTCCGCGATTTGGATATTGCCGTAAAGAAGCTCTCTGAAAACTCCTTATCTAACCTCACCGATGGCTTGAAACAAAGCATGGTGAAACAAGCAGCCAAACTTCTGCCCGAAAGTTGGATTAAAAAGATGAGCGAAGGCTCTATCAAAAGCGTGGGTGACGACAACGGAGAAAGCGCTAAAACCGCTCCGCTCTACGGCCTGATGGGACAACTCTCCGGCACGGGTACGCTTGATGAAATGGTGATTGAACTCCTCGATGCCATGAACAAACCTGCGCAGGAGAAGTAGGGGGACAGTTGCCTGTTGTCAGTTGTCGGTTGCGAGTTGACAGTTGTGGTGTCTTGTATTCTTATTTCCGGTGGAGTATTGATACTACACAATAACTACGTCAGCCTTTTCGTTAAAGATGAATTACATTCATTTTAAATTTGATATATGAAAAAGCTATCCATAATCTTCAATGTGTTGTTACTTCTGTTTATGTTGACGGCTATGCGTGGTAAAAACGCTGTCCTAGAAACCCTCAATAGTGATTACGTAAAAATAGATAAGGAAGGAAAGTTGTATATGTATGCCACAGAAGTATCTAATCTTCAATACCGCTTGTTCCTAAAAGAAATTTCAACCAAAAGCGATGCTAGTGCCATCGCTGCTCAGCCAAACCTATCTGCATGGTCGAGTGTGCTTAACGCTAAACCTTATGAGGAGCATTACTTCACACATCCGGCTTATGATGCTTATCCGATGGTGTGCATTTCTCGCCAAGCCGCTGAGTTGTATTGCCAATGGTTATCCGAAGCGCACAACGCACAATCAAAAGAAAAACGCATTTACCGTTTACCCACCGAAGCAGAGTGGATGCAAGCAGCCCGATGTGGCGATGCTTCTGCTATCTATCCTTGGAAAGGCAACTCATTAACTCACGAGACGAAAGGAAAGTGGGATGGTGAAAAAATGGCCAATTATAAAATTGAATCAAAGCAATATTCCACAGTAGCGAATAATGATAAAGCTGATGTTACGGCACCTGTCAAATCCTATTTGCCCAATGCTTATGGACTTTACAACATGGCCGGAAACGTAGCAGAGATGGTGGCCGAAAAAG
>Ga0315903_10003293_pt1 | contig 22515 bp, 23 predicted proteins | sample LakEriMetagenome_7_FD_203524 | JGI IMG/M metagenome (GOLD analysis project Ga0315903, IMG submission 203524) | Freshwater fungal communities from buoy surface, Lake Erie, Ohio, United States - Buoy 2 MA119 | ecosystem: Environmental > Aquatic > Freshwater > Lake | place: USA: Lake Erie, Ohio... | reverse complement strand
CTTTTAGTTTGATTCATACTAAATCTCAGGGGTAAATAAAAAGTGTCTGACTTTTCAATGACTGTTGATCGTTCTGGAAATCTTGATTACAAAGTAGCTGATCTTTCTTTAGCTGATTTTGGCCGTAAAGAAATTCAATTGGCAGAACATGAAATGCCAGGTTTGATGGCAATGCGAAAAGAGTTCGGTGCCTCAAAGCCATTGAAAGGTGCACGCATAACTGGTTCTTTGCATATGACTATTCAAACAGCAGTTCTGATTGAAACTCTTGTTGAATTAGGTGCAGAAGTTCGTTGGGCATCTTGCAATATTTTTTCTACCCAAGATCACGCCGCTGCAGCTGTAGTAGTTGGTCCTAAAGGAACAGTCGAAAAACCAAATGGAGTTCCTGTTTTTGCCTGGAAAGGTGAATCACTTGAAGAATATTGGTGGTGCACAGAACAAATTTTGAAGTGGACTGATGGTGAAGGTCCAAACATGATTCTTGATGATGGTGGAGACGCCACACTACTTGTTCACAAAGGTGTTGAATTCGAAAAAACTGGTGATCAACCAGAACCTGAGAAAGCAGAAAGTGAAGAATTTTCTGTTGTTCTTAAGTTAATTCAAAAAACACTAAAAGAAAACCCAAGACTGTGGACAGATATTGCAAATAATATTAAAGGCGTAACCGAAGAAACCACGACTGGTGTGCATCGCTTATATGAAATGTTTAAATCAAATCAATTACTTTTCCCAGCAATTAACGTAAATGATGCTGTGACAAAAAGTAAGTTTGATAATAAGTACGGAACACGTCATTCTCTAATTGACGGACTAAATCGTGCTACAGATGTTTTGATTGGTGGAAAAGTAGCCGTTGTTTGTGGTTATGGCGATGTGGGTAAAGGAACTGCTGAGTCATTACGAGGACAACGAGCCAGGGTAATCATTACCGAAATTGATCCAATTTGTGCGCTACAAGCTGCAATGGATGGATATGAAGTTAATACTTTGGAAAACACCTTGTCTTATGCAGACATAATTATCACCGCAACAGGTTGTAAGAACGTTATTACAGTTGACCAAATGTCGAGAATGAAAGATAAAGCAATTGTTGGAAATGTTGGCCATTTTGACAATGAAATTGACATGGCTGGTTTAGCAAATAGTAAGAATGCGCGAAGAGTAAATATTAAACCTCAGGTTGATGAATGGGTCTTTGACGAAAAGAAATCAATCATTATCTTGAGTGAGGGAAGACTTCTTAACTTAGGAAATGCCACAGGCCATCCATCATTTGTGATGAGTAATTCATTTACCAACCAAGTACTTGCTCAAATTGAATTATTTACAAAAACTGAACAATATCCAGTTGGAGTTTATACGCTTCCTAAAGAGTTAGACGAAAAAGTGGCTCGTTTGCACTTGGATGCTTTGGGGGCAAAATTAACAGAATTAACGAAAGATCAAGCTAATTATCTAGGTGTAGATCAAAACGGGCCATATAAACCCGATCACTACCGTTACTGATTCGCTGCTTTATTTAAGTCAGTAGCAAGATTTTCTTTTCTAATTCTTAAATCTGTGTAGAGCAATGTAGTAAATGTTGCTACGAATGGCAGCATGAATGTGTATCCAATTATTGAACCCATGGTTGACATGAATACAGAAGAAGTTGTTGGGTCTTGATCTGCACCTGTTTGGGCAAAAAGAGCAAAAGGTGTCGAAACAACTATTGAGATAGCTTGGCTAGTAATAATTCCCATTATTCCTATTCCAAAAACTCTCAAAATATTTCCTTTTGCCAAAATGAAAGATCGCTTAATTGCTCCTCGAAATGTAGTATCTTCCAGAACTAATGTTGGCACAATTACATATAAACTAATCCACACATAAATTGCACCTACTAAACCAATTCCTAGTCCAACAAAAACAAGTAAATTACTGATCCCAGTTAAAGCAACCCCGATTGAGGCACCGGCAACAATTGTAAGAATTGGGAAAAGAAACGAGATTAAAGAGACACTAATAATTCTTCCTAATTGAGGTTTGGTTTTTATCCACGATTCAGCAGCATTAATCTTTTTACCTACGATCGCATTTCCGATTATGTGGGTAAACATTCCTGCAGAAATAGTTTGAACAATAAACAGCACCAGAGTTGTTATAACAGCAATTCTCAAAGTCGGGCCAAGTGCAGTTATTAGCTCTTCTAATTGTTCTTGGGTTATAGCAGAAGAGGGATTTGGAATTTGTGGAATTTCTAAACTTTCACCATTTCTGACGAATAATACTGAGGCCATAACTGTGGCGATTCCAACAATAAATCCAGAAAATAAACCTATTCCCAATAATGTTTTAGGCATTCTTCTAAGGCTGTTGAGTGAACCACTCAAAATTTCACCTAGGGTTAATTTCGTTAAGGGAATCAAATTTGGACCAGGACCTTGAGTCATAACTACCTCCACTTTGATTTTGTCATAGATGAGGTGACAACATTGCATCATGGCTCGCGTATTGGTAGTCGATGATGATCAGGCTCTATCTGAAATGTTGGGAATTGTTTTAAGGGCCGAGGGCTACGAAGCACTCTTTTGTGAAGATGGTTCAAAAGCTCAAGCTATTTTCCAGGAAACTAAACCGGATTTGATTCTGCTAGATCTTATGTTGCCTGGGATTGATGGCATCGAAGTATGTAAACAAATAAGATCTGAGTCCGGCGTACCAATTGTCATGCTAACTGCTCGAGGAGACACTCTCGACATCGTTAAAGGCTTAGAATCTGGTGCCGATGATTACATTGTTAAGCCTTTTAAACCCAAAGAACTCGTAGCAAGAATTAAAGCAAGATTGAGAAAAGATGAACTTAAAGCAGAGCAATTAAACTTAGCTGATTTGACAATCGATGTTTTAGGACACAGTGTTAAAAGAAATGGTAAAGAAATTTTGCTAACACCTTTGGAATTTGATCTGTTATTGGCTTTAGCAAGAAAACCTTGGCAAGTTTATACACGCGAACAACTCTTGACTGAAGTTTGGCATTACAGAAATCCTGCTGATACAAGATTAGTCAACGTTCACGTTCAAAGATTGAGATCCAAAGTTGAACATGATCCAGAAAATCCACAAATTGTTATGACTGTTCGAGGCGTTGGGTATAAGGCTGGTCCGTGAAGTTTTTTTACCAATTCAAACAATCTTGGAATAAATCTTTAAGTTTAAGAATTATCTCAACTACATTTATGGTGTCAACTGTTCTTGTGACCATCATTGGACTTATTCTCATAAATCGAGTTTCCACAGGAATTCTTTCTGCCAAGGAATCTTCATCTTTAACAGAAGCATCTTCAGCAATAAATGAAGCGCAAAAAGTAGTTACCGCAACAGATACTGGTGCAGGTGAACCAACACTTTCGGTGGTTGTTGATACTGCAGTAACCGCACTTGCAGTAAGGGCGGGTCAATCGGGTCTTTATGATGTTTTGTTTTTGGCGTCATCAGAAATTTCAAAACAAGGATTACCTGAAAGAGGAACAAACCTAGTTTCAGAAAATAGTGTTAGTGTTGAATTAAAATCAAGAGTTGAGCAAACGGATAGATTACTTTGGGCATATACAGAAATTAAGTATCTTGATGGAAGAGATGTACCCGGTCTTGTTGTAGGCGCACCCATAAAGATAAATAACGTTGGAACGTATTCACTGTTTTTGCTATTCCCATTGGACAAAGAAGAAGAAACAATTAGTATCATTCGTTCAGCCGTATTGGCAACAGGTATTTTCTTAATTTTTGGTTTATTAATTTTGGTTTGGTATTTAACAAGATCTGTTCTGGCACCAGTGAGAAAAACAGCAAACGCTGCCGAAAAGCTTCGCATGGGTTTATTGAATGAACGAGTTCCAGTAAGTGGGGAAGATGACTTAGCGATACTTGCAGGATCATTTAATTCAATGGCTGCCTCAATCCAACAACAAATTGGTCAGCTAGAACAGATGTCGCGGCTACAAAAAAGATTCGTATCAGATGTATCTCATGAACTTAGAACCCCACTCACAACAGTTCGAATGGCTGCCGACGTGTTGTATGAATCTCGAGACCAATACACAGGAGAAACAGCTCGAGCAGCAGAATTACTAAGCACTCAAATCGAGAGATTTGAAATTCTGTTATCACAATTGTTAGAGATAAGTAGATTTGACGCTGGGGTAGCAGATTTAAGTCTAAGCAGCATCAACATAAGGGACTTAATCGAAAAGACTGCTGATTCTTTATCAAATCTATTAGCAAAACAAGAGACTCCAGTTGTTATTACAGGAACTGCTCCAAACATTGATGTTGATCAACGAAGAATTGAAAGAGTATTGCGAAATCTAATTTCAAATGCATCCGAATACGGTGAAGGAAAACCCATAGAAGTTGAGATTGGCAGTGATGATGATGCAATTGCAGTCGTTGTTAAAGATAAAGGTGCTGGATTAAAACCAGGGGAATCTTCGCTAGTTTTCAACAGGTTTTGGAGAGCAGATCCAGCTAGAGCAAGAACTACTGGTGGAACAGGACTTGGTTTAGCAATTGCACTTGAAGATGCAAGGTTGCATTCAGGTTGGCTCGACGCTTGGGGTGCACCAGGTAAAGGAACCATGTTCAGGTTAACTCTGCCGAGAAATCCGGAAAAGTTATTAGCAAGGTCTCCACTTTCTATTGGAGTTGGTGATGACGAGAAACTTGAATTAGACATGACTGCTCTTCAAGAATTACTTATGTCAGATCAGAAGAAAAATCAATGAGAAAAAAATATCTATTACTTTTTCTAGCCCTAGGCGTAGTCGGATGTGGCTCAATTCCACAGCAGAGTTCTATAAAAGAGGGTGCCAATCTGGGGGCCGTATCCGTTGGTTCGATTGTTCGAGTAATTGCAAGTAGTCCAGAACCTGGAATGACACCAGAAGAAATTGTTTCTGGATTCTTAAACGCTTCAGCATCAAGTGATAATGATTTTAAAATTGCGCGTGAATATTTGACTCCAGAATTGCAAAATATTTGGCAACCGACTAAAGAGATTAATGTTTATGAAGGCCAGGGAAGGCTAAATACTTTACAAGAAAATACAGTAATATTTTCGGCTCCGCTTTATTCAACAATTGATAGCAAATCAAGACTGACTTTAAGTGAACCTGATGCGGAGTTGATTCAAGAATTTAGTCTAATTCAGGTAAATAATGAGTGGAGAATTAATTTAAAAAATGACAATTTACTGATTTCTAAAGTCGACTTGAATAGAAGTTTTACCACCTACCCATTGTGGTTTCCAGATAATTCTTTAAAAACTCTTGTTCCTGACCATGTGGTTTTGCCCAGATCTATGACGGGAAATGCCACAAGATTAATGCAGTTGTTATTGGGTGGTCCTGGGGAAAACTTAATGGGAGGTGTTAATTCGGCTTTCCCAATTGGCACAACACTTGCTATTAATTCTGTTCCAGTAACAAGTGGTTTAGCCACAGTTTCCTTAAATGAGGCTGCTTTAAGCGCAGAACCGTTTATGCGAGAACTCATCTCAGCTCAAATTGTTAAAACTCTTTCAAGTATCCCAGAAATAAGTGCGGTAAGAATAAATGTTGGTAGTCAACCCTTGAATGTTCCAAACACACCTATTCGTCAAAATATTTCCTTATGGGACAAGTTCTCTCCAGATTTTGGAAGGACAAACGACTCTTTAGCGATTGCAGAGGGCAAAATTGTCAGATTAACTGCTGACTCAATAGAACCTATTACTATTCCGTATTTCAGCACTGAGAATTGGTTTGCAGCGGTTGAAAATCGAGAAAAAAATATTTTAGCCGGAGTAAATGTTGATCGAACAAGACTTGTTGTTGAAAACACAAACCCAACAGGAGTTAAAAGATCAACTGTAAGCGGTCAGGGATTAAGAGCTCCGAGAACCGATATTTACGGAGCAGTTTGGGTGACTGGGATTAATCAAGTATCTGTTATTCAAAACAATAAATTACTTAATGTTTCAATATCTGAAATTGATAAACAAAATGTTATTGATGTGATTCCATCACCGGATGGAGTTCGTGTTGCAATAATTTTGAATACCGTTTATGGCTCTGAACTAAGACTTGGAACTATTGTCCGTGATGAACAAAGCATAAACATAAATTTTTTGAGAAAAGTCGTAAGAGATGGCTTTTCTGTTAATAATGCAACCTGGCAGGACGAAGTTACTTTACTTTATTTAGATAAATCAGAAGATCCAGCAAGTATTAATGCGGTTGACACGTTTACAGGGTTATCAAAAACCCTTTACACTCAAAGTGGAGCTGTAAATCTTGCAGGTGTCACAAAAAAGCCTTTATTTTTGACTTTGATAACCGACACTCTTATTGAAAGGGTGAGCGGGAATTGGGTCGAACGAGGAAAATTCATAAACGCTTCCTACCCAGGATAATTAACCACAGTTTGAGGTTTTCCACAGATTTCAAGATATTAAGAGATTAAATTTAAATAAACCGTCAAACTCTCTGAATGAAACGACGAAATTTTATCAGTGAATTTACAGACTTAATCGGCCAAAAGTATTGTTTTTATTGCGGGAAAATTGAAGAGGTTATTTGTCATAAGTGTATTCTGAATCAAATTATTTCTCCTAAAATTCATTTCATAAATAAAATTTCTGTTCTTTCGTTAATGAAGAAAGAACACATAACCACAAGTTTAATGGTGGCATATAAAGATCAGGGGGTTTCCACCTTAAAAGATCCTTTTGCACAAATTTTGTCATTTGGTTTAAAATATTTTTCAAAACATAAAAATGTCAAAGTTGTAAACGTCCCAAGTTCAGCAAAGGCTATTCAAAGAAGGGGCTTAGATCCGATTAGTTTGATGACTGAGGAAGCTTGTGCTATTTCAGGAAAGAGATTTAAATACGATAAAGACTTGCTGGTGAGTAACAAACACAGGAAAGATCAAGCTGACTTAAATTTTGAAGAGCGCAAACTTAATATGCAAAATGCTTTTAAAGCTGGTCATTATGAACAAAAACCTGTTTTGATAATTGATGACTTAACTACTACTGGCTCATCACTATTTTCGAGCATAACTGCATTGCAAGATTGCAACATCAGGGTAGAAGCTTGTGTAGTTTTAGTCTCTGGTGGTTAAAAATTCATACTTCACGTTGGCCTTGAAACAGTTTTACTACGAGCATTAAGGTGGAAGTTAGCCACCTTTACAAGAGTGAGTGAGGTCCATTGTGGAAATCGTGATCCATGGCAGACATGCAGACATTAAAGAAGATTTTAAAAACCATGTACTGAAACAAAGTGCTCGACTTGAAAAGTTTGGAATAAAGATCGTCTTACTAGATGTTGAAGTGACGCATCGGGAAAATAAGAGGCAGAAAAAAGTGGAATTTCAAGTTGAATTAATCGCTAAAGGTGCAGGCACTAATCTGCGCTCACAGGCTGAAGGTTCTGATATGAATTTATGTTTGGATCATGCGATTAAGCGATTAGAGGAACAATTGCGTCGAACTGCCGATAGACGAAGATTCCACCGCCATCGGGAGGATTCTGTTTTATCTGCTGCTGATGTGAGCAAACTAAAGGGAATATAGGACTTTAATTTAGTGGCGCAAAGCAATTGCGTAACATAGGTAATGGCTTATTTCGTTGACTAGACATTAGAGGAAATTAATCGTGGTTTTAGTGCTAGACAGGATTCTTCGTGCCGGTGAAGGTCGCGTTTTAAAGAAACTTGAAAGTTTAGCTAGGCAGGTAAATGCACTGGAGCCTGATTTAAAAAATTTAACAGATGAGCAACTTAAGTCTCTAACCTCTTCATACAAGCAAAGAGTTAGCCAAGGCGAATCATTAGATGATTTATTGCCTGAAGCATTTGCAACAGTTAGAGAGGCATCCCTTCGAGTTTTAGGACAAAGACACTATGACGTTCAATTAATGGGTGGTGCCGCACTTCACTTAGGAAATATTTCCGAAATGAAAACTGGTGAAGGTAAAACTTTAGTATCAACTCTTCCTGCTTATTTAAATGCACTAAGTGGTAAAGGTGTGCACGTAGTAACAGTGAATGATTATTTAGCTCATCGAGATGCCGAGTGGATGGGAAGAATTCATAGATTTCTAGGTTTGACTGTTGGAACGATTAGTCCCAACATGGATACCATGGATCGTCGCGAGGCCTACCGATGTGACATAACTTATGGAACAAATAATGAATTTGGATTTGATTATTTAAGAGACAACATGGCTTGGTCTCCAAATGATCGAGTACAACGTGGTTATAACTTTGCAATTGTTGACGAAGTAGATTCGATATTGATTGATGAAGCACGAACACCGTTAATAATTAGCGGACCGGTAGAGGGCTCTAATGCGTATTATAAAGATTTTGCTCGAATTGTGAGCAACATGCAAGCAGGAAGAGATTACGAAGTAGACATCAGGAAAAGAACCGTTGGCGTATTAGAGGAGGGTATTGCCACAGTTGAAAAAGCATTAAAAATTGATAACTTGTATGAATCTGTTAACACTCCATTAATTGGATTTTTGAATAATGCGATAAAAGCTAAAGAACTTTTTAAGCGTGACAAAGACTATGTGATTTTAAATGGAGAAGTTCTCATCGTTGATGAGCACACAGGTCGCATGTTGCAAGGTCGTAGATACAACGAAGGTATGCATCAAGCAATTGAAGCTAAAGAAAATGTTGAAATCAAATCAGAAAATCAAACACTTGCCACCATTACATTACAAAATTACTTCAGAATGTATTCAAAACTTTCCGGTATGACTGGAACTGCAATGACAGAAGCTGCTGAATTTGACAAGATTTACAAATTAGGCGTTGTTCAAATTCCAACGAATAAATCAATGATTAGAAAAGATCAATCTGATTTAATTTATAGAACGGAAGAGGCAAAATTTATTGCAGTTGTTGAAGACCTTTATGCGCGCCACGAGAAGGGTCAACCTGTTCTGGTCGGAACAACAAGTGTTGAAAGATCAGAATATTTAAGTGGTTTGTTAAAAAAACGTGGAATTCCACATGAAGTATTGAATGCAAAGAATCATGAACGCGAAGCGGCAATTGTTGCACAAGCCGGTCGTAAAGGTTCTGTAACAGTTGCCACAAATATGGCTGGACGTGGAACAGACATTATGCTTGGCGGAAATCCTGAATTCTTAGCTAATGCTGCTGTGGTTCAAAAAGGTTTTGATCCTGATGCTGACTTGGATGCTTACAATCACGCATACTTAGAAGAATTAAAAGTTGCAACACAAAGAGTTGCTGCTGAACATGATGAAGTTTCATCACTTGGTGGACTTTATGTTTTGGGAACTGAACGTCACGAATCAAGGCGCATTGATAACCAGTTAAGAGGCCGATCTGGTCGTCAAGGAGATCCTGGCGAATCAAGATTTTATTTGTCTTTACAAGACGAACTTATGCGCAGATTTAAAGGCGAGTTAGTTGATGCGTTTTTAAGAAGATTTAATGTTCCAGATGATGTTCCAATTGAAGCTAAAATGGTTACTACCGCCATTAGAAATGCCCAAACCCAAGTTGAGCAACAAAACTTTGAAATAAGAAAAAATGTGCTCAAGTATGACGAAGTTTTAAACAAACAGCGCCAGGTTATTTATGCTGAAAGGGCCAAAGTTCTTGAGGGACAAGATCTTTCAGATCAAATTTTAGAATTCATTGACGAAACCGTTCAAGCCTATGTGCTTGCAGCAACAAGCGAAGGTTATCCAGAGCAATGGGATCTAGATCAATTGATGATGGCTTTGAAGAATTTATATCCGACTGCAATTTCACTTGACGCTTTAAGACAACAAAATGGGGGAACGATTGATCAAGATGTTCTTCTTGATGCTCTTAGAAAAGATGCGGCACAAGCTTATCGAACAAGGGAAGCGCTTTTAACCCCGAAAGTTATGCGCGAATTGGAACGACAAGTTGTTTTGAGTGTTTTTGACAGAAAGTGGCGTGAACATCTTTATGAGATGGATTACCTACAAGAAGGAATTGGACTTCGAGCAATGGGTCAAAGAGATCCATTGGTTGAGTACCAAAAAGAAGGTTATGACTTATTTGTGGCCATGATGGATGCAATTAAGGAACAAGTTGTTGGATTTGTTTTCAACGCCCAAGTCCAGGTTCAGGAAAACCAACAATCAGTTGAGGCAAAAGGTTTTACTAAAGTTGAGAAACAACAAAATCTTTCGTACAGCGCTCCTTCAATCGATGGCGAAGAAGCAAGTTCTCAACCTATTGTTAAACAAAGATCTGTCGTTGAAGTTGGAAGGAACGAACCATGCCCTTGTGGTTCTGGAAAAAAATACAAGCGTTGTCACGGTTTAAATAGTTAAGCAACTAATAGTTGAGTACAGCGCCACCTATCGTTTTCAGCCTCTAGTCTTAAACCCATTCCTCTGCCTCTAAAACCTTTTTGAATTACTGCTGTTGCTTCGATTATTTTTTCACTGGTATTTTCAATTCTTAGGCAACGCACAAAAGGCCTAGCCCTTTTGGCATGAAGATCCAGTTTTGGTTGTATTTGTCTGTCTATTTCTTGATAGACATCGAATGAAACCCATCTCATCAATTGAAAAACGGGGCGTTCACCAATTAAAACTTCAGCAATTCCAGTTGCTAATTGTTTTGTCCAGGCCTCTGGTTCGGGCAACCCTTTGATGGTTTTGAATCCATAATTAGGTTTGCTTGGCGTAATAGACATCTGTAAATCGATTTCTGTTTGTACCCATTGAGAAGGTTTAAGTTGAGTGGGGCGAAGGTCCAATAAAATATGACCAACGATTTGCTTTTCACTTTTAATTATCTTCAATTATCCCCTTCATTGATTGGAAAAAAAGTTCAAGATTAAAGATGGATGACGGCAGACCTAAAGTCAATGTAAGTAATCCTTTTGGGAAAAACCCTTCGTTATGAAATCAAATAAAGCAGGGCATATATGCCCCAATTTAATTGCAACCTTTAATTATTTCATTCAGAATGCAGAGATGAATGAAAATTACCTCTTTGAACTAGAAAGAAACCTGGAGCTACAAGCCTCAGGTTTTCTGATACAAAAAGATAGTCATTTACTGCAATCACAAATTAGAACCGAGCAATTCCAGATTGGACTTTTTGATCGAGTAAGGGCCAAGTTGAACCAGGATATTTATATTCAATTATTTGAAGGACCACAAATAAAAGGCAAAGTCTTAGAAGTTGCCCTTGATCATCTATGTCTTCAAATTGGAATGAAAGAATTTGCAATTCCAATTTGGTCAATTGCGTATGTTAGTGGATTAACAAATAAAACAAACCAGGCAACTATTTTGCAAAGCAAGTGGAAGATTAGTTCTTATCTGAGATCGAATCTGATTGAAAAGAATTATTTAGCAGTAAATATTAGTAAATCTTTGATTCTAACCGGAAAAGTTACGGGTGTATTCCAGGATAATTTTGATTTACAAAATATTGAGGAGAAATATTCGATTCCTTTTTCCAGAGTTATTTATATGTCAAAAGATGTTGATTTAAATGATTAAATTTAAAAAGAAAATTAAGTCTTCAAATCGTTTAAAGTTGAAAAAGTCCCAAAAAATTTACATGATAATGGGTTTTTGTATTTCGTTAATTTCAAGTTTTGCCCTTTTCTTAAATGCCCAGAATGCCAATCAAAGGCAACAAGTCTGGATAACGAGCACAGCCATCGCAGCTGGGGAAGTCATTGATGAAAAGAATGTGAAACTTATCCAAGTCGACTTAGGGGAAGTTAGTAGTAATTATTTGGACGAAACTGCAAACATGTTTGGGCAAAGCTCGTTACAGCCATTATCCCAAGGCACATTACTAAAACCTGAACATATTGGCATCAAATCAAACTTGAGAAATGTTGCTTTAAGAATTTCTAACGGGCATTTACCACCATCACTAAAAATGAACGATTTCATCGACGTGTGGTTCAGTGATCCAGTGACACTTACTTCAACTTTAATAATTCCTAAAATATCGGTCGTCTGGATTGACGAAGTGGATTCTAATTTTGGGGGAGTGACAACAGTTGTTGTAGCTGTACCTGAATCAAATGTCCCTCAACTTGTTAATTCGGCTAGAGCAGATGGACTGGATTTAGTGCACCGTGAAAATTAACATCTTGCTTGCCTTAACGGATCAAACATGGCAACTTCAGGTTATGACCGCATTAAATGATAATTCCCAAATAAAAATTAGGCGAAGATGTGTTGATTCGGTTGACTTAATGTCTGCCATACATCTGGGCTTAGCAAGCAAAGTTGTAATTAGTGCTGGATTTGAAAATCTGAATTCCACAACCATTAGTGGGGCTAAAAAGCTTGGTTGTGAGATTCATGGAATTTATATTGAAAACGATATAGATAGTTTAGAGAAATTAGTTGGGATGGGCATAAAAAGTAATTTTGCTATTGATGAAACTGATGTAGAAAAATCACTTCAGAATTTACTTAATTTGCTCTTAGATGTAAGTGAAATCAATAAATTTAGTAATGAGTTCGAAGATTTCTCCCAAATACCTGGTTTAGTTTGCATTTGGGGAACTAACGGATCTCCTGGTAGATCAAGTATTGCTATAAATTTATCTTTTAGTTTGTCGAGTAAAAATTCTCCAACTTTATTGATTGATCTTGATGCAATTGTTCCAAGTTTGGCTCCTGCTCTGGGTTTAGTTAGTGAGGTTCCAGGAGTTTCATCCCTTGTTCATGACGCACTGAAAGGTCGTCTTAGTCAAGAATCTATCGAAAATAATGTCATCGAGGTTAGTCCCGGTTTACACGTATTGACCGGAATTTCTAATCCAAAAAGGTGGCCAGAGTTAAGAACCGAAGGATTAATTCAGGTCTTAAAAATTTGTTCACAATTGTATGCAAACATAATTTGTGATCTTAGCGCTGTCCTACCAGAATCAACAGATTCTTCATTAAATGACGTCGATATTTTCAAAAGGTTTGATCACATCCCTAAGGTCTTAGAAATTTCTTCAAGAAATATCTTTGTTCTAAGTGCTACACCCTTATCACTAATCAGAGCGAGCGAGGCACTCGAAGCATTGCATGAAATAAATAAGTCAGAACCATTGATAGTTCTAAACAAGGTAAATGAGATAAATCTTGGACCAAAATATGAAAGCACAATTGATGCTATTTTAGGAAGATGGGTTAATCCAGCATCAATTTATCGAATTCCTGATCGTCCAGAAATATTTTCAGAAAGTTGGATGAGGGCTGAATCTGTGCACGACTTAGGAGATAAACAACTAAATAAGATTTTTGATGAGATATCCAAAGAAGTTAAAAATGAAATTTCTAGGCCACCAAAATATAGACGTTTTCTTCGAAAGGTCAGCTAGGCACTAAGATTACATTCATGCCTGAAATTATTAAAAAACCTGCTGCCTTAATTGTTGATTGGGGAGGGGTTTTAACAAATGGGCTTGATCATATGTTGACTAATTGGACTGATCACGAAAATATTGATTTAGATATTTATTACAAAGTTTTTAATGATTGGTTAGGACCTGAAGCAGAAAAAGAGTTAAGACTAAATCCGGTCCATGCATTAGAGACTGGTCAAATGTCTGTTCCAGATTTTGAGATACACCTTGCCGAGGCATTATTGACTTTGGGTGGAATAACAGTTAAATCTAAAGGCCTATTAAATCGAATGTTTGATTTTTTTGAACATGCTCCAGATATGAATGGATTAGTTCATCGGGCTAGAAAAAAAGGAATCAAAACAGCACTTCTCTCTAATTCATGGGGTAACAATTATCCAAGACATGGATGGGACGACATGTTTGACGAAGTTGTGATTTCAGGAGAAGTGGGAATGAGAAAACCAGACGCAGATATTTACCATCACACTTTAAATCTTTTGCAGGTAAATCCAAATGAAGCCGTATTTGTGGATGATTTACCACATAATATTAAGGCCGCCTCAGATTTAGGCATGATTGGAATTTTGCACGTTAACTACGAAACAACCAAGTTAGAAATAGAAGCGATTTTTGATGAAAAATTTGACTAGGATTTAATCCAGTTATTTAGTATTTCAAAATCTTTTTGTAATGATTTTTTCCAATACTTTGAAACAAACTCTTCAGCAAAAGAACTCATCAAAAATATCTTTGAGACAACTTCGGTTTCTACCAAAATTAATGTCTGACTATCTTCACTCACGAAATCTATTGAAGCTGTTACCTCAGTTTGAATGTTTGGAATTGACACTTTGAGTGTAATTTTCTGATCACTTTCAAAAGTCCAGATTTCAACTAACAAGATTGGATTAGAGACAAACCTTTGAGCCGAGACAGGGATATCAAAATCAATTAGTCTTGAGATCTTGAGATAAGTATCGTTATTTTTCTCCATATCTATTTTTTTGAGATTTTTAGATTTTGCTCGCTCTGAATGAAAGTCAGTATTTCTCAAAGTATCAATAATTTCATTAATTTTGGATGGACTTACAAACTTATCGCTTAGATTAAGAGCCATAATCGTATTTTGTCAGATGCCGCACTAAGTTAGTACCATGGCTGCGTTTCTAGCATTGATCTCAAGTTTAATGTGGGGTACCGCAGATTTCTTTGGCGCATATGTTTCCAAGAAAATTCCCACAAATAAAGTCTTAGTTCTTTCTTACCCCGTAGGTTTTGTATTTCTTCTTATATACGCATTTATGCTTCCAGGACAATTAGATTCCTACTCAATTATTATCGGGTTACTTGCAGGAATTATTGGAATTCTTGCTATGGGAAGTTTGTATTTAGCACTTGCTATTGGACCAATGGGAGTAATGAGTCCCGTTACAGCTGCCTCTTCAACATTTGTTCCAATAGCTATGGGACTAGTTGTTGGTGAACAATTAGGACTTATTGCATGGGTTGGAATTATCTTTGCAATTTTGGCAGTCATTTTGGTCAGTATGGAAACTTCTCCAACTGGAGGAAAATTAGCAGTTAGCGGTAAAGGCTTAGTGCTTGCAATTACCGCTGGACTTTTAATTGGAACATTCTTAAGTATTGTTGGTTTGGCTCCAACTAGTAATGGAATGTGGCCACTAGTTTTTGCAAGACTGATGTCTTCTGTTTTAGTTTTTGGATACTTTATGTCAAGAAAAAAACAAGGTTTTAAAGAAGGATACGACTCAAAGTTGTTTGCCTTAGTGATCATTTCTGGCGCTTTAGATGCCACAGCAAACGCAGTATTTGTCTTAGCAACGTTCGAGGGTTATTTATCGATTGCTGCTGTTATTGCTTCACTGTATCCAGCAGCCACCGTAATTTTGGCAACAGCTTTCTTGAAAGAGAGATTAACCGGGATTCAATTTATAGGAATCGGATTAGCTTTCTTCTCAGCAGGAATTCTTTCCCTAGTATAAAAATTTGAATCAAAATCGTCCCAAATTTGGTACGGATATTTTTAAATAGTTGAAGCAATCTTTTGAAAAGTGAATTTATAATTTACTTGACAAAAGGTGGTCAAAGTGATCCTTCCTGAAACTAACTCTGCAGCAAAGACGTTATTTCGCTCCAAGCCAATTCAAAATTCAAAGCAAGATCGTATTCTTGGTGCGCTTTTTGGGGCAGCAATAGGCGATGTCATGGGATCTGCTATCTCCGGTGTTGACTCAAAATTAATCAAAGAAAAATATGGCCAATGGGGAATAAGTGCACCTCCGTATAACTCTTCTGTTTCCCATAACTTTCAACTAACTCTTTTTGCCCTAGACGCAATAATCAATTGCACCCTAAAATCACAAAGACTATCGATAAAAGACATAGCTAGTTGTTTAACAAAATGCGTTAAAGAGTGGGAAAAAGTTGTAAATCATCCAAATTTGTTTCATGGTATAAACCACCTAGCTGATAAAAATGCTGTCTGCACAGACTTTATGAAAAACTATCCACTCTGGCGATTCAAAAGACCAGGTTTGAAAAATAGAAGTGAGGAATTAGCCGAGCTTATAAATCCTTTGGTACTGCCCGTTTTGTTATGTGCCAATCAAAAAACTAGTCAAGAAGTTTTCACTGAATTAGTCAATTCTCTTGGTAAACCCACAATTCACTTAGATACTGATATTTTTGGATCTCTCTTTAGCAATCAAGAGATAATCACAAAGCAAGCAAAAATTGATGGCCTAAATATAATGTGTGAAAAAATCAACTCATCTTCCAGACCAGATCTCATGGGAATGATTGCTGGTTTCGAGCATGGGGCAAAGTATGGCATTAATGCATTTAAACAAATTTGGTATTTAAGAATTGATGCAATGAATTTATGTGAGCAAATGGGTTGGAGAGTGGGTAGGGCTTTTAAAAGTTCTTGATAAAAAGATAAACAGATGCACATATTGCAACAACTAAGATAATTGCTCTGAAAAATGTGGCATCAAGTTTTTGGGCCATTCGTCCACCCAAAACTCCTCCCAACACAGATCCAATCGCAACAGAGATTGCAACTTCCCAAACCACCAAACCAGAAAAAACAAAGATAAGAGCCGCAATGGCATTTCCTGCCCCTGATCCTAGATTTTTTAAAGCATTTGCTTGTTGAATATTTGCAAGTCCAGCTAATCCAAAGATTGCTAAGAGGATAACACCGGTTCCAGCGCCAAAGTATCCAACATAAATTCCAGCAATTACAAAACCAGGAACTATAAGTTTAAAATTTAATTTGGCACTAGTTTTTGGATATAACTTATAAATTATTGGCTGAATTGCGATGAGTATTCCAGCACTACCTATAAGAAAAGGAACAATAATTTCAAAGTTTCTTTCAGGTAGATAAAGCAATAAGCCTGCACCAATTATTGAAAAAACTGGCATCAGCATTACTGACATCCAAGCCAATCTTTTTTGTTCTTTTAGTATTTTTCTATAAGTCCAACTGCCCGCCAGTGATCCAGGAAAAACTCCAACTGCTGCTGTCACGTTTGCTACTAGAGGAGATAAACCTAGAGCTACTAAAGTTGGAAAAACAATTAATGTTCCACCACCAGCTACAACATTAAGAAAACCGCTAGCTAAACCAACTACCAGAGCAACTAATAAATCCATTAATTATTTTTTGACTAAGCGCCATGAAATTGGAAGCAATGATGCCGCTAATGCTGCTTTTAAAGCATCACCAATTAGAAATGGTAATACTCCATTTATGAAGGCATACCCAAAACCTTTGCCGGTGTAAAAAGCTAGCCATGTCGCACCCAGGGTGTAAATAATCAAGCTTCCAACTACATAACCAACTAGAACTCCATAAAATTTCTTGGTTGAGTATCTGCTTGCAATCTTTCCTACAACAAAACTTGCAATTAAGAACGCAAGTAAATAACCGGCGGTAGCTCCGAATATTGCTTCAATTCCACCTTTATCCCCAGCCAAAATAGGTAAACCAATTGCTGCTAAAGAAATGTAAGCAACTTGTGCAATCAAAGATTTGTAAGGCCCAATTGCTGCTGCACCAAAAAGAATTGCAAAAGTTTGCATAGTTAATGGAATTGGAGTGAAGGGTAACGGGATTACTATTTGTGCGCTCAAAATAGTGATAGTTGTTAGAACAGATATTTGAATGAATGCCGAAGTACGAGTTCTTTGCCAAATCGAATCAACGATGAATGGTGAAGCACTTAAAGTAGTCAACTTTTCTCCCTGGGTTGGTAGTTGATGCTACCAAGTAACTTCATGGCGATACGGAGGATTAGCACCTTGTCTTGAACAAGTTAAGCCAGAAGTCATCGCGCAGTTTGACAATATTTCGTGTAAATCAGACAGAGGCAATGCAGAAAGAGCTTTTTCATCAACTATTTGTTTTTCAAGTAATTGAGCAATTAAGGCTGCTGCAAAAGTGTCGCCTGCACCAATGGTGTCTTTGACTTCTACTACTGGCGCTGGAATCTGAATTACTTCAAAATTACTATTTATTGCAACTGCTCCACGCTTACCAAGTGTTATCACAACTAAAGTAGTTCCATTTTCAATAAAGTTTTTTGCTGTTTCTATGAAATCTTGATCTGGACTAATCCAGGAAAGATCCTCGTCACTTGCCTTTACAACATGTGCCAAGCTTGCTAAATTTTTAGCACGTTTTCTTACTTCATCTTCTGGCTGAGCATCTAATGGATGTCGGATATTTGGATCAAAGGCAAGTAGATGTTTTGAATTATTCCTTAATTGTTTGTACCAGTTTTCAACATTACTTGCTCCGGGTTCAATGTATGAAGTTAAAGAGCCTAGTTGAATTATTTTGATATCGTAATCTAATGCGATATCTAATTCAGATTTTGTCCATCCATAATCTGATGCGCCCCTTAAATTTGCTTCATATTTGGCTGAACCGTCTTTTTGGACGAAAGCATGTATTACCGAAGATGGTTCATCTACAAAAAGAGATAAATTTAAATTAACATTTTGATTTTCTAGGTATGATCGAATTTCCGAACCAAATTTATCTTTTGAAATTCGAGCTTTCATATAAGTTGTGATCCCAAGTCGGGCTAGGGCAACGGCAGTATTGGCTGGGGATCCACCTGGAACATTTCTAATTTCGCCATTACCAGAATGCACAACATCAACTAGTGCTTCACCAATTACTAGAACACTTGACATAGTGATGTCAATTATGCCGTGAAAAAGGTTATCTTCTTCTTATCCTAGAAACTATTTTGAATACCAGAACAATCACCAAAATAGAGATAATCCAAGGCATGACATAACCCAGAATCGAGGTCAGGTTAGCTAAGGCATTAAGTAATGCCACAAACCCTTTTTCAATTCCTGCAATAAATCCAATTGGCTTTATTGCACTGAAGGAGTCATTAGGAAGTAAGGCAAGGTAAATAACTGACATGTCTACTTGATCTGACAGGTACTTAAGTTGAGCATTTAAACTATCTAATTCGGCCTGTCTCTCAGCTAGGGCAGTTTCAGCTGCAATTAGATCTGCAGTATTTGTGGCTGCAGAAATTAGTTGCTTAAATCGTTCGATTGAAGTCGTCAATGCAGCAATTCGTGCATCTAAGTCAACTTTTTGCATGGTCACATCAGATGCGGAAACTGAGGAAGCCTCAACATCCCCAAGTTTCTTAAAAGCTTCTATGGAAGCTTCTAGATTCTTACTTGGAACTCTTATCGTTAGATTTGCACTTAAAGAATCTTGACTACCTGGATTTTTGTATTGTGACAAGTCATCTACTCGGCCATCAAAACTGGCAGCAAGAGTTTGCGCTTCGGTAACAGATTTCTCTACATTTTTTACTCTGATAGTTAGTGAGGAGGTTTTGATAATGGATCTGTTTACCGAAATTTTATTTTCTACTGTCATTTCACCGGTCGCAGGCATTGAACTAATTGAAGAATCTGATATTCCCATTGAGTCAGTGTTTGAGCCACAAGCTGACAAAACCAGTGTTGAGAAAAGTGTCATTATTAGAATTGATCTTTTATTCAATTTAGCTCCCATTATCTATATCTATATACTTTCACTTTGCTTCTTTAGAAGCAAATTCCACACCTGGGTAAATCTTAAAATTTCAATAACAATCAAATAACGCTATCCTGCTTTACTCGGAAGCAAATTGAAAGTAGAATCGTTTAAAACATTACATATCCCTAGGTTGTGAGGCTTGAATTGAATAATCGTGGAGAACACCTTTCACGATTAAAGGACCAAAAATTTCAAGTTGTGATTGTTGGCGGTGGAATAAATGGTGCAGTTTCAGCGGCTGCATTAGCAGCAAGTGGTGTAAAAGTTGCCTTAATTGATCGGGCAGATTTTGCTAGTGTAACTAGCCAGGAATCCTCAAACATGGTTTGGGGCGGAATTAAATATCTTCAGACTTACGAAATTCCATTAGTTTGGAACTTATGTGGATCTCGAAACCACATGTTAGAAGCTTTTCCAAACAGAATTAAGGCAATTTCCTTTCTCGCAGCAATTGGGCCAACTGCGCCATTTGGAAGGTTTCTGGGTGGAGCGGGAACTTTGTTGTATTGGATTCTGGGCAGATTTAAAACTAAACCACCAAAAGTTTATTCATCAGAAGAAACAATTGAAATTGAAGCCTTGATTAATTCAGCAGGGTTAAAAGGATCTGTCAGATATGACGATGCATTATTAGTGGATAACGATGCAAGATTTGTATGGGATTTTGTTAAAAATGCATCAGATCATGGAGCAGTCATAACTAATTATGTTTCAATGCAAGATGCAACCAGAGAAAACGACTTATGGACCCTTCATCTAAAAAATGAGCTAAACAATGAGCAATTCGATGTTACGGCCGAAGTTGTAATTAATGCAGGTGGTCCATGGGGCAAAGATCTAACACAGAAATTTCATGATCAAACAATTCATCAATTAGCTTTGTCTAAGGGGATACATTTAGTTGTACCAAGACTTACAACCAACAACAGAGTATTAGCATTTTTTGACGATAAGGGTCGATTGTTTTATGTCATTCCAATGAAAGATAGAAGTGTCATTGGAACCACTGATACAAGAGTTGATAATCCGGTTAGCGAAGTTACAGATCAAGATAGAGAATTTGTCCTCGAGCAAGCAAATCGTTGCTTAAACCTAACTATTCCATTGACTAAAAATGACATTATTTCAGAACGCTGCGGGGTCAGACCACTAGTAGTCAAAGGCAAAAAAGATGTCTCAAAAATTGAATGGACAGCTCTTTCTAGGAAGCATGAAATTGAAATTAACAAGAAAACTAAAATTATTACCATCTTTGGTGGCAAATTGACCGATTGCGTAAATGTTGGTGAAGAAGTTGTTGATTTCGTTAAAAAGTTAGGCATTAGAATTAATAAAATAAAGAAATGGTACGGGGAAGATAAACAGGATAGATATCAAGATTTTATTTCAGAATTTAAAAGTATTTCTAATGTAAGCGAAAGTGATTTGGAATTTATCGCTCCAGCAATTTGGAGAAGACATGGAAATCAGTCTTTTGAAATTTTAAATTCAATTAGAGAGAATTCTGATTATTTAGAAAGAATCTTTCCAGAATTAGAACTGACCCTTGGTGAGTGCGTTTACATGGTCAAAAATGAAATGGTACAAAAACCTGAAGATTTATGGCGCAGAAGAACAGCGATATCTCTGATTCGATCCGGTGAAGAGATTTCTCAGAATCGACTTGTTCAGCGCGTAAATTCATTAATTTAGACCATTAGTTTTATTTAATTTCACACTTGGCGTAGTCTTAAGCCTATTATGGAAAATCTCAAAATTGATTGGCAAGTTCTTCGTGAGCAAGCCAAAATTGCTCAGAAGAATGCTTATGTTAATTACTCTAAATTTCCCGTGGGCGCTGCAGCTCTTGTTGATGATGGACGAATTGTTTCTGGATGCAACGTTGAGAACGCATCTTATGGATTAACACTTTGCGCAGAATGCGGATTAGTATCCCAACTTGCCCTAACAGGTGGCGGAAGATTAATTGCCTTCTCTTGCGTAGGTCCAGAACCTGGAGTTTTATTACCTTGTGGAAGATGCAGACAATTGTTACAAGAACACGGTGGCCCAGAACTGTTGATTGATCATAATGATGGTCCAAAAAGATTAAAGGAATTACTTCCCGACGCTTTTGACGGAAGCAATTTAATTTAAATGAAAGAACCACTCGGAATTATTGCTGGTACAGGATTTTATTCAATTTCTGAACTTAAAAATCCTGAGGTTAAAAAAATTGAAACAAAATATGGACCTGCCCAAGTAACAAAAGGAACTTGGCATGACCGGGTTACTTATTTTTTAACAAGACATGGGACAAAGCATTCTGTTCTGCCTCACGAAGTTAACTATCGTGCAAATATTCAAGCCTTAGTTGATTTGGGTATAAAAGATGTTTTAGCAGTTAATGTTTGTGGAGGAATCGATAAATCAGTACCGGTAGGCGGTTTACAAGTTGTTGATGACTTTATTGACTTTACAAAAAATAGAGTTTCAACTTTTTTTGATGGCCAAGAAGGAGTAAATCATGTTGATATGACAAATCCTTATAACCAAGAATTAAGAAATGTATTAATTAAGAGTTGTGAAAATCTAAACATTCCTGTCTCAAATGGAGGAGTTTATGGTGGTTTTGAAGGTCCAAGATTTGAAACAAAAGCTGAAATTCAAATGGCGCAAAAAATGGGTGTCACGATGGTGGGAATGACTGGTGTTCCCGAAGTAGTTTTAGCTGTTGAAAAAGGTTTGCGATATGCCGCTATTTGTATAGTGGCAAATCCTGCTGCAGGTTTAAGTGCAGAGGAAATAACAATGGAAGATGTGCAAAAAGTAGTTGAAACCTCAGCTACACAAGTAGTAAAAATATTAAACGAAGCAACACGAATTCTGGCCCAATAATAATGACAACCCCAGTAGATCTAATTCTTCATAATGCTTCATATGTTGTGGTAGTTGATGAAAAATCTTCTGTTTTAAGAAATGTAAGTATTGCTATTAA
>Ga0315903_10003287_pt1 | contig 22570 bp, 24 predicted proteins | sample LakEriMetagenome_7_FD_203524 | JGI IMG/M metagenome (GOLD analysis project Ga0315903, IMG submission 203524) | Freshwater fungal communities from buoy surface, Lake Erie, Ohio, United States - Buoy 2 MA119 | ecosystem: Environmental > Aquatic > Freshwater > Lake | place: USA: Lake Erie, Ohio... | reverse complement strand
CCCGGCTTGCAGCGCCATTTGAATGCAGGGCACACTGGCGCGGATGCGGGTGTCTTCGGTGATGCTGCCGTCATCGGCTTGGGGCACGTTCAGGTCGGCGCGGATGAAAACGCGCTGGCCTGCGGCTTGGCCATTGGCACACAAATCAGAAAAGCGGATGACGTTCATGGTGGAAGACACAGGTTGAGAGGTTGGGGTGAAAGTTGGCCACGGCGTTGGGATCAGCAGTAGGCCCGAGTGACTTGGATTTTAAAAGCCGTTCAGTCCACAGGGCCCGATAGAAAGGCAGCGAAACGCCGAGAAACGCAGAGAAACGCAGAGAAAAGGGAAGAAACAGGCTTTGCAGACCTATACAACGGTACGAACCCAGAACAACACAACCAGAGCCCGCCCTACCAACCCAGCCCCAGGTGCAGGGGCAAATACACGGCCATGCCGGTCAGGATGGTCAGCAGCACATCGCGCCGCCAAAAGTAAAACCCAGCCCCGACCACGGCGGCAAACAAGCGAGGGTCTTGCCAAGTGGTGACCAACACCCCTTGCACGGTGACGATTTCGGGCACCACCACAGCCGACAAAGCCGCAATCGGCGCGTATTGCAAACCGCGTTGCGCCCAATGCGGCAACTGCCAGCTTTTGCTGGAGATGAAAAAGAAGCTTCGGGTGAGCACCGTGACCAGCGCCAACCCGACGATGATGCCCAGCGTCCAAAAGTCTGTGTGGTTCATGCTTGGGCCTTTGAAGCCGGTTTGAGCTGTTCAACCGTGAGGCACAGAATGACTGCCACGGCAATGGCCACCACGATGTTGAGCTTGAGCGGGAGCGAATAAGCCACCACCGCCGCCACCCCGGCCACCGCTGCCGACAAAATGCGCATGCGCGAACTGGCCAAAGAGCACTGAATACCCAACAGACACAAGATGCCCGCAAAGCCCAAGCCCCAAGAAGTCGGAATCAAGTTGGCCAGGGCAATGCCCACAAAACTTGCCACGATCCAAGAGGCCCAGTTCAAAAAGTCGTTGCCCGCCAAATAAGCTTCTTGCGCCAAGCGTTCTTGCGGGGTCTCGCCGGGTTGGGGGTGTTTGCGGGTGAACAACACATAACTGATGTCGGCGGTCAGGTAGCCATGGACCATGCGCTGCCAGCGCGGCAAATGCATGAGGTAGGGCCGCAAGTGCAAGCTGAACACCACAAACCGCAGGTTGACGCAAAAACCCGTGGCCAAAATCACCCAGGCGGGCGCACCCGCCACGATCAACGGAATGGCCGCCAGTTGCGAGCTGCCCGCAAACACCAGCAAGGTCATGGCACTGGCCTCGAACAGGCTCATGCCCGACTTGACCATGGCCACGCCGGTCATGAGTCCCCAGGCCGCGATGCCGGGCGATTGGGGTGAGACCTCGCGCATGCCCACAACAAAGGCAGGGTGGCGGTACAGACGGGACAAGAAAAACATCAGGCTTCTACCAATCGCTGACCTGCTTGCAACGGACAGCCCCGTAAAAAGTCAGCCGCATTCAGGCGTTTGCCGCCGGGCCGCTGCAATTGGGTCAGGCACAGCTGGCCTTGGCCACAGGCCACCCGCACGCCCGAAGCGTCCGCGCTGAGCACAGTGCCGGGGAGGGTGGTTTGCATACCTGTCTGTGCCATCGGCTCTGCCACGGCGTGCCAGAGCTTGAGGGTTTCAACACGCTGGGTCGTGCCGTCGTTGAAGGTCAAGGGCACAGTCATGCCGGGAAACGGGTCAAACGCGCGGATGCGTCGGGCCAGCAGGTCGGCGGGCAACGCCCAGTCCAACGCCGCCTCGGTTTTTTCTATTTTGTGGGCATAGCTCACGCCCTCGGCAGGCTGCGGCAGGCGCTGCAGGTGGTCCAACTCGGCAAGTGCTTGCACAATGGCCTCGCCCCCGAGTGCGGCCAGGCGGTCGTGCAGCAGGGCGGTGGTGTCGCCAGACGCGATGTTTTCGGGGCGCACCAACAGCATTTCGCCTGTGTCCAGGCCCGCATCCATTTGCATGATGGTGATGCCGGTTTGGGTGTCGCCCGCCTCAAGGGCGCGGTGAATCGGAGCCGCACCGCGCCAACGCGGCAGCAATGAGGCATGGATGTTCAAGCAGCCTTTGGACGGCAGATCGAGCACCCACTGCGGCAAGATCAGGCCATAGGCCGCCACGATCATGGCGTCGGCCCCAGCGGCCAGCAAGGTTTCGCGGGCAGCAGCGGCATCTTCGGGGTATTTGCCATCGAGCCGCAAACTGCGCGGTTGCGCCACCGGCACTTGGTGGTCCAGTGCCCATTGTTTGACGGGGGAGGCTTGCAGCTTCATGCCCCGACCCGCAGGGCGGTCAGGCTGGGTCAACACCAGCGCCACCGTGTGGCCCGCCGCGTGCAAAGCCGCCAAGGCCACCTGGGCAAATTCGGGCGTGCCCGCAAAAATCAGTCGCATGCCGTGCTCAGCGCTCGGCTTTTTGGGCTTTGACCATCTTGGTCTTGATGCGGCCTTGCTTGAGCGGGGAGAGGTATTCGACGAACACTTTGCCTTTCAAATGGTCCAGTTCGTGCTGAATGCAAATGGCCAGCATGCCCTCGGCCTCGATGCTTTGCTCCTTGCCATGGCGGTCCAGCGCCTTGACCTTGACCGACGTCGCGCGCTCCACGCCGTCGTAAATGCCCGGCACCGACAAACAGCCCTCTTCGCCCTTAACCCGCTCATCGCTCATCCAAGTGATTTCGGGGTTGATCAACACCAGGGGCTGGTTACGCTCCTCAGAGGCATCGATCACGACCAAGCGCTCATGCACATCAATTTGCGTGGCGGCCAAGCCAATGCCTCCGGCGTCGTACATGGTTTCAAGCATGTCGTCGATCAAGGCATGAATGCGGTCGTCCACCGCTTGCACGGGCTTGGCCACTTTTTGCAAGCGGGCGTCGGGGTAACAAAGTATGGTGAGCAGGGCCATGGGATTCAAAGCGGATAACAAATCTGGGGGGTATTGTCCCCAATTTCCAAAGTGCCCGCCGATTTTGCCGCGTTTTGGGGCGTGTTCAGCGGGTGTAAGCCCTCTCAGCGCCCCGCAGCGCAGGCCGAAAAGAGGTCCAACTCGGGTTTGACCAGACTGGTTTTGACTTGACTCAAGCCCAACACCGAGTGAAACAGGTTGTCGTGCGTCAACTCTTTGGCACTTTGGGCTTGTAGGCAAGACATGTTCCAGCCGCGCAGCTTTTGCATGGGCTGGGACAACCACACCAGCATGGGCACATGAATTTGCTCTTTGGGCGCAAAACTGTAGGGCATGCCATGCAGATAAAGCCCTTTTTCACCCAAAGATTCACCGTGGTCCGACACGTACAGCAGGGCCGTGGGGCGGGCTTGGGCTTGTAACCATTGCACGGTTTTGGCCAAGAAGTGGTCGGTGTACAGGATCGAGTTGTCGTAGGCGTTAACGATCTGTTCGGGCGGACAGTTTTGCAGCGCGTGGCTGCTGCACTCGGGCTTGAACTGTTTCAGCTCGGCGGGCGAGCGCTTGTAATAAGCCGGGCCATGGCTGCCCATCTGGTGCATCACCACCACCGTGCCCTTGGCGCGTTTGGCCGGGTCCAGCGCGGCCAGTTGTTTGGGCAATTCGTGCAACATCACCTCGTCCAGACATTCGCCGTCTTTGCAAAACTCGGGCACATTCAGGGCCGTGGTCGAGACATTGGGCACCCGCTCACAGACCCCCTTGCAGCCCGACTGGTTGTCCAGCCACAACACGGCCAAACCTGCCCGCTGCAAGACATCGAGCACGCTTTCAAAACGCTGGTTATTGCCCTCAAAGTCTGACTTACCCAGATGCGAAAACATGCAGGGCACCGAAGCCTGGGTGCTGGTGCCGCAAGATTTGACGTCTGAGAAATAAGTCAGGTCGCCTTGGACCTGCAATTTGCGCAGCTGCGGCGTGGTGTCTCGCGCATAGCCGCCCAAACCAAAATTGGCAGCGCGCGCGGTTTCGCCCAACACCACCACCATCAGGGGCGCTCGGTCAATTGCCGGAACCGACACGGGCACAGGCACAGGCTGCACAGGCTCAGCCAACTGCGCGTCTTGCCCTATGACCTGCAAGGGCTGGCTGGCCAAAGTGGCCTGCCCGACAAACAACCGGGTCACGGCATAGACGCTGTTGAAGGGGTTGATCATGTAACGCAGCTGCTTGTGGTTGCGCGTGAGCGAGGCGATGTCTTGAAACGTCATCCAGAACACCCCCATGGCCACCACAAAAGCCAGCAAAGCTACGCCCAGTTGCCGCAGAATGAGCGGTTTGGCGTTGACGGTCTGAACCGGCTGCTGCCACAACCAAACACCGGGCAAGACCACGCCGAACAACAAGGCCGCCAACATGGGCCAAGTCAGCAGGTCGCGCACCTCGCGTGCATCGGTTTGCGCCACGTTGGCCAACATGCTGGGGTCAATCACCACGCCATAAGTGAGCATGAAATAGCTGCTTGAGGCTACCGTCATCAGCATCACCACGGCGGCAGGCTTGAGCCAACGCGGCCAAACCCACAGGCACAAAAACCAGCACACCAAACCCACCAAAATCAGCCACAGACTGCCCATTGTGGTCAGCGCCCGCAAGCCTTGGGTTTCCGGCAACTTCCAAATCGCCATCCAAAACGGAAAATTGCCGACCGTGCCGAGCCAAAGTGTCAAAACCATCAGCAGTGCCGTGGGATGCCAGGCGGTGCGTGCAGAAATCAGCGTCATGTAGGAGTGGGTCACAAGGGGGAACTTAGAAATGGGCTCGATTCTAGACACCCCATCTGATCGAGCGCTTAAGAGCGGGGCAAAAACATTGGCAAACCCGGCCTGTGTGCCGCTTCTGCCCTGCAAAGCCCATTACATTGTGGGTTTGGCAGGACCGTGTTGGGCCTGCCCTGAAACCTGTACTTGATTCGCCCTCGCGTTTTTATTTCCCCATGTCCGAGCCCTCCCGCCAAAGCGCTACCGCTTTACCTGCTTTACCCGCTTTACCAGCTTTGTCCGTTTTACCCGTTTACGCCACCGTGCGCGATTTGTCGCCCTCGCGCCTTTTGGGCCGATGGACCTGGGTGGCACTGATGCTTTTGCTGGCCTGGGATTTTTCGGGGCTGGATGGCACGGTGATGCACTGGATCGCCAACCCGCAGGGCTTCAGCCTGCGCAACAACTGGTGGCTGGATCAAATTTTGCACACCCGGGCCAAGCAACTGGCCATCGTGATTTATCTCGGCCTGCTGGTCATGGTGTGGTGGCCCAAGGGGGTGTTTCGCCAACTCACCCGATTGCAACGCATTGAAATCATTTTGGGCATCACGCTGAGCCTGATCACCATCAGCACCCTGAAACAGTTCAGCCTGACCAGCTGCCCTTGGGAGTTAAAAGATTTTGGCGGCGCAGCGGTTTACGTGTCTCACTGGAGCTGGGGCTTGGGCGATGGCGGCGTGGGCCACTGCTTTCCAGGAGGTCACGCTTCAGCCGACTTGGCATTTTTCGCGCTGGCCTTGCCCTGGTTGATCTACGGACTGACCGCTCAACGGCGCACTGGTCAACGTATTTTGATCGCCGTGCTGCTGCTGGGCGGCGTGCTGGGTCTGGCCCAAACCCTGCGCGGCGCGCACTACCCCAGCCACACCTTTTGGACCGGCTTTATCTGCTGGAGTGTGGCCTTGGTCAATCACTGGCTGTTTGGCTGGTTGGCCCACTGGCAGCAAAAACCCCGTCTCGCCTGAACCTGGTCACTTTTGCGGCTTGGGTCCACAATGCATGCACAGACGGCCCATCAGGCCGCACAGGGAGACATGCATGGTAAAGACACCCGAAGAGTTGGGGCATTGGCTACGCCTTTCGCTCACGCCAGGCGTTGGGGCAGAAGCGGCAAGGCGCTTGTTGGCCGCATTTGGCGAGCCCGAGGCCATCTTTGAACAATCCGAGTCGGCTTTGCGACAAGTGGTCACGGCCCTGCAAGCCCAGGCCCTGCGCCAAATCCCCTCTGGCTGGCCAGAGTTGACCGAAGAAACCTGGGACTGGCTGCACGCCGAAACCAAACCCGCGACCGAAAGCGAAACTGCCACCGCACCCATTGGGCGTGCCGTGGTCACGCTGGGCGATGACGATTACCCCGGCGCACTGCTGGAAATTTCGGACCCGCCACTCATGCTCTATGCCATGGGCCAGATCCAAGCGCTGCGCCACCTCAAGGCCGCGCAAACGGTGGCCATGGTAGGCAGCCGCAACCCGACACCGCAAGGCCAGATCAACGCCCGCGAATTTGCCCGCAGCTTGGCCGCCAGTGGGCTGACTGTGGTCTCCGGCATGGCGCTGGGCGTGGACGGCGCGGCACACGAAGGGGCACTGCTGGGGGCACTGTTGAGCGCAAATTTCCATGTGCCGACGCCCATGCTGAACGTGACTACCGTGGCCGTGGTAGGTACAGGGCTAGACCGGGTGTACCCCAAGCAACACCGCGACTTGGCCCACCGGATTGCCCAACGTGGCTTGATCTTGAGCGAATACGCGCTGGGCACGCCGCCCTTGGCGCCCAACTTTCCGCGCCGAAACCGATTGATCTCCGGCCTGGCCCAAGCCACGCTGGTGGTAGAGGCAGCGCTGCAATCGGGCTCACTCATCACGGCCAAGCAAGCACTTGAGCAAGGCCGCGACGTGATGGCGATCCCCGGCTCCATCCACTCGGCCCAATCCAAAGGCTGCCACCTGCTGATTAAACAAGGGGCCAAGTTGGTGGAGTCGGCACAAGACGTGCTGGAAGAATTGCGCCTGCCCGACCCGTTTGCCCAGATTCCACTGGCACTGCCGGGCTCTCCGAAACAAGGCGAGGTGCGTGGGGCTGGAGCGAGCGGTGGTGTCGAAGGTGGTGCGGGAGGTAGAGCGGGTGGTGGTGTCGAAGGTGGTGCGGGAGGTGAAACTGGCGTAGAAGATGGCTTAGAAGGGACCACAACGGATGAAATTGGCAACGCGCTGCGTGACGAACAAGCCTTGCTGCATGCCTTGGGCCACGACCCCGTCAGCCTAGACGCCCTGCAAGCCCGCTGCGGCTGGCCCACCGCACAACTGCAAGCGCAGTTGCTGGAACTGGAACTGATGGGCCAAGTAGGCCGCCTGCCCGGTGGCCTGTTTCAACGTATCGGATCGGCTTGATCAATGGGCCAAGAAAGCCACTAAACCAGTCACCCTTCAGCCCATCCGTCACCCCCGACCTGATCGGGGGTCCATGCCTTCGGCTCATCTGTCACCCCCGACCTGATCGGGGGTCCATGGCTTCGGCTGCGATGGATACCCGGTCGTAGCCGGGTATGACATATGGGGTCCATGGCTTTTGACTTGTCACCCCCGACCTGATCGGGGGTCCATGCCTTCGGCTGCGATGGATACCCGGTCGTGGCCGGGTATGACATATGGGGTCCATGCCTTTTGACTTGTCACCCCCGACCTGATCGGGGGTCCATGGCTTCGGCTGCGATGGATACCCGGTCGTAGCCGGGTATGACATATGGGGTCCATGCCTTCGGCTCATCTGTCACCCCCGACCTGATCGGGGGTCCATGCCTTCGGCTGCGATGGATACCCGGTCGTGGCCGGGTATGACATATGGGGTCCATGCCTTCGGCTCATCTGTCACCCCCGACCTGATCGGGGGTCCATGGCTTCGGCTGCGATGGATACCCGGTCTTGGCCGGGTATGACATATGGGGTCTATGGCTTCGGCTGCGATGGATACCCGGTCGTGGCCGGGTATGACATTGGAGAGGATAGGGGCGCGGTCAGACCACTGCGCCGGAGTTTTCGTCGCCTGGGTCGTTGTCTTTTTTGATCGGTTTGATCAAGTCTTCACGCTGAATGCCGAGCCACATGACGATGGCGGCGGCCACGAAGACCGATGAGTAGATGCCGAACAAAATGCCGATGGTCAGGGCCATGGCGAAGTAGTGCAAGGTCTCGCCACCGAACAGCAACATAGACAACACCATGATCTGGGTTGACCCGTGGGTGATGATGGTGCGGCTGATGGTGGAGGTGATCGCGTTGTCGATGATCTCGACCGTGTTCATCTTGCGATAGCGACGGAAGTTTTCGCGGATTCGGTCAAAAATCACCACGGATTCGTTCACCGAATACCCCAGCACCGCCAGCACAGCAGCCAACACCGCCAGCGAAAACTCCCACTGGAAGAACGCAAAAAAGCCCAGGATGATGATCACGTCGTGCAAGTTGGCAATGATGGCCGATACGGCGAATTTCCACTCGAAGCGAATGGCCAAATAAAACATGATGCCGACCACCACAAAGGCCAGCGCCTTGAGGCCGTCTTCAGCCAGTTCATCGCCCACCTGTGGGCCCACAAACTCGGTACGGCGCAGCGTGACATCCGGGTCATTGGCTTTGAGGGCGGCCAGAACCTTGTCGCTTTGTTGCGCCGAGCTCACACCCTTTTGCGCAGGCAGGCGAATCATCACCTCGCGGGCCGAGCCGAAGTTCTGCACTTGCACTTCGCTGAAGCCCAGCGTGCTCACCGTGCCGCGGACTTTTTGCAAGTCGGCCGGTTGGCTGTAACTGACCTCCATCAAGGTGCCGCCCGTGAATTCGACCGACAGGTGCAGGCCACGGCTAAATAAGAAGAACACCGCCAGGGCAAAGGTCAGGAAGGAAATCACGTTGAAGATCAACGCGTGCTTCATGAACGGGATGTCTTTTTTGATTTTGAAAAGTTCCATGATCCGTTCCCCTTTAGTCGGCTTTCACCGCAGAGCCGCCTTCAGGCCGCCACACTGTGCCGATCGACACCGATTTCAACTTCTTCTTGCCGCCGTACCAAAGGTTGACCAAGCCACGCGAGAAGAAAACCGCCGAGAACATGCTGGTCAAAATGCCGATGCAATGCACCACGGCAAAGCCCCGCACTGGGCCGGAGCCAAAGGCCAGCAAGGCCACGCCAGCAATCAAGGTGGTGATGTTGGAGTCAAAAATGGTCGACCAAGCGCGGTCATATCCGGCATGAATGGCCGCTTGCGGGCTGACACCGTTGCGCAATTCCTCGCGCACACGCTCGTTGATCAACACGTTGGAGTCAATCGCCATGCCCAGCGCCAGCGCCATAGCGGCCATGCCCGGCAAAGTCAAGGTGGCTTGCAGCATGGACAAAATGGCCACCAAGAACAGCAGGTTCACCCCCAAGGCGATGCCCGAGACCAAGCCAAACACTGCGTAATAAATGAACATGAAGGCGATGATGACCAAAAAACCCCAGGTCACACTGTTGAAGCCTTTGGCAATGTTCTCGGCCCCCAAACTGGGGCCAATTGTGCGCTCTTCGATGATCTCCATCGGCGCAGCAAGCGATCCGGCACGCAACAGGAGCGCCGTATCGTTGGCCTCGGCCGTGGTCATGCGGCCTGAAATCTGCACGCGGCCACCCCCGATTTCACTGCGGATCACGGGTGCAGTCACCACTTCGCCCTTGCCTTTTTCGAACAAGATAATGGCCATGCGCTTGCCAATGTTGTCGCGCGTCACATCCTTGAAGATGCGAGCGCCCTTGGCGTCCAAAGTCAGGTTGACCACGGGTTCTTGCGTCTGACCGTCAAAACCGGGTTGGGCGTCGGTCAGGTTGTCACCCGTCAACACCACTTGTTTCTTGACCACCAAGGGACGGCCGTCGCGCTCTAAGTAGCGTTCAGCCCCAAAAGGCACGATGCCACCCGCTTGCTCGGCAGCGCGGGCCTCGGTGCTTTCGTCCACCATGCGCACTTCTAGAGTGGCGGTGCGGCCCAAAATGTCTTTGGCCTTGGCCGTGTCTTGCACGCCCGGCAGTTGCACCACAATGCGGTCCAGCCCTTGTTGCTGAATCACGGGCTCGGCCACGCCAAGTTCGTTGATCCGGTTGTGCAAGGTGGTGATGTTTTGCTTCAGGGCCTGCTCTTGAACGCGTCGAGCCGCTTCGGGTTTGATGCTGGCGGTCAGGCGAAACTCAGCGCCATCGGCGGCTTCTTGAGCTTGCAAATCGGCGAACTGGGCCAATAAAACACGCTTAGCCCCCTCAAGTTGTTGCGCATCGCGCAAGCGGATCTCAATGCTTTGGCCGTTTCGGCTGATGCCCCCGTGACGCACGTCTTTTTCGCGCAAAACACTGCGCAAATCCCCCGCCAAGGCTTCCAGACGTTGGGTCAACGCGGCCTGCATGTCTACTTGCAACATGAAATGCACGCCGCCGCGCAAATCCAGACCCAAATACATGGGCGAGGCGTGCAAGGCGGTTAACCAAGCCGGGGAGCGCGAAACCAGGTTGAGCGCCACCACGTAAGGTGAGTCACCCGACTCAGGGGTCAGGGCTTTTTGAATCGCGTCTTTGGCCTTGAGTTGCTGGTCGGTGCTGTCAAAACGGGCCCGGATTGAGGTTCCTTCCAAGGCCACCGACTGGGGCGTGACCGAGGCGGCTTTCAGCGCGTCCTCTACCTTTTGCAGGGTTGAGGTGTCCACCTTGATGGTCGCCTTGCCCGAAGACACCTGCACCGCAGGGGCCTCACCAAAAAAGTTGGGCAGGGTGTAGACCACCCCCAGCAACATGGCGATCACGATGATCGCGTACTTCCAGACCGGGTAACGGTTCATAGTGACTCGCGCTTGCAGGATAAAAAAACCAGAGGATTACTTCAGGGTGCCTTTGGGCAACACTTGAACCACGGCGCTGCGCTGCAATTGCACCTCTACGCCCGTGGCCAATTCCACGCCAATGTAGGCGTCACCAATCTTGCTGACTTTGCCCAACAGACCACCTGCGGTCACGACTTCGTCGCCTTTGGCCAAGGCTTCAATCATGCTGCGGTGCTCTTTTTGCTTTTTCATCTGGGGGCGGATCATGACGAAGTACAAGACCGCGAACATCAACAGCAGGGGCAGCATGCTCATCAAAGTGGATTGCATGTCGCCACCTGCGGCTGCGGCTGGGGCGGTTTGGGCAAAGGCTGAAGAAATAAACATGAAAACTCCACAAATAAGCAAATTCCGGTTACAACGAAGGCCACCTGTGCGGCCCGCGAACGAAGCCGCCATTGTATGCGGCGCTATGATGCCGCCTAAAAGCCCTATCCACCGTCGGAAAGCCAGCCCCAAAGTGGCATCACTTAAAGAGAATTTCCCTTGAATTTGCGTTTGTGGGCCATGCTGGCCTTGTTGGTCAGCTTGGTGTCTTTGTCCGTGGGCACTTCTTTTGCCAAAAGCCTTTTCCCGGCGCTGGGGGCAGAGGGCACCACCGCTTACCGCCTGGTATTTGCCACCCTGATGCTGATGGCAGTTTTTAGGCCCTGGCGGCGCAAGTGGGTGGCGGCCGATCTGCTGCCCTTGGGCCTGTATGGCGTGACGCTGGGGGTGATGAACCTGCTTTTTTACACCGCTATCAAGACCATTCCGTTTGGCGTGGCCATTGCCATCGAGTTCACCGGCCCCTTGGCGGTCGCTGTCTGGACTTCTAAAAAGGCCAGCGATTGGTTTTGGGTGGTGCTTGCCGCCGTGGGTCTGGCATTGTTGTTGCCCCTGCCCGGCGCACAAGATGCCACAGCGCTGGACCCGGTGGGCATGGGTCTGGCTTTGGCTGCAGGCATGTGTTGGGCACTCTATATAGTCTTTGGCCAGCGTGTGGCAAAACGCTACGGCGGCATGGCCACCCCCATGGGCATGCTGGCAGCCTCGTTGGTGGTGGCCCCCATTGGCATTTTTCATGCAGGCAGCACTTTGCTCGACCCTCAATGGTTGCTGGCAGGCCTGGCGGTGGCTTTACTGTCCAGCGCCATTCCGTATGCCCTGGAAATGTTCTCTTTGAACCACTTGCCCAAAAACACCTTCAGTATTTTGCTCAGCCTAGAGCCCGCGGTGGGCGCGCTGGCTGGATGGTTGGTGCTCTCAGAACGCCTGACCCCCTCGCAAGGCCTGGCCATTTTGATGGTGATGATCGCCTCCATGGGCACCGCCTGGTCCGCCGGACGCGCATCTTCTACAAAGGCAACCGCTCAGAATTAGCAGCGCCGCTTGATGGCAGCGCCTTTTAATAACTAGGTTCTTTGATTTTTAAGGGTTTCTTATTAGTGGGGTGTGCATTCGTGGGAGTCCGCCCCTGCGGACGAATGCTTGAATCACCTGAAACCCCTTTAAGGCCATTGACCTGACCAGTCCAGAAATCAAGTTACAGGTTTGGCCACTGTTCGAGAGCAGGGGCTCGCTCTTACAAAGATTTTTTTACGGCGTCAGGGGTTTACTTTGACTTGGGCTCTTCGGGTTTGGCTTCTGGTGGTTTGGCACTGCCATCCTTAGAAACTTCCTTATTTCCCGCCTTGCCATCTGGCTTGGCGTCTGTCTTGCTGTCCCCTTTGCCATCTTTGACATCCTTGCTATCTTTGTTATCTTTGTTATCGGATTTGCTTTCTTCTTTGGGATCGCTTTTGAGTTTTTCGAGTTGTTTCAGGAGCCAGCTGCGTTTTTCGAGGCGTTCATTTTCCAGGCGTTCAATTTCCTGCAATCGCTTGGCCCGGTCGGCTTCGGCTTTGTCCTTGCGGGCTTGCTCTTCTGCTGCTTTGGCTTCCACGGCTTGCTGTTCTTCGCGAATTCGGGCGTCTTCTGCAGCCTTGATCTTGGCGGCTTCTTCGGCGGCGAGCTTGGCTTTCAGGGCTTGCGCTTGTCTTTGCCGACTCGCTTGGGCAGCGGCAGTTTCACGCACGCCGGTTCCCCAGGCCAGGTTGTCCAGCTGTCTTCTGAGGGCGGCATCTTTCGAAATAGGCTGGGTTTTGCCGTTTTCGATGGCCATGAAATAGCCCTCACACCGGGTTTTCAAGCCCCCGGGCAAACTGCAGGCAAAGTTGTCGGGCTTGTTGTCGCCCCAGGCTTTTTTCCGGTCTAAAAAGGCGTCGCACTGCGCCATGGCCCGCTGAATCTTCCAATCCTCGGCGCTGGTCTGGGGATCGGACAAGTCAAACCAGTCATATCGCACCCGGTCTGACTGCAAGGCCGTGCGGACACATTCGGCTTTTTCGGGCCTCATTTGCGACCACAAACCAGCCCAAGCAGCTCGCAAGGGCGCATTGTCAACAACCACGCGAAACGAGGTTTGCCCCTCGGTCGGGCAAGCGTTAATCAACTGGCCATTGCTGCGTTTGAATTTGCCGCGCCAGCTCACGGTGATGTTTTCGGTCTCCCGTGGGGTGATCTCGATCCGGGTTTCGAAATGCGGCGCTTTGACCTCGCGCTCGATGCTGGTTTGCCCCTGAACCGTTATTTCAAGATTGCAAATTTGCTCGGCATTCAGCACCCGCGCGGCCACCACCACGCTGTTAGGCTCGCCTGCCAGCAACTGGTATTGGCCTGCCACTGCCGGCAAGGCGAAAGCCAGCCCCCACAAAATAGCGGCAACAGTATTCCGGCCCTTCAAGGCATGCCCATGGATTGAATTTGAGTACATGACAGTCATGTATCGGCTCGACCGGCCAATTCTTGATGGCCCCTTAGCGCCCCACAAAAACGGGTTTTCGTCGCTCGGCAAAGGCGGCACGCCCTTCAGCAAAGTCGGCGCTGCGACTGGTCAGGTGTTCGCGTGCCCGCAAGCGCTGCTCGTCCATGTCACCAGAAGCGATTTCGTTGAGCGATTTTTTGGTTTCTTGCACGGCCAAAGGGGCCAGGCTCAAGATATCGGCCACCAACAGGGCCAGCGTCGCGTCCCATTCGGGCTGCGTCACCAGAGCTTCGAACAAACCCATGGCGTTCAACTGGTCTGCAGAAAACGGCCGGGCGGTCAAAAAGGCCCGTTTCGCACCCGCCAGCCCAAAACGGCTGACATAACGCTGCAAACCACTGGGGTAGTAATGCAACCCCAGCGCTGTGGCGGGCATGCGCCACTCGATGCCTTGCAGGCCGATGCGCAAATCGCAGGCCAGCACCACGTCGGTCGCGCCCCCGTAAACACTGCCGTTCAGGGCACAAATGGTGACCGGGCGCAGAGTGGCCAGGGTATCGGGAATGGTTTCAAAAAAGGTCGCGCCGTGCCCCTCTTCGTCAAAACCCCCAATGTCGTAACCGGCACAAAAAACAGGCTTGGGCTGCCCGACTGTGTTGGCGCTAAGCACCAACACGCGCACGCTGGCGTCACGTTCAACGGTTTCAAAATGCGCCAACAAGGTCTTGAGGTCGCCATTTTCCAAGCGGTTTCGCTGGGCTGGGCGGTTCAAGGTGAGGGTGGCCACACCGTTACGAATGTGCAAAACGGGCGCTGATGCAGATGCAAGCTCAGTTGACATGGTTGGAGTCCAAAACAAAAAGGGTGTCCAAAGACACCCTGATTGTAGAAAGCCAGCTTTGCAAGCCAGCTGTTGGAGCCTTGGCTCAGGCTGTTAATTAAGCCTTGACTTTGGCCTTGGACATGGCGGCTTTGACCGAAGCTTCGGCTTGGGCAGTGGCGGCCTTGATGTTGGCTTCAGCAGTGTCGGTGGCTTGCTTGGCCACTTTTTTCAGGGTTTCAGCAGCAGTTTGGCTGGCGTCCATGGCGTTTTTGATCATGGCCACAGCAGCGTCGGAACCGGCTGGTGCGTTTTTCAGGCTGTTTTCGACCAAGCTTTTGACAGCTTTCTCGGACTCGGCCATTTTGCTTTCGACAGCTTTGGTGATCTCTGCGCCGGTGCTGTTGGCGATGTCAGCCAGGTGACGGCCATAAGAAACCGACTTTTCGAAGGCTGGCTGCACCAAAGCGGCTTGCACGGCCATCAGGTCTTGTGGGGACTTGGCACCCATCAGGGCTTGCATGTTGGAGAAAGTCTCGCCCACAGCAGCTTTGCCAGCGGCCATGTTCAGCTCAACCAAGCGCTCGAAACCAGCAAAAGCGGTTTGCGAGAGTCCAGCAGCAGCGGTCAGGTTGGCTTGGTGGGCGGCGGTGAATTGTTCAGCGTTGAAGTTCATGGTGTGTTCCTTGGAGTGGTTTGTTGCAATGCAGCAATTTGACCACCGGCCCGATTCCAATGCAAGGGATAACCCGAACTTTAGAGTTGCCTCTCAAATTGGTCACTACACTTGACCCCTTGACCATACCGGTCTGGACACATTGAATTTATGGAATTTTTCAGTCTGCTGCTCATTTTGGCCACTGGCATCCACTGGCTCAATACCCAAGGAAGGCGCAAGCGAACCGCCCTGTTGGCTGAGCATTTGCGCCCCTACCAAATAGAAAAGCACATGGAGCAGCTGACCAGTGCCTATATGAGAGCACTGGGTGAAGCGGACCTTGAGCGGCAACTTCAGATACTGCAACTGCAAACCAACGCGGAACAACAATTGGCCCAAGAGTTCCAGAGCCTGGCACTGGAGTTCGCCAAACTGCCTGCGCCTGTGACCCGGGCTTTCAAGGTGGCTTTGCCTTTTGTTGACCAACTTTCACCCAAAGCTTGCTTTGACATGCGCCGGGCCATCGAGATTCATGCCCAAGGCATCGAGCGTGCCGTGAACAACCTGCAAGGCTTACCCCCAAAAGAACGCTCTTTTCGCATGATGGGCGAGATGTTCTTAATGCAACACACTTGCCATTGGTTTTGCAAGTCTAAAACCATCGCCTCGGCCCGCATGCTGGCCCAACACCAAACCCGCTACGAGCAAGCACTGGACGCGGTGAGCCCGGAAACCCGGCAGGCTTATTTGGACTTGGTGCAGGGATGAGGATATTGCTGGACTGCACTCTACTGAGGCCTGACCTCGCACCTCAGCCCCCCGACCGCTGCTTTAAATAACTGCCCACCAAATGTTTACTGGTGCGCTGCAAGCCCATTAACAAAGCATGGTCTGGCTGGGGGCAGCCGTAACGGGTTTTCAGGTCGTGCTGCATTTGCACCAGCAAATGCGCCGCCATCTCGGCATCGGCCAAGGCCCGGTGCGCACGGCCAGACGACGGCAGATGGTGCAGCGCCGCCAGCGTGCCCAGCTTGTGGTTAGCCGCCTGCGGGTACAAACGCCGCGACAGCAGCAAGGTGCAGGCAAAGTTGTGCGATCCCTCTTGCCCAGAACGCGCCAATTCGGCTTGCCAAAACTTGCGGTCAAAAGCAGCGTTGTGCGCCACCATGGGTGCGCCCGCCACAAAGCGCGCCGCCTCGCGCATGACCTGCTCGGCGGGTGGGGCGGCCTGCACCATCTCGTTGGTGATGCCGGTCAGTTGGGTGATGAAGCTGTTGACCCTGACGCCCGCATTCATCAGGCTCTGATAACGATCGACCACTTGGCCGTTTTCCAGCAAAACAATCGCCACCTCGGTGGCGCGGTCCCCCATGTTGGGTGAGATTCCGGTGGTTTCAAAGTCAATGATGGCGATGGGTGACATAGGGGCTTAGTGTTGCTAGGAGTGTACTGAACGGTCTACTGGGAGAACTTCAAATTCCAACTTTGAAACCCCATTGGAATTCAATTAACCCCGAAAATTCTCCATCTGGTGTATGATTTTCAGGGATGATACCTCGTCAAATCGCCTCCATTGCTCAAGAACGGCTCACTTCCGGCGTTCCCGCGGCAGTATTGCTCGGGCCTCGTCAGGTGGGCAAGACCACCTTGGCACGTCAAATTGCAGCCAACTGGCCCCAAGGTTCTGTCTACCTTGATCTTGAATTGCCCTCTGACCGTCGGCGCTTGGAAGATCCGGAGGCTTACTTGCGGGCTCAAGCGCCCAAATTGGTGATCATTGATGAAATTCACCGAGTCCCGGAACTGTTTGCAGTCTTGCGCGGCCTGATCGACGAAAGGCGGGCGGCAGGGCAGCGATTTGGCCACTTTCTGCTTTTGGGCTCAGCAGCCATGGACTTGATGCAGCAATCGTCAGAAACGCTTGCGGGCCGCGTGGCCTATCTGGAAATGTCTCCCATTGTGCTCAACGAAGCCCTTTTGACGGGATTGTCTGAATCCGTACTGTGGAACCGAGGCGGGTTCCCGGACAGCCTGCTGGCCCAAGACGATCAGCACAGCATGGCTTGGCGGCAAGATTTCATTCGCTCTTACCTTGAACGCGATGTGCCCATGTTTGCACCTCGTATGCCCGCTGAAACACTGGGCCGGCTTTGGACGATGCTGGCTCACCAGCAAGGTGGACAACTCAATCAAACCCAACTGGCAGCCAGTTTGGGTGTCGGCGCCAACACCGTGGGGCGCTATATTGACCTGCTGACCGACCTTCACTTGGTCCGCCGGTTGCAACCCTGGTTTGCCAACGTTGGCAAACGACTGGTGAAGACACCGAAAGTTTTTGTCCGCGACAGCGGTCTGGTGCATGCCTTGTTGGGCCTAAAAGACGAAAACGATGTTCTGGGTCATCCTGTCGCAGGTGCCAGTTATGAAGGCTTTGTCTTAGAAACGCTCATCTCGCAGGCTGGCCCAGCCTTGAAACCCTATTTTTATCGAACCCACGATGGCGCAGAGATTGACCTGCTGTTTGAGCGAGGAGGCCAGCCAGACCTGGCGATTGAAGTCAAACGCTCCAGTGCACCATCACCCACCCGTGGATTCAAACAAGCCTGTGACGATTTGGGCATTGAAAAGCGCTATGTGGTTTACCCCGGAGAGGAGAGCTTCAACTTGCGACAAGGCGCACAGGCTATTGGGTTAAAAGGCATGCTAGAACGCCTGCAACCCACATGATTCATCAGCTTTGTCCGATGACACCCGGCCCCCTCCTTTTTTGTGGCGACCCGCACGGCCAGTGGCAACACATCATCGATGCCGCCCTGCAAACCCAAGCCCGCGCTGTGATTTTGCTGGGCGATTTGGAGCCTGCGCGCCCATTGCACATTGAACTGGCACCCATCATGGAACGCCTGTGGTTCATTCACGGCAACCACGACACCCATAGCGAAAGTATTTTTAACAATGTGTGGCACCCAGAAATAGCAGACAGGCACCTGCATGGCCGGGTGGTGACTTTGCCTTGCGGCACACGCATTGCCGGACTGGGCGGTGTTTTTCGCGGCACGGTGTGGAACCCCCACGACCGACGGCCCCCGCGTTTTCGCAACCGCGAAGCACACGCCCAAGCCACCCCGACCGATGAGCGCTGGCAAAACAGCGTGAACCTGCGACATTGGTCCAGCATCTACCCCGACGAAATGGACCACTTGTCTGGGCAACAAGCCGATATTTTGATCACGCACGAAGCCCCGGGCTACCACGACTACGGGTTTGCAGTGATCGACACATTGGCCCGCCAAATGGGCGTGCGCATGACCGTGCACGGCCACCAACACGACAGCATCGACAGCAGCGCACACTGGTCATCGCAAGGTTTCAAGAGTTATGGCGTGGGGTTGCGGGGGGTGATGGTGGTGGAGGGGTTTGAGTAGCACTGCGAGATGACCCAGGCAAAGCCCTGGTACTCAAAGTCACGCCCAGTTCATATGCTGAATGCCTTATTAACACAAAGGCTTCATGCACACCCTAACTGACATAACCGCCACGCCTGTTTATGGCATTCGTCCCGGCAAACCCGGTTTGTATCTGGGTTTGTTTCATGGCCGCGACACGCCCGATCAAGCCATGAGTGGATGGGGCTTTGATGGCCCAGCGATTGGGCCGCTCAGGTATGTTCACACCACTTACGCCTGCGAGGTGCGTGTTGAATTCATCAGCCCCACAGACGCCCAGTTGTTCACGGGCACGCATGACATGGTGATGGAATTGAACATCAACGGCGACCTGCTGTGCTTTGACGGCAAACTGTATGGCGATTGGACCGTGTATTGGGTGCCCCCTGAAGAATGCCATCGGCCACTGGACAGCTTTCGCCAAAACACCCGACTCAACGATTTGCGCAAGCAAGCCAAACCACGATGATGGGATGAGGACAGCTAACATGTGCGATCAGGGAGAACAACACATGCCACGATCCACCGACTGGACGCGCCAAGAGACTTTGGCCGCTTTTCACATATACCTGCAATTGCCGTTTGGCCAGCTACACCGCAACCAACCGCGCATCGTGCAGTTGTCTCAGTGGATTGGGCGCACCGCCAGCGCTGTGGCCATGAAACTGGGAAACCTGGCCAGCCTCGACCCTCAAATTGTGGACAGTGGTCGGAGCGGAATGGGCAATGCGTCTAAGCTCGACAAACAGATTTGGGATGAATTTTTGGAGACCAACGACACCGTGGTCACCGAAGCGGCCTTTTCATTTGGCCGTTATGCAGAACAAAACGGATTACCCCCCTTTGTGGATGTGCTGGACGAAGTGCCCGACATTGAAGAAGGCAAAACCACCACCGCCATCGTGCAGGTACGCGTCAACCAAGCCCGGTTCCGCCGCGCCATCTTGGCCAGCTACAACGCCACCTGCTGCATGAGCGGCTTGCGCGTGTCTAAGTTATTGGTAGCCAGCCACATCGTGCCTTGGAGCATGGACAACAAAAACCGCTTGAACCCGAGCAACGGCTTGTGCCTTTCTGCCTTGCACGACCGGGCTTATGACCAAGGACTGATCACGGTGCTGCCAGATTTCACCATCGGCGTGGGCGAAGCACTGCGTCACGCCGAGTTGGACCCGTTTGCACAACGCAGCTTGGCGCAATGCCAAGGCCAAGCCATCCGCCTGCCGGAACGCTTTCGGCCTGCACCAGCGTTTTTGGAGGCGCATGCGAGGAGGTTTGGGTTTTTGTGAGGGGGGTTGGTCGTGGCAGATAGGCGCGAAGCTAGGCAAGAAGCGAGAGCTTTCAAAAAACATCACAAGTTGCCCTTCAATTCGAAGACTTGAAATCAAGGGACAAAATTACGGCACACTATGCGTTTTGCTGTGCCGCAAAGGCACATGGCTACAGGCTATGGCTATGGCTATGGCTATGGCTATGGCTATGGCTATGGCTATGGCGATGGCGATGGCGATGGCGATGGGCATGAAGATCGCAGCACTTCACCCATCTGAAATCGCTGCATTGATTACTTTGAGAAAATCTCTGATTTTATTCACCAGGTTTATCTGATTAAAAAACCTTGAAACACACAAGAAAAATGACCAGCGAAAAAAAACCAACTGTAGTAAGCATGTTCTCTGGGTGCGGCGGCATGGACCTTGGTTTGGTACAAGCTGGATATGATGTTTTATGGGCAAATGACATAAAAAAAGATGCCTGCGAGACTTATCGAAAAAATATCGGGGAAATTATTTGTGGCGATATTAACGATATAGAAGCGCCAAAAATTAAAAATCTCGATCTTTTAACCGCAGGATTTCCGTGCCAGCCTTTCTCAAATGCTGGATCACGGAAGGGTACAAATGATTCAAGAGGGAATCTTTATCAAGCCACATTTCGATTTATTGAAGACTTAAAACCCAAAGCAGTTGTTTATGAAAATGTCCGTGGCTTATTGAGCTTTATGGGCAAGAAGAAAAAGTTAATCGATGAAATTTCCGATACTCTAAGAGAAGACTTTGGGTATCACGTTAATTATAAGTTACTAAATTTCAGTCACCACGGCATTCCACAAAATAGATTAAGAGTCGTTTTAATTGCATTGAAAAAAGAAGAATATCTAAAGCACGCCTTTCCACTGCCTGTTTTAGATAAAGATCTCTCAATCAAAACAACCCTAAAGGGTCTATCTAAAAAATCACTAAACCAAACTGAGTTGATGCGGCTTAACCCACAGGCACTCCATTATGGGTCGATGATCCCCGAGGGAGGATCGTGGAAAAATTTACCATATGATGTTCTACCGGAACGTTGGAAAAAGATCCGCGATAACATGCCTAAATATCATTACCCTAACTTTTTTAGACGATATGCACGGGATGATGTTAGTGGCACTATTACAGCAGCATTTAAACCTGAAAATGCTGCAGTCTGGCACCCTACAGAAGACCGAATTTTTTCGGTCCGAGAGATTGCACGATTTCAAACTTTCCCCGATCAATTTGAATTTCTTGGATCTAATATAAAATCCAAATATGAACAAATAGGCAATGCCGTCCCGCCCGAGATAGCTAGACTAATTGGGATTAGATTATTGCCTTATTTTAATAGAAAGATGATTTCATCAATGAATATCGAAGATAGCACTGAATACAACATTAATAGACCAATTGGGCACTCAGCAAAATAAAAGAGGGGAAAAATGTATTTATCTTCCGACATTCTTACGCAAGCTTTCAATTCTTTAGAAAAAATTGAAAGAAGCCCAGAGGGCAAATTGCGACAAGAAAAAGTAAGCGCCCTCAGCTACTTACTTGCAACCTCAGAGTTGTTAAAAAGACACCAGCAAACCGAATTAAATCTTGCCCCATCCGAATCTAAGTTACGAGAAGAATTTAAAAATTCGGTTGCTGAATTTAAAGAACTATTAGGCACCAATCAATTTTTGGTAGACATGTATCGAAAGTTTGAAAATGATGTTTCAAAAGCAAAAATACTTTCGCAGTAAAAAGCATTTGCAGTTGGTCGCATCATTACCCTGTCAACTTTGTGATGTCGAAGGGCAGACCCAAGCTGCACATTCAAACTGGTCACAATGGGGCGGCAAAGGCAAATCCATCAAGGCCAGTGACGAATACACAGCCGCTTTATGTCAAATCTGCCATTACGACATCGACCAAGGGGCCAAGTGGTCAAGAGCAGAAAGGCAGCAAGCATGGCAAGTGGCACACTTCAAAACGGTTCAAACATTGGTTGACAGTGGCCAATGGCCTGTTGACGTACCTATACCATTGGCTGCACAATGACATCACTGTCACAGGAAGCACTCATGAATGACAATTTCTACAGCACCAATGATTGGCACAAACTTAGAGCTAAGACCAAGGCTACATGGAAGGCACAGGGTAAACCCTGCGCTTATTGTGGTGAGCCTATTGAGTGGGCCATCAAGGGTGAGGCTGTTGTCGATCACATACTGAACCGCAAGAAGCACCCTCACTTAGCGCTTGACCCTTCCAACCTTCAAGTGGTGCATGGTGGGTCAAAGGCATGCAATACCAAGAAGGCCAGTTATCATGAGAACAACAACAAGCCGCGCATCAACGCTGATGGGTTCCCTGATGGTTGGGCTTGATCAAGTTGTGCTAAAATTTTTTTTGACGCTTGGAGGCGTTTAACAACGAGTCCCTAGAAGGCACTCTGCATGGTCGTTGCCATGTCCTCCAACACCGCAAGGTGAGAGTGCCTCCTAGGGATTTTTTTTTTGAAAAACCAATGATCATCATTAACCCGGAATTTAAAAATATCATTCCGCCTCTTGAGAAAGAGGAATTTTCGCAGCTAGAAAAAAACATTCTTTCGTATGGGTGTCGTGACCCGCTGACGCTTTGGGGCAACACTTTAATAGATGGACACAATCGCCACGAGATATGCTCGCGCTTAAACATCCCATTTAAGACCGTATCCCTAAATTTTGATTGCGTTGAAGATGTTGTTGTCTGGATGATTGACAATCAAGAAGGCCGACGCAACCTTAATAATTTCGTCCGCACCGAATTGCAACTTCGCAAGAAGTCGGCTATTGCAGCTAAGGCAAAGGCGAATATGGTTGCTGGTGGTATTGTCGGAGCTGAAATCAC
>Ga0315903_10003282_pt1 | contig 22581 bp, 43 predicted proteins | sample LakEriMetagenome_7_FD_203524 | JGI IMG/M metagenome (GOLD analysis project Ga0315903, IMG submission 203524) | Freshwater fungal communities from buoy surface, Lake Erie, Ohio, United States - Buoy 2 MA119 | ecosystem: Environmental > Aquatic > Freshwater > Lake | place: USA: Lake Erie, Ohio... | reverse complement strand
GTGTCCTTGACAGCCAGCCGTGAGAAATTGCCCCACCCCCCGCTACCCGTACGACCCCCTGCCAGCCCTGTGCGCCGTTTTGACGGGGTTAGTTTTGGGGTTGCTGTGCCATAGCGGGTTAAGTTTTCGACCCGTTAGAGAGCCGTCTGGGGCTTGGGCTTGTTTGTTGGTCTTGGCGTGTGTGTCTGGCTGCTAGGTGTCTGCCTATCCGTTGCCGTGTCTATCCGTGCCAGCATCTCGGGGGCGTGTCTTTGTTCTCTCGCCGATTGTAAATCATTAGGGGGCTAACGATTATTTCAGGGCAAAAAGAAAACCCCCGATTATCTCGGGGGCTTGTCTTTGGTCTGCGGTCTAGGCTTGCTTCGCCTGCTCTTCCTTGTAGTCGTCATAAGGCTTCCAGAAACTATCTGGGATAGACACGATGCCTGCCTTCTCGCCTAAAAGTTCGGGCATTAGTTCGGTGAAGTTGCGGCTCAGGGTTTCGGTCTTGTCCGTGAGCGTTATCGCATTTAACTTAACAAATGCTTCATTGAGCGCCCAATAGTCGCTTCGGTTGTACTTGCTCAGGTTGTTGCGAACATCTTTGATAACTGCCAAGAGTATTTTCTCAGCCGCATCGAGACGCTGTTCGTTTGTCTGTGGTGTTGCCATTTGTTGCTCCCTGTCTGTCTTGGCACTCTGCCTAGACCTGTCTAGTCTCTCATTTTGTTAGCCCGTTGTCAAGTCTTTTTCTTTCTTTTTTGATAACGAAACGATAACGGATTAGCCCTGTTTTGCCCCGTTTTGAGATTTGGGCATAGCCCTAAAACGCCCTGTGAGGCTCTCTAACGGCCTGACCCCCCTAAACGACACTCTCATAAGGAGAGCCCTGCGAACGCCCGTTAGAGCGCAATCTGGGGTCGAACATTTGTTCGATAAGTGAGCGCTAACATTTCTAACACTTTCGAACATTTGTTCTAATTTGTAATCGTTCGTGTCCTAATGATTTTCTTGCGGCAGAAAGTCGTTCGTGTCCTAACGATTTTGAGACCCTAGCAAGAAACCCCCTGCCAATCGGCAAGGGGTTAATCGCTTTGCGCTGATAGGGGGAAAGCGCAAACCTATTTGAGCGCCCACCTAAGAGCGACAATCGGGCTGACCAGAAGGGCAACCCACGCCAAGATATCGGCGATGATTGAGCGAGAGACCCAGTCAATCGCAAACAACACGACCAGAAGCCCGAGAGCCATAGCCAAGACCTGTGCCAGATATTTCACGGCGCTCATTATGCGACCACGCTCTCGAACTTCTCGGCGGCGGCAATCTCTCGGCGCTTCTCAATCTCGGCAATCTCGGCGTCAATAACCGAGACGAGCATAAGGACTTCTTGATAGGTCGCTTCATTCTTGCGCCACTTAGACCAAGTGCGACCTTTGCGGATTTTTGCGCCCTTTATCTGCTTGTCAATCTCGGCCAAGCGTGCGTTATAGCCCATAGCCCAAGCCCTGCGGGGTGCGTCTGCGATGTATCGCTGCTGCTCTTGGTAGCGGTACAAGGCAATTTCAAAAGTGGTTGCTTCGTGCTCAATGCCTAGTGCGACAAAATCGGCGAAACGCTGACCAAGTTCTACCGCTAGGGCGATTTGGTCGGCTCTCTCAGTTAGGCGTGCGGCGTTAGTTGCGATGCGCTCGGCAAAATCAGTTTCGGTGCGTGGGCTTCGGTAATAACTCTCTAAGGTCATAGACCAGCCACAAGCATCAACGGCGGTTTCATAGGCCTGTTTTGTCTCAAAATACGCTGACAAAATCGGCGTTAGTTCTGGCTCTGTTAGTAGTTCTGTTGTTGTCATTTTTTCCCTATCCGTTGGCACTCTGCCAACTTCACCCCCTTAGTCTCTCAAATTGTTAGAGCCGTGTCAAGTCTTAGGCAAACATTTTTGATAACGAATTGATAACGGAAAAGCCCCGCCATTTCTAGCAGGGCTTACCATTTTTGACGCTTTCTGTCAATAGTGAAAACCGAAAAACATTTTGTGAAAACCCACAACAGAAAACGCTTGACAAATCACACCGACACCCCCTTAGCCTTTGCGTGTATCACCGAGAGTTTTTGACCCGATGAGAAAGGCAAGAGCGATAGGCCAAAACACGATGCCCAGAATTATTATCAGCGCATTAGGCGGGGTCGGTTTCGGGCTGTCGTAAATCGGGTGTCGGGTAGCGGGTCGCTTTATCGGCCTGACCAGATTTTGCGCCCTAATGTCTCGAACCGAATTTTGCGGTTTAACGGGGCTAACCGAATTTTCACTAATGTCCGCCATTATTAGCCGCTCTACAATCGGCGCATCTCGAATAACTGCCCGTAAACTTTCCGTCTGCGATAAATTCCATAAGGTCATTAAAGATTTTGTCGCTTTTTGTAAAGTAAATATGTGCGATGTATTCGGCGACTTCTTCGGCTGTCTCATTTTGATTAGCGCAAGAACATTTGCTCATTATTGCGGTCTCTTTCTCGCAGGTCTCTAACATTTTCCCTTTTCCTTTTCTACTTCTCTAAACCGCACTTAGTTGACTGACCAAGTTCGCAAGCGCAAAGGCCGCAAACATCGCACAAATCACCATTTGAAATGTTGAATTCGTGTTCGTCAATCATAAAATGCTCTAATGTTTCGTCTTTTTCGTTAGCGGTTTCACAATCTAAAACCATTTGAAGCATTTTTTCTGTGAATTTCATTTTCCCTTTTCTTTCTTTTCTAGTAGCGCAAGTTTGACAAAGACAACCGCATAATCAGTGCGCCCGCCAATGTGCCAGTCGTATTTCCCTAGCGGTGTTTCTTCTTCTTTCCAGTCGTAAATTGTGGCAATCGTGCCGTCTGGAAATTCCAAACCCCACTCCGCTGTTATCTTTCCGTCATCGCTTTCGGTGTGATGCGGTTCACCGAATGTCTTAACCAACTCGTCAAAAGTAGTTTCGACATAGCCGACTAAATGAGTTCCGTCTATTTCGCTTGTTTTTTTAAATGCTGTTTTCATTTTTCTTTACTTTCTGTTTTGGGGCAATCGTCATAAGGTGCGCTGCTATCCTCGCAAGCACACCAGCCAAAAATCCTGACTTGGCTAACGTGTGTTAGGTCTGCCATTTCACCCCAAGAGCGCCATCGTTCAGGGTCTAAAAATTCGACACAATCAGGGCAGACTTTTTCACCCGTTGTTTCTAGGGTTTCGGTTGCCAGCCCGTCGCCACAATGCTCACAAGTGAAAACGCTTTCAGGCATTACTTGTTGACATTTTGAGCAAACAACTTCCTCGCCTTGCCAATGAGCAGGTCGCTCGCAATGCTGAAAAGATATGTCCAATTCTGGCGTGTATTTCCAAGATGTCATTAGTGCGCCCAATCTGCTTCGATATCAAACTCATCTTTAAGGCGCTTAATAATCGCCCTTAGTCTTGGCACTTCGCTCACGGGGTCATATAAAACCCCCGTTTCTTCTGTCCAAAAAGCGCCCGTAAATCTCTCGCTATCTTGGACTTCTTGCCAGTCAATATCAAAAGCGTCTACAAGTTCCAACGCTTCGGTTTCGGTTTGCGCTTCAATGTTTGCTCTAACCCAAAAAGTTTTCTGGGCTTGGACTTCTTGTTTTGCCATTTTATTTTTCCTCACTTTCTGCGATAACAATTTTCAGGGCTTCGATAAGTGAGCGGGCGCTGTCGGCATCAATCTCAATGCCATAATCAAGCGCACTCTCACCATTCGCCCAGATAATTTCCAGATAGTAGCCGTGCGATGGGGCGCTAATTCGGTTAGTGAATGTTGCGCTTACACCTTGCCCAAGAAAGGCGGTAAGTGTTTTAGTTTCAGTAAATGCCATTAGTCAGCCCAACCCTCTTCAAAAGAAAAAGTGCCGTCTAGAAATTCGGGTTCGCCCTTTATGCTTTCGCAATATTCAAGTGTCGGCGTGTCGTAATTTAGGCGCACTTCGTCAATGTCATCGCTCTCGATTTCATAGCGGGCGGTTATTTCGATGGTGTATTTTGTCATTTTTTCTCTCTTTCTTAGATTTCCTGATAGGTTCTGCGGTTTGCGATTTCATACGGGTCTTCGATAAGGTCGTATTCTTTGAGCGTTAGCCCGATATTGTAGGCTGCCCAAAAATAGCGGTCAATCCCTAAGCCGTGACCTTTTAGTTCATTAAAAGCGCCCTGATATAAGGTTTCGCCCCAGCACGCTGCCAGCCAATAATTTAGGTCTTCGATTTTTGTTTGCCCGTTTGCGCTATAAGCAACGCTCACTTTATAGCGGTAAGACATATTTGATTTTGAGCAATGAGTAATACTGATAAGCAACTTGCCGCCGTCTTCTAGTTTTTGCGCTAGGGCGTAAGCATATTTCTCTTTGAGTTCAGGCGATAGGTCTGCCTTGATTGTTGCCATTTTTTCCCTTTCATCGTGCCAACTCTTGACACTCTCAAAAAGATAACACAGAAAAAGCAAAAACATTACGCATTTCGCAAACATTTTTCATAACGAATTGATAACGGGCAACTAATAACGGGCAGCGTTATGGTAAGACCAACCAGAGCGTCAAAATCTCTATATAGGCGTTCAACTGGATTTTTGCTTTATAGGGCGCTGACCAAATTTTGCTTATATGGCCTCAACCAAATTTTGCCTATATATGCGCCGAACCAAATTTTTACAACGGCTTATTGCCACGCCTACGATTACACGAACCATGAGCAGCAGCCAACGGACTACTCGAATCGCCAGCAACCAAATGGTCAGCCTGCCACGGGTCACCAACACGAGCGCCCTCACCACACAAATGACACACAACAGCAGTATCACGAACCTGCTTCGCACGGCGCTTATAGTCGCCACCATAAGTGTTCAAAGTTTTCTTTATCAAAGCCCTACGCATCTCAGCCAACTCGTCAACACGGCGCTGATGAACCTCACACCTGTTACCGCCATCGGTCAGTTCGCCACAGTCAAGGCACGGTTTACGGAAACGACCCATCAGCGTTTATCAGTCGTGTAAAAACCAGAACCCTTGAACGACACAGCAACCGAACCAACGACCTGACGCATAGGCGTTTCACACTCAGGGCACTTGACCTCATCAGGGTCAGGGGCATGAATAGAGCGAACCTCAGTCATCTTGTGGCCTTGCTCACACAAATACTCGTAAAGAGGCAAGGCTACTTGTCCAACTTCTCGATGAACTGCTTAATAGCAACAGCCTCACGGTCAGCACCCAACTGATACAACTCAACATAGTAAGCCTGCAAAGCAGCCAACAACTCTTTAGCCGTCAAAACAATGTTTCCTTTTCTTTTTCTTCTTCTTCTGTCGAACGCTGCTTATAGGTTTCTGCTGCGTGTTTCAGTCTTCCCTCAATGATAGGCAGGTATTCTGCGGTCAATTCTATGCCGATAAATTTGTAGCCGTTTAGCAACGCTGCTTTACCTGTCGAGCCTGAGCCTGTGAACGGGTCTAGGACTGTGCCGTTTGGTGGTGTTACAAGTTTGACCAAATATTCCATTAGTGATGTTGGTTTTACAGTTGGGTGGAAGTTGCGTTGTGGTTGAACGCCTTTTTCTTCAAATGTTCCCATGCCTGTTGATGTGCGTGTGTCTGGGCGTTTAATTTCTAGGTGGCTTAGTCCATCGTTGCGGTCTTTCTTGTTGGCTTTAGATACATAAAAAAAACGGCTTGCATCTTCGCTTTGTTCGTCTAGTAGCCCTGCCGTGTATTCATCAAGAATAATGTTCGCAGGCCAACGACCCTGCTCACTGCCAGCAGTCCAACCATCGCCATCATAGCCAGCAGCAAAACCAGACTTGCCCTTAGCACCGCCACCAAACTTATCTGTCGTGCCAATGCGTGAGCCGTCAATGTTCAACCCACCAACACCCCACTCCAACACATTCGCCGCTACAGTTCCCACCAACGGCTTACGAGCAACAACAACAGGTTCAAACGCAGGTTTCAACGCTGTTCCCCAACCAGCCCACTTCTTTGCTTCATCTGTGGCTGGTGCAGTAATGTCCACAGTCGCACCCATTGAATTAGCGTTCCAGCCTTTATCAGGTTTCATAGCAGTTTCGCTCATGCCATCGAAACGCTGGCCAATAACTTCTCGCTTTGCGCCAGCAGCCTTATCAATCGCCTTGCTCACATCCAACGACTTAGGAAAACCTGACCCATACAACCAAGCAATGCTGTCACGCACCTCAAAACCAGCATCCTCAATCGCAACAGCCATGCGGTGAAAAGTGCGTGTACCACCAAAAGACAATAAATGACCACCCGGCTTGAGAACCCTTAAACACTCCTGCCACAACTTAACCGAGTAGGCAATACCGCTGCTATCCCACTTCTTGCCCATAAACCCAAGTTCATAAGGTGGGTCAGTCACAATGCTGTCAACCGAGTTATCGGGCAGCGTAGGCAACACATCAAGGTTTGAACCAAAAAATACTTTTGCGTTAGCCAACTCAATCATGGGCGTTCCCTTTCTAAAACCTGATAAAACTCGGCAGCAGACAGTTTCTTGCCCGTGCGATAACTAATGTCAAAACGCTCTAAGAGACGTTCGCTAACACAATGCTCAGGATTAATGCAATCACTGTTACCACATTTACGAACACCAGCAAGAATAGGTTGACCAGTGCGACCAATCGGAATCTCGTTCTCATCGTATTCGCCCACATGACTGAAACACACTCCATACTTTGTTTTGATGCGAAGCGCAGTAGCGCAGTCTCCGCAATCGGTTCTCTCGGCAGCCTTGCCACGTCTCATCCGCAAAGTTTGTGCATCAATCGGATTAAAACAACTTGTGCAATACATCTTTCCCTTTTCTTTTATCGTGGAGTAGCAGAGAATCGAACTCTGGTCTTAGTTGTTCCCACTTGAGGTTCTACAAACTAATCAACACCATTCCTACCCCAACTCCTTACCAGATGCGTAGTCTGATAAGGAATCTTCTAAAATCTTATTACAGTTCCACCAAAATGAACACCCTTTTGGAGTTCCAAACAGGTGATGCCAGTCTTCGAGTCTTCGCCCGAAACACGCCTAAACCAAGACGACCCGCTGTCTGATGTTGTGGCCTGAACCCAGTAGCGACTGCCACCGTTGTGAGACTCACCCACCTCAACCACTCGCAGGTGATGAAAATGTCCAGTCAAAAGCAGTGAGGCTGCTGCAACAGGCTGATGACCAAATGTTGACCCACGCCACCAAGTCACAGCGTTCTCAGGGCGGTTGAACTGGTGACCGTGAGCAATACCGACAACATGGAAACCGTCACCAAAAGCGTCAAATGCCAACGACTCATCCTGCGGTTGCGGGATAAGAAAATCAACATCTAACCCAACCTCGACAGCAAGACGGCGAACCTGTTGCAGAATCACAATGCCCCAGTCATCCACACCCGGCTTGCCGACAGCCTGTTTGCTTACACGCCACTGGCAGTGATTAGAGCCGATAGATGCGTAAGTGATAGGAGCATACTTGCTTGCCATCTTCAAGAAATCCCAGATAAGCGCACAAGCCAAATCAACCTGTTGCATGATGCTCAGGTCGTTGCCCTGCAACTGTTGGAGATTGGCGGCGTTCTCGAACCCCTCGATGATGTCGCCCAAGTCAATCGCATAAATGCGTTCATACTTGTTCTTCTTCAAATGCTGCTCAATCAAAGCATAAGAAGCGTGGATGCGTTCAATCAGTTCAGGAGTTCCCCCACGCTGGTCTGTCTTACCAACCTGAAAGTCAGCCAAGCAAGCGACAAACACTTTGTCAGATGTTACAGGCTTGCGAACAGGTTTCTTTGTTTTCTTGACCTGAGCGTAAAGCGTAGGCAAGTCCAGATGCGCTGCGTGGCGTTTCTGAAACCGAAACTTGTAAGAAGTCAACCACTGAGGGTCTAACGGGAACGGTCTGGCAACCTGCCAACGGCTTGTGCGTGGCACGCCCACAATCTCATACTGGGCAGGGTCGAAACCTGCTTCGATAAGGAACTGTTCAAAGTCGGGCTTCTCGTCATCTGACAGGGCAGGTAGTGTGGCCTCACCGTTAGTGCCGTCAAACTCAAGAGCAGGTTCAAAACCTACTGGCGGTTTAATCTTCGTGGTCGGTTTCAAGTCTTCTAGCATCAGTTAACTCTAAAGCAAGCGCAGGTTTTTTTACGGTGATTTGAGATGGCGTTGTCAGACAACAACAACCCACGCTTTTTCAGTTCTGTCGAGAGTGTCCTTGCGCCCCAAACATCAGGCGACAAAAGAGCCTGCTCCAAAACCTTCTGGTCTTTGCTATCCAAGCCGTTCAGCACAGTTTTTGCTTTGCAACTGAACTGTCTGACAGGTGGTGTCAACCCTTCTAACATCTCTACTCCCTTGTAAGTGCTTTAGCGATTCTAATAGCCTGTGGGTCTGCCACATGAGCCTGACGTGCCTCGTTCACTAACCAAACAGCCAATGGTTTCCTAACAATCTCAAAGTCTTTATCCCAGACCAGATTCTTGTCAGACAACAGGTTTGCTGCCTCAGACAACAGTTTATAGTTTTTAGTGAAATCTGGCAATGAAACTCCTAAGTGTTTTGTAACGTTTTGAAACAGGTCTTGGGCTGAAAAACAGTAGCCAGTTGTTCGCTAAGGCTAAACGCCAGCGGAACGGCACTCGTCTTGGTTCGCCCCTATGCTTCGCCATCAACGCCAGCCCGGATACGGTCAATAATCCATTTGGATGTTGGCTTGTTCGGGTGGCGCAGAACATCCTGTAACCAGTTAGCAATCTTCTCACGCTCGGCAATACCGCCAACGATTTTGCCGTTATCTACTGCCGTGTTCATCTGGTTCAGGAACTCAGCCATGCTGATAGTCAGTTCTTCTTTGTCCATGTCTAGTGGCATTTCATTTCCTCAATCTTTTTCAGTAACGCCTCATCAATGCGTTTGCGGTCTTTGAGTAGGTCTAGGATTTCTTTTTTCATTTCTAGTTTGCCTAGCATTTTGCCGTTCTTGTGGGCAGCAGCGGTGGCATCGTAAATGCCTGTGAAGATTGGTGTCCTGTCAGTCACTTTTTCTCCCCCTTGATAAGAGCAACAGCATCCGCAACCGCAGTTTGGTAACCCGGCAGAACTGATTTAGCAAACAGACCCTCAACCAAATCAACTATGCGTTTACGCTCGGCATCACGCCCATCAATCAAACCAGCATCGTAAGCAATCTCTTGGTCTTCAGTCATTAACAAAGTGTAAGGACTAGCCATTAGTTGTTCCTGACCAAATCAATCGCCTCTTGATAACTGCGACAAATCGTGTGACGAACATCGCCATCAGAGCGTGTAGGTCGCAACTCCAAAACCTTAGTGTGGTTCGCCAAAGCCTGCTCCAACAAACCAATGATGCGCTCACGCTCGGCAGCACGAAACTTAGTCTCAAACTTGCCTGCACCAGATTCATAACGAACCCAGTTGTTGTAGTGAACAATGCAGAACCCTCTGGCACGGTGCTGATTAGTGCAACCGTCAATCTCGCACTTACGCATCACGACCCCAAACGATGCACTTGCGACCTGCACGAGTAGTTGCGTAAGACTTCACAACCACAACACCCAAATCAACCAAATCTTTGCGGCGAGAGCGGATACCTGAATCAGTACCCATCCATCCCTTGCCACGGAACGCCTCAACCAACTGCTCGTCAGTTAGCGGTCTACGCAACAACGACCAAATCTTGTATTGAGTGTCCGATACTTCAACGACAGACTCCGCAGCCTCGTGTGAGGTTGTTGGGTCAGTTTTTCTTGCAACAGCCATAATTCCCTTTCCGTAACCGTATCTCGGTCACAGCAAAAGATTATTCGTTTTGAGAGTGAGAATCAAGGCTACGACACGCCCCGTTATCAAACTGTTACAAAGCCTCAACGGTGATGGTTGCGCCACTCACAGGGCGGGTGTCGGTTGTTTCCCCAGTCCAAACCTCACGGGCAAACAACTCAACAACCAAAGCGTCATCAACCCAAACTTTAGCCTGAGTCAATGAGTCAAAAACTGCCCTTGTCAACTTGTCAAATATCCGGTGCAGAGGCCGGATACACCCACTTAGGTCGCTGCGGTTTCTGAATGTAAAAAGTAATGCTCACTCTAACTGGTGAGTCAAACATCGCAACCGACTCTGACCGCAAAAACTCTTGTTTAGCAGCCAACACGATTGCGCTACGCCAAGCAGGTAAATACTTAGACGCTTCAGAGAAACGACCATTGCCACGATAACTCTTAGAGCCTTGTGGCGCAGGTCGCCCCTCAACGAAAAGCGTGATGCTTTTGCGTTCCTCGCCGTGCGTTATTTCTTTACCCACACGTTAACCGTTGCAAAAGCAAACAGAACCATCAACATAATCGCAGACACACGAACGAAACCTGAGAACTGCTCAGTTTCGCCCACCAACCAAAAAAGGTAGCAAGACCACAACTGGATGACAGTAGCGAGAACCTTAGCCATTAGAACGGGTCATTTCCCGACAACTTGGTGGCCTGAGCCTCGTTGACATGAACCTCAATCGAGGTGTGTTCCTTGCCAGCCCTATCAGTCCACTTGCGTTCCAAACCAGTCAAGAAATCAACAGAAGGTTTCGCAGACATAATGCCAGTGACCTTCACCAAGTCGCCAACCTCAACAGCGGCAGTTGACCAAACCTTAAAGAAGGTTTTACCAATCGAGCCATCGTTGCGAGTGTATTCCTCGATAGCGGTAAAGTGACCGTTTCCAGCCTTATCAACTTTCACGGATTCCAACAGAATTTTAGCCATTTTCAGACCCTTTCATTTTTAGTTTTATCGGTAGCCGCCGATAATCGGTTTACCTGATGACCTGAAGCCACACAATCTGCGTGGCCACAAGTGCGTTCACCCGGCATGAATGGTTCACCATCCAGCATCGGGGTCACACCATCAGCCGCATAAAGTCCATGCCAACTAATACAACGAGTTTTACCATACTGGATTGTTGTGGCAGGTTTAGCCCGACACGACTGACAAAGCATCCTGTCACGGCGCTTCTTTGGGGCAACAGCCCAAACAAATCCGCACCTGAAACAAAGCACTTGGTTTTCATCCACAACCACACACTAACGCTTTTTCTTTGCCAATTCAACACAACACGGCTGACAAAAAACAATTCTTTCCCCATGCCTGCACAGCGGTATAGGCGAACCAACAAAAGGCTCTGGCTTATCAAGCGACTGTTTCCTGCGAGCCTCAGTGTCTAAGCGGTCAGCAACAACCCTTGCCTTAGCCAGAATGTGTTTAGGCTCAACCCAGTCAATCTTGTCATCCTGCTTCGCCAAGTGAGCGGCCTCACGAGCCACATCAAAGTTCAGATGACCGATGAGTTGATGCCAAGCCAAAATGTTTTCCTGAGTGATTTTGCGGTTATCAGTCAACGACAGAAACTCTAAAATGCTTGCCGTGTTAGTTGCTTCCATAACGCTTCCTAAACTCATCTAGCACCGACTTGTTCTCAGCAACCCTGTTGCCCTTTTTGATTTCTGGGCGTGTGTTGCGAATCCACGTCTGCCAAGTCCTGTTCCAATCGAGTTTCGTGTTGTTCTTCGGTTTTGTCAACCAATAATCCACAAAGTTCAAAGTCGCCTTGTCAATGTCAACATCTGGGTGGTTCAAAGCAGCCCAGTTTCGCATCTCACGACTAACCGAAAAATCTTCAGAAATTCGTGTCGGTCTAGTATCTGATTCTTTATGGTTCTTAATGATGGTTTGCGTGCCAACAGGTGTCACCCCTGATTTACCTGAACTGTCACCCCTGCTTACCTGAGTTGTCACCCCTGCCTCAACATTTATCCAATACAAATTCGTCTTGTATTGCGACTTCATCGGGGCAGCGTTCACATCCACAGTCAGTTCACCGAGGTCTACAAGTTCCTGAATGTCACGCTTCACAGACCTTTCGGATGCGTTAGCGTAACGAGCCAAAGTCTCGATGCTAGGCCAAGCGCCGTTATCACCAAAATGGTTCGCAATACCCAACAAAACAAGTTTTGCTCGGCCTGTCGCTTTCGAGTGATTTAGAACCAAATTCATTGCTTCGATACTCATAATTTCCCTTTTCTTTCTAGTTATTTCAGATTGTGCGTATCCCAACGCCCAAAATTATTGTCCAAAAACGCCCACACGCCCCTGTAAGCGTCAAACACAGGCTCAGATAGGGAATCACCCCACCTACTCAACTTCCACCCGTTAGAACGCCCCACAGCCGCAAAAGCCGAATCCGACTCCAACAAACCATTAGCAACAGCACACAAAACAATGACATTGCTAGGGTCATCAGAGCCACCACCACCCATCCCCCGATTACTGCGATGCTGAGGAACAAGCGTCTCATCAGTAGTGCCACAATGCCAACACCCCTTATCACGGTCAAGAAATTTCTGAAACTGTTTCTTATTCACTTGCTGCTTTCGGATACGGCAAAACAGGATAACGCAACTTACCCATCAAAACCTTACGCCGACTCTTAGAAGTTGCAAAATAAACATACCTGTGCTTGCGTGGTCTTTCGACAAAATACACACGGTCACCAAACTTCTCGACAACCTCTTTGTTGGTCATACCATTTGCATAAGTAGCGTGATGCTGATGCTCTAACCCACGAACCTTCGGGTCTTTGAACTTAGACGACAAACCCGTGTAAATAAAGTTCGCAGCCTGATAAACCACACCCACATGGTTCTGTGAACTGTCAGCATAACTGACAATGATTTCCCTGTCCGTCTTACCCATCGTGTTAGCAATCAGCCAAGACTCGCCATTCTTAGGCACATCATCGTCAATCCACAAACGAGTCAACTCGTAAACATTCTTTGCCTCATCATCACCACAAATACCTCGCAACAAAGTCGAAGACGCAGAAACACCATAAACCACAACACCAACCAACTGATGATTGGATTTGTCAAACATCCCAAACGCCCAACTACACGGCGCTCTGCGATGCAAATAGTGATTAGCAACAACAACTTCCATTGCCATTTGATTCGTGATGCGTTCTATGTAGAACTTCTCATCGAGCATTTTTTCCCTTTATTCATCAAACTCAGAACCCCTAAAACCAATGTGCAAATTCTTGTCAGTGAAATCTGGGGCAGTCTCAATACTTGGAGCAGCCGAACTAAAAAACTCGGCAGAATCCTGACCCTTACACCTGTGCGTTTTACGCCACTCATAAAGCAACGTCAACTCATCAGCCCTATCCAACTCGATAGAAGCCCCACAAGAACAAGATTCGCTAATTGCCATGCTTATAGGTTAGTTCAACCTGTTTCGCCATAGTCGCCGTCAACATACCAGCATCCGTCAACTGCTTAGTCTTATTGCGAATACGGTTCAACTCAGCCTTAGCCAAGTCAGCAGCCAACCGAGCCTCAGCAGCATCCAACTTCGCATAAGCCTCACGAACCGCAATCGCACCCTCAGTGTTCAAAATAGTCGTGTGGTAGATGCGGTCATACTCATACTCGCAATCAGCCAACTTGCACTCCGCATCATAAATAGCGGCAGGCGCTTTAGCCGACTCACCAATTAGGCGTTGCAGTTCCTGAATCACCATGTCTGGGGTAAGTATCTTCGTCATTTAATTTCACAACCCTTTCCTCAATCAAATTAACCAAACTAATGAACAACTCGTTAGTTCCAAATTTTGAATAAACATCATTGATGCACTCCTGCAACTCAATCACAGAAGCCAAAAGAATCCGTTTATCCTCTGGCGGCAGTGCCATAATCTTTAATCTGCGCCAACACATCGGCAGGCACACGAGCAGCCACCGCATCCTGATACAACGCCAGCAAACCATCCACGTTGTAAGCAAGACCCAAAGCCTCAGCCTCGCCCAACCAATTACGACCAACTGGGGTCACACCACGCTCAACCTTACGCATTTCCTCAGCCGAAGCCAAAGAATTGCTGTCCTTGTTTGCAGACCAGCCAGCCAAAGCGAGACACCTGCCCACCGCCGAACTCTCGGCGTTTTCGAGGGCGCTAGTCTGGTTTGCACCAGAACCACCATCCACCTCAAAAGCGTGACCTGTCGCCTTCACCAAACCCTCTGCTTGGTCTTCACCCGACAAATACAAACTAGCCTTGACAACCCAAGTTGAAACAGCCCTGTCCTGCAAAGTCGTCTTGTTCTCGGTAATGATTCGAGCGTCAGGATACTCCGCATAAAGCAACTGGATTCTCTCAGCAACAGTCGCATACTTCGACAAATCAAAACGAGCCATTACATCTCACCCTTCTTGCAAGCGCAATCACCCTCAAGAGCAACCAAACGCTCCGACAAAGTTTTCACAATCGTGTTCAACTCAGAGTTCCACTTCACAATCAAATCCAAGCGGTCACTGAGCAACTGGTTAATCTCCATCTGCATCTCAAACACAGACGGCTTCTTTTCTTCAGACATTTTTCCCTTTCTTAACAGTCAACGAAACAACCCCATTCTTATTTACGGAACGGGTACAAACAACATACTCCTCACCACCGACATTTACAACTCCACGACCCGCCGAACCAAGATTGTCCAAAGCCATAGACTTTAACATCTGCAAATGAGCGTAAGCCTTATCCGCATCATTCTGGGCGTTCTGCAAATGAATACCCAACTCACCCAACTCAACAGGCTCATCCAACACGTCACGAGGCGACAAATCACGCACAGTCTGATAAGTCGAATCTGACCCATCCCACTCAGGCTTAGAGTCCTTCAGCACACACTCACGCCAACGCATAACAGCAACCATCATCGCCGAGAACTCGTAAGGGTCAAACTCGACATCAAACTCTTTCAACTCGCTGCCAGCAAACAACGCAACAACCTTGCCCTTAGTCAAACCCATCACATAGCAATACCAAAGCACCTGATACTTGTAATGCAACGGCAACTCATCAAACGGAAAACGAGAAGTCTTAATCTCAAGAATCCCCTTCGTACCATCAGGCCAAGTCAGCAACCCATCAGGATTAGCCCTAGCCCAGTCATGCACATCAGCAGCCCAAGTACCAACCGAATCCTGCACCTTGTAATCAGGGTTCTGCTCCAACCAAACCTGACGAACACCAGCCTCAAACACCTGACCAAAACGCATAGCCAAAGACGGTTTCACCTCATTAGGAATACGACCAGTCGCCTTAGCCCACGCAGTGAACGCAGACTCCCACGGATTCACACCACAAATCTGACCAACCAAAGTACCCGTAACGACAGCATCACCCTCACGCAACGCCAACCACTCAGCCGAACCAGACTCGAAATTACCCAACAATTTAGGCATACAAACTCCCTTTCTCGAAGTAAGATAACCCTATGACAGACCGCCGACAAAAACTAATAGAAAACGCAAGATTTCGACTATTAGAATTACAATCTGATAACGGTGGCACACCCTGTGAAGAAAACCCAGAACTTTTCTACCCAGAAGACTACGAATCACAAGAAATGCAACGCATGGCACGCAAAGTAGCCAAAGCCATCTGTGACGACTGCCCACTCAAACAACAATGCCGAGAATTTGGGATACTATCCAACGCCCAATACGGCATCTACGGCGGAATTGACTTCTTCCAAAACAACAAATCAGCGTAACAAAAACCACGCCTGAAACGTCAACAAACGGCGAATAAAACTACTTAGAAGCCCTGTCAGACGCTTTCTGCACCGCATCCTGAGACGCTTTAGCAACAACATCGGGAGTCGCCTCACCAGTAGTAGCAATCGCATAACCAATAGCCCCAATCACACCCAACATTAACGTTGCCCAAGCAATCACAACACCATCAACCCACGAACCAGTCACAATCGCACCAGTACCAGCAGCGCCACCAGCAATAAACAGGAACAGACCAAAGCCACGCCACACAACAGCACCCACAACGGCACTGATGGCTTTTACACGGGTTTTTATACTCTTAGCCATTACTGACCCTCTGGATTCTGAATAAGTGGTGCAGAGGCAGCAGCCTTCTCAGCACGGCGAACGGCAGTAGCGGCATCAATGTCTTTGAACAAGTCCACAAGTTTAGGAACAGGCGATTCGTGAGGCACAGGGGCAAAAGCCGAACTCATGTGCAAGTGGTTTGCACCCGGCGACCCCATGTCACCCATCTGATTCAGCACAGTGTTGTGAGTCACCATGTCGCCAACCTTCAACTTGGTCGGCTGGTTGCTGTGGTTGTACTCATCGAAACGCCCTTTGCACTTAGGGTTCACACAACCCATACGCTCAACAATCAGGCTGTGACCAAGTTCACCAGTCTTCAAAACCTTAACAACCTTGCCAGCATGAACAGCATAAAAGTCCTTACCAGCCGAACCAGTCCTGTCGCCCCAGTCATTGCCACGGTGAGGGCGTTTACGAGGCTTACCAGTATCACCAATGGTTGCCTTACCCAACTCGTCACGGCGCTCACGAGTCTTCATACGCAACGGTTCATAAACGCACGACATCACATCACAACCAATCGGATAATTATTGCAACAGCAGAACTAGACACAGCAGCAGACAACAACCCAGTAATCCACGCAGACTTCCAACGAGCCTTCTCAAGTTCACGCACACGCAATTCAATGTCCGCATAGTTCTGAACCATCGCCTTAACCTCGGCAATGTCACGCACTAACTGAATAAGAATCTTGTCGTTTCCTGAATCCACAATTTGGTCTTTCTATAAAAACCGAGCGCAGAATCGGTACGTTTACAGGTCTAGTTTATCCTATGATTAGTGCTGCTTCTTCAGCCGTCAACTTAGTACCAGCAACAAGTTTTGCCTTAGCCGAATCCTTCAGCGCAGCAATACGGGCAGCCTCAACTTCACGAGCAGCATCATCTAATTCTGCCTGAACCTTGTCAGCCTCAAGTTGGGCAATTTCTTCAGCCGTCAATTCAATAACTTCAGAAATGCCTGTTTCGCAATTTACAACAATTTTAGTTAAAGCCATTTTTATTCCTTTGCTAGATGTTATGCGCTAGTGACTGTTGCGCCGCCAGTGCCTACCAATACGCCGTAAAGATATGCGGTTGTGTTTTGAAGAAAAGTAGTGCTAGTTGGCGGCAACAAACTCAGGCTGGTAATCGCCGCATTGTTCGCCCAAACTCCACCAGTCAAAACAATGTAACCGCCATTGTAATTGGCCGCAAAAGCATCGGCGGAAAATGGCTTAGATACGCCACTACGATAATTTGGCAAATGCAACTGATTAGCGCCAAAGTTGTTAGTCTGGTCGCCTGAGTCGCTTGTAGAGCGCCCAAGCCCAACAGTGTCTGTGTAAGAAAGCGGCGCATTAGTAGCAAAACTGTAAACAGACCTTGAAGAAAAGCCAGAGCCAGATGAATTTAGGTTGAGCCTCGAGTTACCTTGTGAAGAAAAGCGAGCAGACAAAATAACAAACAAATCAGTGTAAGTTTGCGGAATCGAAGTAAAGTCAATGCTCGAACTGCCACCAGCACCAACAGTTGTCGATGCAATCAAAGTGCCATACATTATGCAGTCACCCCGTAAAGCGCAACAGTTGTGCCAATACCCCAAGTTTGACCGCTACCGAAAGTGAGAACCAAAGAAGTAACTGCGCTGGTGTTATTCCATTTAGTTATTTGCATTTCAACACCCGAACTTGCGCCATTAGCCCTAATCATCATGTTCTTATGTTTATCAGTAGTTGCATAATCAGGCATCCAAACATCAAAAAAAGTGTCGTTGCTGCCACTGTTAGCGACATAAATTCCTAACGTTGCACCATAGTTGTAAGTTGTAAGGTTTACACCATTTGCAACTGTACCATTAGCCCTTAAAACAGTGCCTGTGTAGTTTAGCCCTGCATCGTTATTGGCTCTAAGTAGCGGTGAACCACCTGACCCAAGCCCAGCAATAGTCACGACCAAATACAAGTCACGATAAGCCTGACTGATGCTGGAAAGAGTAATTGTTGTTTGTGCGCTAGTAAGCGTGATGTTGCCCAAAGCGGTAAAAGACATTAGTTACCCCTGCCATAAAGTGAGATGCGAGTGCCAGCAGCAAACGATGTTGAAGTTACGGCATCGCTGACCAAAATTGAAGTAATAGCAGCAGTGCTATTCCATGTTCCGTTAAAAGCAATGACATCATTTGTTGCAGCGTTACCACCCATAGTTTTTGTTGTTTTGATTTTTGTTGTGTTGGCATAGTCAATCAAATCAACAAACAATGAGCCAAATCCATTAGCCGCAGAGCCAGCACCGGGTGTTTCACCAATCAAAAGTGAAGTTTGATAAGCGCCCGGCGCAGCCGATGAAATTGTTGTGTTTTGACCACGCATTGACTGATACCCATAATTTGAGCCAGTGTCGCCATTCAAACGCAGCGTCAAACTACGAAAAGTAGCGGCATCAGTATTGCGACCTACAATACGCAACTGCAAATGCTTAAAAGTAGAAGGAATTGCACTAAAAGTAACTGACGCTGTTGTTGTTGAAATCAGGCTGGTTGAAATAAGTTGAAAACCAATCGCACCGCTAGCACCACCGCCTTGACTGAGCAAGCCCAGTGGAAGAAGTGACATTAGGCCACCGCACCAATAACACGGTACGAGTTAGCCGCAACCTTGATAACCGAAGCCGCCGAATACTGTGTACCCATCGCAAACGACTTAGCAGTACCAGCCGTACCAGCACCAGCCCAAGTAGTCACACCAGTACCAGCCGAAATGCTTACAGTGCCAGCACCGTCACGCACAACATCAAAACGCTCACCAATCTCAAACACATCAGGCACAACAATGGTCTGAGCCGAAGCCGAAGAAGACAAAAATGTTTTGTTGTGGTCGTTTGAAGTAACCGTGTAAGCAGAAACTGTTGAAGCAGCAACAGTCGTATAGTTCAACCCAGTCCAAGCCGAACCGTTGTAATACTCCAACTGCTGACCAGTGGTGATGTACGAAATCATACCTGCACTAACAGCAGTACCAAGCGCAGTCGTGCGAGCCGCCGTAGTCGCATAGACCTGAACCGCTTGGTCTTGCAAATAAGTTTGTACCTGAGCAGCAGTAAGAACCGCACCCGCACTAAATGTGCGCCAACCAGCACCAGCCATGAAATACTCCTAAAAACCTAACGAGTTATAGTCTAGCAAACCAAACGCAGGGTCATCCAACACAAAATAAGCCGTGTCAATGGTTTGGAACGCCAAAGTAACCTTATGGTCGCTAATGGTCATCTGGTTCTGAACACCAATGACCTGAGCATACTTATTGATAACCGCCCCAACTTTATTGGGCTGAAACTTGATTTGGCAAATAGAGCCAATCTCAAGACCCAAAACATCATTCTGCTGAGACGTTGACAACTTATTCAACGGAATAGTCACAGATTCAAAACGGTACTCAGGGTTGGCATACTGATTGACCAAATAAATAGCCAACTGACCCAAAGCCTCATCAGTATTCATCAACAAACCATCAGCAACATAAGTCCTGACACCGTAAGTCCGTTGAGAAGTCAAATCATCAGCAACAGCCAAACCACCATTCAGGCGACTAACTTCAGCCTGATTGTAAAGCAACTCCGACCCATAATTCACCTTGATGTCGCCATACTGAATACCAGTACCATCATCAGACAACAGAACAGCCGAAGAACTCGGATATAGCCTGTTGCGGTCACGATAAGTGGCTTTACCTGTCTTATCAATGAAGAAAATACCCGGCTCAGACTGTTCAACAACATTGACGTATTGCATCACGTTCGTGCCAGCAGAAATCACATCAGCCTGCAAAGTCTGACCACCAGCATCAATGTTGCGCTCAGTGGCAGGCCAGTTCACGCCAGCATCACTCAACACAGTATCAATACGAGCGCCAGACAACTGCACAGTAGCCGTTCCAGCAGTCAAAGTCTGACCAGCCAACGCAGACATACCATCAAAAGCAGCCAAAGTCGCATCAGACAAACCAGAAATGTTGTAATCCAAATCCCAGTCATCAACCAACCCATAAAACTGCACAGCCGTACCAGCAGTCACACGAACCTCACGGCGAGGCACAATCTGACCAAAAAACGGGCTAAGAGTATTAGTCGGGTCAAAGAAACGGTTTTGGTTATTGAACTGAACCGTCAACGAACCAGAATTGAAACGGTCAAGTTCACGGCTCTTACCACGGTTGATAGACACGCTTTTCACATACTGAGTAACGTCATAATAAACAGCGCCAGCAAGCGTATAGCCTGTGTTGTCTAAAACACCAGCAGTAGCGTCATCCAAAGTGAACCAAGCACCCGGGCCATTCTCATCAAAACCAAGTTCGACCTTGCGAGTAGGCATCGGCATTAGGCTCTCACCCAAACACTGCCATTAGTGCGCTCATAACGAGAAATAGTATCAACAATGGTCTGACCAAGTTCGGCCTTATCAGTAACCATGCCAGCGTTGATGTTCACCTCGAAAATCTTTGCAGGGCCAGCAGACTGAGCCGTAAACATCAAACCGCCACCAATACCGCCAGCACCAACAGTCGCAGGCTGTTCAACACCAGTCATGTTCGGGTTCAAACCAGCCAAATTGTAAGCATCAATACCCATAGACTCAGCCATACGAGAATTAAACGTGGCAGTAAACGCATCAGCCAAAGTCTGAGCAGCCTGACGCAAAGCGTTATCCTGCGACAACAACCCCTCAATCAAACCATTAGTAACATCAACACCAGCACCAAACATTACCTGAGCGGTTTCCTCAGCAATGATAGAACCAACATCAGACAACTCAGCAAACACATTATTCAACTCGGCAACAGTGTCAGCACCACCAGAAATAATTGCAGCAGCCGTAGCCCCACCAGACTCCAAACCTGCATCAACAATCTGCTTAAACAAGTTCTTATCCAAACCAAGACGGCGCAACTCACGCAAATCAGCCGCAAACTTCTTAGTCTTATCCAAAACCTTCTGGAAATTGCCAGTCAAATCCCCAACCATGCCCTGCACATCAAGAGTGCGAGTCAAAGTCAACCGAATACCGTCAGCAACCGAAGTGGTCGTCTCAACAATCGTCTGAGACTGCGACTCCAACAACGAAGTGATGTTCGCAAAACCCATCACGGCGTTCTTAGTCGAAGCAATCAAATCATTAGCATCCGCAATGCGTTGAGCGATAGCGTCACGCTGCTGTGCAATACCAGCCAAAGTAGTCTGTGTGGCACGAGCATAAGCCATCAAATCATCAGCAGAAGACTGGAACAACAACTTGTTATCAACCGCACTAGCAAGTTTGTCAGCGATAGCATCAAAAGCCTCAACAACCGCAGACTCAAACTCGCCCAAAGCACGAGTAACAGCAGGCAACGGCGAAACCGACTTCAGCAAAGTCATCATGCCATTACCGAAAGAAACAATCTCCTCAGCAACATCAGCCAACGCCTGTTGCATAGCCTCAAACGCCTTAGCAGACTCCTCAGCAACCTTAGCCAACTCGTCAATGCCAGCCTTAGTCTTATTGAACTGTGCCTGCAAAGCGGCAACACCAGCAGCCCCACCCTTGACTATACGGGCGTAAACAGTTCCCCAACCCTCACCGCTAAGGATGCTGCTAATCAAAGCCTCAGAAGCACCCAGATTTTCAAGTTTTAGACGGGCGTTCTGTTTCTTAATCTCGTCTTTAATGTTTTTGTAAAAATCGGCAACGTAATCTTTGCCCTTATCGTCATCATCGTCACCAGTTGTAGGAATTATTGCGTCAGGGCCTTCAATGCTACGAATCGAACTCTTTGCACGGAACTCCGGGCCATCAACAATCATCTTTGTTACACTGCGGAAACCCTTAGCAAAGTCCTCAAGCCCGTTTACTACAAAACCAATAAAACTCATAATCGGGTCAACAAGTGGCTTGAAGATTCCCATAAAAGTGCTAGTAACTCCCAAAATAATTTTGAAAGTAATAGCAAGAATGTCAAGCACAGGCGATAGCACCGCACTAACTACACGGGCAATTATGCTAAAGGTTTCGCCAATGAAAGCCAGCGCAGGCATCAAGAAGTTCAAAGCATCACCCAAACTGATAGAGATAATCTCAAGCAGTGGTGCAAAGGCAATCATTAAATCACCCAAAACATCAACAATGATGTTGAACAAGTCACCAACAGGTTTTAGCAGAGGCATCAACGCATCCATAGTGTCTGCGAGACCCTGAAAGAAGTTCAAACCAGCGCCAGCACCACCCTCAAGCATCGGCTGTAAAGCCATCATAAACTCAGTAATAACAGGGGTCAGTTTCCCACCAAGTTGAGCCTCAAAGTCCTTAAAAGCACTCTCAAGTTTCTTCTGCTCAACAAACAAAGTACCTGCACCCTTAGCAAAAGCACCCTGCGCCCTAGCAGTTCTCTGATACAACAATTCAAGACGAACCTGCTGTTGAGCGTTCAACAATGCTTGACCAGTAAGATTGCCCATCTCCCTAGAAGCCAAAATAGTGTTTACTTCTTGTTGCTTCATAGCAACACCGAACTTCTCAATCGGGTCATACTCACCACGGAACAACGCCGTCATACCCGACAAAGCCTCAGAAACG
>Ga0315903_10003278_pt1 | contig 22592 bp, 38 predicted proteins | sample LakEriMetagenome_7_FD_203524 | JGI IMG/M metagenome (GOLD analysis project Ga0315903, IMG submission 203524) | Freshwater fungal communities from buoy surface, Lake Erie, Ohio, United States - Buoy 2 MA119 | ecosystem: Environmental > Aquatic > Freshwater > Lake | place: USA: Lake Erie, Ohio... | reverse complement strand
GCTTCTTAGTCATGATAAAATCTAGAGCTTCGTACAGCTCCTGGTATGTACCATTGTTGTACACGTGTGTATCGAATTTGTAACCATCCAAATCTCTCTCAGATGGGTCGGTAGTGACAATCTGTACCCTGTCATTTATTACTCGTATAAAATCTACATCAGGTATAAGCATTCTTAAGGTGTCAGCTTCAGACCTGTAACGCATATCTGTAATAACATATTTCTCATCTAACTGCATCTTTCTAGTAACTTGGGACACCCAGTAGTTGGAATGCACAGAGCGCTTTGCAGATCCTTCTAGGATACACAATGCACGTGGAGTCCAGAAGCCCTGCTTCAATTCGTCTCGAAGCAAATGGTGCAACGTCTCAGTAAACGCATCAGTAGTAATGACTGGGTACTTGAGTAGAATTGTCTCTTTAAGTACAGGGTGATCCAATGAATCTCTACTAATCTGATACGTCTCTGCAACCTGATCCTTCAGGGACTTAGCAAATGACACGGGGATATACCCGAAGGTATCTCTTAGGTAATTAGCACATGTATCTTTACCGGAACCACGTAGCCCACTCAATGCGATTACTTTCATATTAGCTTCTCCTTCTGTTCTTGAGTCATATATTCCGGTGCATTAGATTCTATTTCTAGTTTAATAAGCATCATGATATCTGAGACATACTCTTCGAGTAGTTCAGTGACCTCATCATCTGTCAATTCACGGAAGGTATCTAAAGCATATCCACCTGTTAGGTTAAAATACTTTACGTTATCTTCAACGCCTCTTTCAATTTCCAACTCTACCCTGCCCCATTGCTTAGTCATTATTTCCATGCTGTACCCCCTTCATGACTGTATAACGGAATATTAATCTATGATCTGTAGACTTTCTAAAAAGTAGTTAGGGAACAAGTGCTTAGCTTCCCCTATTAATTTCAGAAAGGATGCATCCGGGCAGTAGGTAATTCCGTAATCTGTAGGTGTACGGCATATCCGGCCAGTGGCTTGGACTACTACCTTGATAGTCTCCCAGTTATACCAGTCGGGATCCAATGTAGCAGCATGCTTTACAGCAGGATTACCCAAGGAACCCCATGGAATCTTACTGATAATCTGCCACCTGCCTGCATCATACGGCAAGTCTATTCCTTCGTATAGTCCGGATGCGACAAGTATCTTTCCTGAATCTGCAGGTGCATCTCGGAACTCACGATACTTATCAGACTTATTATCCTTGTTGTGGAATATATAGCGAGAGTCGTGGCCAAGCCTGCTCCTAATAGAAGTAGCCAATTGGTACGTAGCATGTATTAATCCTTTCTCTGTCTTGTGTATTTCTGCAATCTCAGATATGTACTTTACAATATCTGGTATAGCATTATCCATATTTGATTTAGTTACTGCAGTTACCGGCTCTACAATTACGGGCCTAGACTCTACAGGTATAGGGGACTTACACTCTAGGAACAGGATACGTTTCCTAGCTAGACCTAGCTGCTCTATATCTTTCTGTGATATTGTACCCGACATGAATATAATCTTCTCTACCTCCGGTGGCCAGAATATCTGAGGGGATTGGGAGATATCTACAGGAAGCATGTTAATGCAGTCCCTAAGCTCCGGTTCACCTCTTACTGTACCCTTACCGTTGAACCACTCTTGTGTTCTCTGAGGTACGTAGTTGGGTACAGAGAATCTAGTGTATTCATCTAGAGCTGTGATCGCCTTCGTCTTCTTCTTCTTAGGTGGCAGGGAGTCTACCCACGCACCCATCTGCTCTCTAGTCCACATGTTATCAGGGTATCTGTAGTCATGTTTCCAGATGCGCAGGGAAAAATGATTCTTAATAGTATTGATAACAGTATGTCCCTCATCTAGTATGAGTACCTTCCTGTGTAACTTATGTGCTATGTATACATGCTGATTATAGATACCAGGTCCCCTCTGGAACTTGGCAGTAGCCATATCCTTACCACATTTGCAACCTGCACAATATTTCAATAGTCTGTTTCTAGTAGCCTGGCAGGGACGCTGCCACTCCTCACAGTAGTAGGAGCCTATCTTGGATAGGGTATTAGTATTAGGAAACTCATCTGTGAATTGTTTCACAAGCATGTTAGTAGGAGCCAGGGTGGATACTGAGTAGAGGGCATTCATGATTGTCTTGGCAACACTTGTATTATGTGTAACTGTAAAATCTTCCAGTAAGTACAGATGGTCTCCATCAATTTCAAACCCGTAGTAGTCCTGCTCATCTAGTCTTTTCACTGTAAAACCTATGTGTTTTTGATCCTTAGCGGAACTTGAAGGTGGGGACTTTCTTGAACATCTAACAGGTATTTCTTCTGCCTTAGTTGTAGAGCCGGTAACACGGTAGTATGTTTTTCCTTTAATTACTCTAGATTTTAGCGTTACAGAAAAACCTAAAGACCGGAGCAAGAATAATATCTGCTCAGCCAAATGTTTACGTACTTGTGTAATCTCAAAGTTTTGTTTACTTGTATTCCAATTTCCGTCAGTATCTGATAACCCTGCAAGCAATTCTAATCTTTCTTCTCTGGAGCCATACAAGTAACGGTTAGGTATGTGCTTATTGTTAATTAAATTTAAACACTGTAATTTGCGGAGGCAAGGATTTATTTGTCCCCTATCTGTACGTAAGTAGTATGTTGCTGCTTTGTTATTTTCTTGCTGCTCTACCCGTGTCGAGCATCCATTTTCTTTTCCCCATGTAGTCCATATATCTACCAAATCCTTATCCATGGAGGTCAAGGCAGACGTATCACTATTTCCATCCCCAAGCCACATTCCGAGGATATAGGGAGGGATGATCATATCCTCTCCTGTATTGGGAAACTGGATATTATCAGGCTTCCACAGTTTAGTAACATGTTTACGTGTCTTTGAAAAAGAGAACCAGTCACGTGCTTCCATTGTGGTATGGCAATGTCTACCTCCTGAAAGATACCGATACACTGGTAGTATGTGGTTTTCTGTTACAGTAAAAGGGGCACCTCGTAAGGGTATTACTTGTACCATTTGGTTTCTACCTCTGGCTAGTTCAAGTACCTTACGTGGGGTAGAATCTGGTCCCATTAACAGATCCCCTACCTGGATATCCTCAACTTTCTTGACGGTCCCATCATACATTATAATACCTTGACCTTTAGCATGACATTTGCCACTTGATGTAGGCATGATCATGCAGAAGACATCGTAGTTGTCCCACTCTCTCTCAAGTATCTCCAGAGCCTCCTTCTGTGCCGGGCGCATTTCTGGATAGGGGAAATATTTCAACAACTCTATTGCCATTAGATTCTCCTGTTCTGCTTGGGTATGCTCTATCCATCCAGTCTCGTAGCTGTTCTGCTCCTGCCCTGTCCATGATGATATGCGTAGTATACAATCCGGACTTCAGGTTTAATTGCAGTTCTCCATTGAAGTCTTTAGTTCCTGTGAGTACACTTGTTGCCGGATGCTTGTAGCAGAACCAGGGCTTCTGATTCCGTTTGCGTTCTACCCATGAGAATAGATTCATATACTATAACTCCTTGATATTACTACCATCTGCCCTTGCCCGAGCCCCAGTTGTTTCCTTTAATTACCTTCTGTCCACCTGACATAACACGCACCCACTTGGGATCTGTACCAACTAACTCGGGAGCCTCTTCTTCTGTGGGCGGAACTTCGTACTCCTGAAAGCTACGTAGTACTTCCTTCTCGGTGCCGGACTTCTCATCTTTCCACAAGTATTGAGGCATACTATTTGTACCTGTCTTTCTCTGCTTCTGTGAGTTTGGGCCGGGTTACTTCTGTCACCTCATTTGTCATTGGATCCAGTAGGCCATCCTTGTCACACCGTTTGCACCACACCGTACGGGTCCCATTGTTTATCCAATCATGTTTATGGCATACCCATGTCTGCGTGTACGAGTCCCAGTACTCATGCTCATTGTTATGCCACTTAGGGAGACCTAGCTTTTTGTTGTCATCCCCATCCCCGGAACCGCCCGAACTATTGGAAGCAGTACGTACCTGATATGATGTCCAATCTATAGGCGGATCTGATTCTTCCAGCTCCTCAAGTTCCTCTTCGTCACCGTCTAGAGGATCTAGCGGGCCAAAGGTAGTGGCAACATATGCAGGAAGTTGCAGCGTAGGATCCTTAAGCCAGTATTCCTGGAACATCTTCCGTAGTTCTAGCGGGATGTACGGATCTTGTATTATTCTAAGAAGCAGATCCTTATTGTTGTTGAGACTCATTTGATTCTGATCCTTCCAGACCTGATAGCGTCAAGTCTAACATACAGAGTGTCATCTAGTATCCAAGGATCATCCAGCTCTACAGGTCCCATGTTCAACATGGCCATTCCGACATCTCCTTGTATCTTGCGGGCCGGGAGCATAGGGTGCTTTATCTTTATGTATTCATGTGCTGCCTTGCGTATGCGTGTGTCTGTCTTCTCTGATACTGCTACATCCGAGATAGTCGCACCTTCCACGTCGAAGTAACGTGCATATACTTCTTCTAGCTTTTCAAAGATGGATACAGGCTTTCTCTTGGATACTACATATATGTTCTTAGGGAACTTGTATAGTGGCATCCACTCCGGGTTTGCTACATATTCAGGTGTTACTTTCTTAATCTTCTTGCCCATGGTGATTGCTCCTTGTAGTTTAATATGCTGCTTAAATCACTAGCCCAGGTTGTTATTACAACTGTAGTTCTAATCCTACTGATACTTGTTTAACGGTAGGGACGTATCCAAACTTTAGCCAGATCGGATTGAATACATTAATACCGGCACTTACACCTACGTTATACTTCGACTTATCCAGGGCTGTATCCTTGGATAGAGGCTCCCGGGTGATATCGGAGTTGATAGCGTAGAGACCCAGTGAGTATCTAGGTGCAGCCGGGGTAGTAGTGGAGTCCTTACTTGAGTCGGTCTCCTTGTCTGTCTTGTCTACAACCTTATCCTTCTCTTCAGTCTTAGTAGTCTCAGTTACTGTACCATCAGGCTTGATTTCCTTAATGACAGTGACAATCCTATCCTTGTAGACAATCTTAGTAATGCCTTCCTTGGTAACAACCTTCTCCTGGATTACTACTTCCTTGTCTCCCTTGCCGGTGACATAGCCACCAATAGCTGTGGCAACAAGTACGATTAGTCCTGCTAGTAATTTATATTGCAAGCTCATTTGATTCTCCTTAGTCCAGGTGTCTTACTGGGTTTTGTGTATACAACTCTGTGGTCTCTCGATGCTTCTTCTAGTACTCTATTCATTTCCTGAATAGCCTTGACACTCCATACGCCTATCTCTAGCTGTACTCCGAATAGACGTAACAACTTGATGTAGGGGTATAGGCTCCACTTGACTAACGTGTATCTCATTTGAATCTCCTCTGAATTTCGTTTATACTAATTGCCATTAGGGCGACAATGATAACTAGAATGAATGCCTTATCCCAGAAGCTTAATCCTACTGGGCCGTAGCAATACTCCCTGCCGATTAGAAACGGAACTGATTTACATATTTCCATGTTATTCATCCTCCAGGACTTCGTCTATCAACCCAAGTTCCAGTGCCTGTTCTGGCCATAGGTATGTGTCTTTAAGTAGTAGCTTGTCCAACTGCTTTGCAGTGTAGTCCGGCTTCTTCTCCCTGATACGCTTAAGCAATATGTCGAAACACTTCTGATCCATTTCCTTATCAAACTGTGTCTTGTCTCCCGAGCCATGGTGAATCATTAGGGAGGAGTTCTTCGACATCCTGCGGATATCGCCCGCTTGCAGAATCCAGGCCCCAATAGAATAACAGTGACCATATACAGTAATGGTAACAGTGCTAGACATACTGCGTATCTTATCGTAAATCGCCAGTCCATGCTGTGTCTCCCCACCCTGATTGTTGATAATGATATTGATAGGCTCATCTGGTTTGATGGAAGATAAAATGTGCAAGCCCTTCAGAACATCTGCAGCTACCTTGTGATCTAGATCCATATCCTCAGTAGCACCGTAGCCGATGTAGATAGTCTTAGTAGCTACCTCTACATTGTGTTCCAGGAATAGATATAGGTGGTCCTTACTTAGTCTTGCCATACTACTTCCCCTTCCCCTTACTAGTATTCTTTTCTTTCTTAGGATGTAACATAGTATACTCAACTTCGTATGCCAAGTCAATAACTATCCTGCCTATCTCAATAGCATCTGACTCGTCACCCTTCTGGTAGTGCTCGGATACCTGACGCTTCCAGGATACGGGCATGATACCTACATAGTGGGTAGGGCCGGGGACAGATAGGATAGCTCCTACTGCTTTCAGTAGGGAGGCGTGTGCGTTGGCATTGCCACCTCCCTGCCTCAAGGATGGGATGTCTTCGAAGACGAGTACATCAGCAGGGTACTTTACATATAGCTTTCTCAAGTGATTGGCCAGGGTACGCAAGCGTACAGGTATAGAGTCTTTGGGGTTGAGGGGGAGGGTGCCAGACTCTACCAGTTTAGCTTGTCGATATACAGCATATCCTGGCATACTGCTGGAGGATCCTACTGACGGGTCAATAGATACAACAAGTCCGTTAATCAGATGGTGATGTGCCACCATAGTCTGCTTGTATACTTCTGTATCCTTGCCTATTGTCATTTGGATTTCCCATTCTTTCTGCTGTTATCTAGTAACTTCGAAGCTTCCGGGTTCAGAGGATCATATGTAGAGTTCCATTTGCATTTAGTACATTCTGATTTTTGAATGGGAGGATAGCGTAATAGATTGTAGTCAAGTACCCTACTGCCACATTCAGGGTATGTACTATGTGATTTAAATTGTGTAGGGATCTTGCTGCCATTTAATTTCCTCATCTCGACCTCAAATTATCTAAATCAATAAGTGTATTGTACAATCTTGCCATCCACTCGCTGGTTGGTTCTTCATTTTCTACGTAACTTAAATGTTCCATGGCGTGACATATCCTGGACGCATCGGCCACTTTTCTAAGTGCTTCTAGCTCTGCAATTATCTGAGGCAGGACAAACATTACGTAGCCACTGGAGTTATTCTCCTGGCAATTCTTTAGTTCCTGTAGGTCTACGCTTTCTAGAATCATTTCTGCCTCGCTTCTTCGTCGAGTATTTCTAAAGCTTCTCGTAATTCTACAGATCGCTCTTTTAAAACTGTCCAATTTGTTTGCCCAATTGCTTGCATAATCTCGTAACTAGCTATATTCAAACCGAGGACTTCCGCTCTTAAGTTTCTAGCTGCGTAAGCTACTTTTTCAAGTGCAGCCATGCGTTTTTGAGCTTCCTCGATATAATCCTTAAGACCTTGGACGTAGTCATCGTCTTCATGTATATCTACCATATTTTCCTCCTCTTTCTATTGCTTAAATACAATATCGTTACTAACCCAGTAGCTAAGTAACGCTTTCGAATCCAGACGTTACTTACTGTGCTTCTTCTTTTTCTTATTAGCTGCCTGTTGATACCGTGTAGCCCAGCGTACATTGCCCGGCTTGTAGTCCCCGTAAGGATCTAGCCTATCTAACGTAGTACCCTTGGGCCGGTGTCCTACATCCTTCAGGAATGCATCGAAACTCTTGAGCCACTTGTGGTGTATTGAGATACCGGAACCGCCGTAGTTATCATAGTCCTTAGTGCTAGTGTAGAGACATCTAGTAATCATATTGAAGTACGTCTGAAATGTCCTGCTGCGGAGGTAACTAGTAGTGCCAGGTATGTGCTCGTTGTGTCCTGGGTAATGCTTACTTGCCCATCCTTGAGGTAACTTGTTTCTAATGTTATGTGACATGTGTCCTCCTCTGTGGTTATATTTAAAAGTTACCTGACATTCTAAGTAACATATTCATATCACTTTCAGCATCTTCTACAGTGTCGTAATCTATTACCCAGTAATTTTCAGGACTCGACATTGATATGGTTAATGACGGGAGAGTGTCTTCATTTCCAATAAATAGTTGAACAGTACTTACACTGGCAATGTTTATAGCAAGGTATTTATATTTATATTTACCGCCTACATATACTAGCATTACATCTCCTCCTATATATAAGAAACGGACTACATTGCCTTGTCTCTACATAGTATAACGGATTCCCGGCCCAAGAACTTAAGGCTTGCTGGAATCTGTAGAGATATCAACTAGATCGCACTGTGATATATCCACCTGATAGAACATCTCTCCTGCTGGTATGTACTTATTCTTGACCTCAACTAGAGGAGAGGCTCCCAGAACGAAGTCAGGTATGACGATAGCCATACGTAGATCCGAGCGCAGTATGAAGAACTCTATTGGTAGTCCCACATCCAGGAACTTTTTCTTCCTTGCAGGTATCTGTACTGTAGCCCAGGGGAACTCGTCGCTGTCACTAGACCATACACGTTTCACTTCTACTTCCACATAGTGAGACTTAGTACCTAGTCCTTTGTGAACAATAAGATCCGGCCCGTACTTATCTGGGTTATCTTTTACCATTAGACCTGCAGAAGATATGTAATCTATAACTGCTGCCCTGGCAGGAGAATCATTCTCGTTATACAAACTGTTACTAAACTTTTTATACTTGCCTTGCATATTATAGTCCTATCAGTAGCAAACGGTAATCAGCGCCATGCAGCAGGGCCTGTCTCTCTTCCGGAAACTTCTCAATAGCTTTCTTATATACATGCCTATACCACTTCCGTTGCAATGGATATAAGACATGTCCCAGCAATCCAAACACCACAGTCTGTGCCGTGTATGTCCTGTAATATAGCCACTTGAATATTCCAGTATACCGTATATAGGAATGGCCGTTATGTGTCAGCTCATGAAAGCAAGTAGGACCGAAGTGGCAGTAGACACGCCACGTACCATACTTCTCTTTCATATCTGTAACTACAATACCGGACCAGCGTAGTCTTCTGCCTATCCAGAAACAGGGTATATCATCTAACTCTTTCATACGGGTACTCCAATTATTAGTGCAAGGTTATTCGGAACAGGATAGTGTACACTTCTTTCTTTAGGCATGGGACACTTGCCTGTAGAGATAAGTATGAGGGCACGCATCCTATCATGTATACCACGTGCCCGTCTCTTAGCAATAGCTTCCCAGCGCATAGCCTCTGCCCTGTTGGCAAAGCCTTCTACATGTAGTACAAGCTTCCAGTTAGGCGCTCCAGACCTAGTGCTTCGGGAGCCTCCTACAATCTCTCTGTTATGTTGTCTTAGTCTTCGGGCCGGGTCAGTAGTACAGCCAATATAGGTGCGCTTCTTATTCGACAGGAGATACACGGACCATATCTTATTACGGCGCATAAGGGTCTCCTGCAAATCTAGGGGATACCATCAGACGGAGGATCTTCACAACGCATTGATAATTTGTAGGCTTACCGTTAGGTGTACAGAATAATTCTGCCCGCATTAGTTGCAGCGCATTGATGGTTCTCTCATGTACTTCTCCTTTGGGCCGGGGAGTATCTGTGCATCTGCCGATATAGGATAGTGCTACTATATACATGGCGACAGTAACTGAATAGAAAGCCAACTTGAAATTCATTTTGCTACTCCTGTATGTAATAAAACCAATGCTACTATATACATGACAATAGCTGCTGAGTATAAATAGAGGGCCAGTTTATTATGTAGACTCATTCTGTAATCTCCTTTGCTTCTGCAAGGTTTCTACCTATCACGGCAGTCCCCTTCAACTTGATACTGAATCCAAGCTCATCATTAAGCTTCTTCATTGCCACATTGAAACATTCTACCGCACGTTGTGCATATCTTTCTTCCACTTCGATAGTGGTAGCATCATGTATATCCATGATGATAGGCTTGAAGGGAACACGTGCTGCCTTCAGCTCGCCGCATAGAATCCTGATATACTTAATGAGACAGTCATGTCCTGTAGATTGACACATCCTATTGAGAAGATCCTTGTTGTATGCTTCAGGTACTGACATGGGCCTGCCTGTACCATTCATTATGTATCCCTTGTTCCTCTTCCACTCGAAGTAGAGAGACCTGCCGTAATCCTTCACACCTGCAAATAGGTTCCAGTATCCAGTATGTATCGTAGCAACCTGATCCATTGACAGGTACACTCCCTGTTCTTCTAGAGTTTGGTGTACCTTCTTTATTCCCGCTCCGTATGCGCACCCCAACGCAGTAGATTTACAGACATTTCTGTCTGCCTTACATTCCTTCTTAGCATTGGCCACGCCTTCCTTAGTAGGATTAAGTGGATCATACCCTGCACGTCTTACTCTATCCTGTATGCCAGGGATACTTGATGCAATGAATAGATAGAAGTCCTGGTATGGGGACGCATTGTTTCCGTAGATCATCTCCATGTTCTTATCCCTGGAGAACTCTGTAGTAACAGTAGGCTCTAAGCTTGCAAAGTCCAAGTCTACAAACACATGTCCGGGCCGGGAAACAAACAAGCTAAGCATGTCCTTTGTCTTAGGTATCTGCTGTACGTTAATGTTGTTACTTGATAGTCTGCCTGTGATTGTACCCGGCAGTCGGAAGCTCGGGTGCAATGTATCTCTGCGATGCTCATCCATCAATTCGAGATACCTATTGATAAATGACAAGCTCTTTACAGCGTCAGCTCTATCCATAAGAATCTTACCTGGCTCCCCAAATTTAGAGAGGGCCTTGCCTGAAGTAGCCGGCTCATTGCCTTCAGTTAGTATCTCTACGGGATGTCCGAGATCCTCATAAAATAGTCTACGTAATTGTGGAGCAGAGTTTACATTGAAGCGTAGCTCTGGTATCTCCCCACGCAATGCTGCTGCTAGTTTCTTCTGATACCTAATCCAATGGAGGGACTCTTCTTGTATTACAATCTTGCCTTTAGGTGCGTCTGCTAACTTGACCCACGGACTCTTTAGCTTGGCTGCCGTCTCTGGTTTCAGTGTCTTGGCAAGCTTATACTTGGTAGGTTCATCTGCTATCAATGCAGCCATCTGCTCTTTCTCATACGCTTCTATATGAGGTTTGATATCTTTGTGTGCAAGGAATTTACTGGTACATTCATCTGCTTCTTTTAATAGCTTAGCTCCTAGTATATCAATGGCAGCTCGGTCCATCTGTATACCATGTATCTTTTGATCGATATGTATCTCGATTAGATGCATGATGTCTCTCTCAAAGAACTCTAAGAACTTCGTGAAGTACTGGGCCGGAGGCAGGAGTATCTCATGATACAGTATGAAGCATGCCTCAGTATCTAATGTACAGTACTTGCCTAGTATCTCGGGAGGTGCTAGGCACATCATGCCCTTCTTAGGGTATAGCTTTCCTTTGGAGTCTATCTTGCCGTGTCCATTGTTACACAGCCATTGATCTAGTTCCAACTCGTTAGACTGTTCCCAGCCTAGGAAGTTTACCATTGCCTCTTTAAGTCCCCACCTGGATTCGATAGACTCGTTATGTAACAAGGCAAGCATGGAGTATGTACATGCCTTCCACTTTGGGTGGAAGTTATATAACCTGCGGATAACTCCACCATCGAAGTATACATTGTGTGCAATGAGTCCCTTGTGCGTACGTAGAAAGTCTAGGCATGCGTGTAGGGTTTTCTCGTCTAGTATCTTCCAGGGTATGTAGCAATTGCCAGAGTCCCATGCGAGACCTAGCCCTGCTATGTAGAATCCGGGTGCGGTATAGTCTGCTCCAGATGTTTCGAAGTCTAGTGCTACAATGTCAGATGCGTAGCAATCTTCTAGTACAGGGAGAATATCTTCTAGGGTACAGATGAATCCGTAACTGTTTCCAGTACGGGCAGGATAGTTTCCAGGCTGCAGAATGATATGCCTGTCTTCCTCATGTTCGTATGCTGTGACGTTATCTGATTGGCTAATCGTGGTCATGCGCTATATGATCCTCAGATATTTAGTAGTTAGTCCTGCATGTAAGAGACGGGCAACACTGCCTTGTCTCTATAGGAACAGGCACATCCGTATGCCCGAGAACTCGATTGGAATCCTACAAGTAATTACTTGCCAGACTTCAATACACCTTCACGTACTTGCATACGGAATAGCGGAGACTTGTCAGTCTTACGTTCTTCACACTCGTACAGGTTGATGTAACTTCCAGCAGGAATAGTTACAGCTTCCTTAAGCTGGACAGTAGCGATAGCTTTGCCCTTGCTCTGTGGGTGTGGAGCAAAGATACCTGTAGTGAACAGGGCGTCCTTCTTCACAGCATCATTGCTGTTAGACTTGACTCCTCCTGTCCCTTGTGATACAGATGCTTTCGCCTGTGGGTTGTAACCAGAATTCCTTGGTGAATACGCCATTGTAGTTTCTCCTATGCTATGGCTTATCTACAATACAGGGACTACCCCTATATTAGTATTTATTTCTTATTGCTATCTACCAGTGCAGTCACTTCCTGCATCCACTGATCATACGGTTTAGGTTTGCTGCATACATCTTTCAACTTGCAGTACTTGCACACTTGGTAGTTTAGCTTGTTGCCTACCGCATCCACACTGCTAGGCACCGGCCCTAGGTCCTTCTTCTTTTCCATCTGGGACACGTATTCGAAGTACCTGTGAATATCCTGACGTGTTACAATGGTAGACTCCCACGGTCCGTCCTGATACTTCTCGTTACGAAACTCTAACCGGCCCGACTTATCAAAACGGATATCGTATATGACTTCGAACTGCTTCACATGTTTCACGTTCGGAGTCTTGCCCTTGGCTGCCTGTGCAGGGGAGACCTCAGTGTAGTCTACATACTCAGATCCGGGTGCTCCCTCTGAAGGGAATAGCTTTGCTACAAAGTCTGAACCCATTGCACCCTGGCCCAACTGGGAGTAGCTCTTGTAGAATAACTTGTAAGGTATCTCACCTAGCTGCCACATATAGTGAGCTGCCTGCACAAGATTGTTAAGCTTGGGCTTGCCTCCAAATAGTACTTCTCTTGCTACCCATACAGAGTGTACCGACTTCAATTCGAGACCAAGTACAGGCTTGCCATTCTCTACCATTACAATGTCAGGTCTGCCTGTAACTCTTGTACCATTGGTAGTCATCCACTCTACAGGGATCTCTTCTTCTACTAGCAGGCTCTCACCTGGCTGCAGTGTACGCTTCAATTGCTTTACGATCTCATCCTCATTGGCATACCCTAACTCGAACATGATGTGCTTGTCTTCAGTAGGTGGATCAATCTCGATGCCCTTGCTTCTCAGTAGGGAAACACGGTGGCAGGCACCCGCAATGGCACCGTCTGCATCCATGATACCACTCGATCCGGCCCGAAGAACTCCCCGCTTCAGTACTTCCTTATCGGAATGGTCCTTACGAGAAAGAGCACGTGCGGTATCTATCCGGTCATGTAGCTTTATATATCTCGTAGTCATAGTGTTCCCTTTTATAGTGTGCCCTTGAACAGCCAGACCTTATCGTCCAGAGGTTCGTTGTTGTAGTTATTCTTTCGAATTAGAACCCGCATCTGCCGTGTTGGAAAGTGCTGCAGTATCAGTATCTCTGCCGACGCCCACACTACCAGTATCTCCCGCAGTGTTTGAATTAGAGGGGTTGTCCCGGTGTTCCCTGCCATTTAGTTTCCCCTCATCCAAGCCTTGTTGTGTAATTAGAATCATTGCTCTCTTACAGTACTCATCCATAGATAGTCCACACTGACTTGCCACTGCCCTGACTACCTCTGCCAACTCACTATTGATGCGGTAGGATATCTTAGTGCGCATATTACTTACCTCATTTGCCTTTCGTTTGATTATTTGTACCGACATGTCTCTCGTGGCCGGACCAGATGTACTCGATGTTCCACTTAGAATCCATATCTGTTACATCCCTGTCAGTGTCACCATCTTGTCCTGGTATAAGAAACAATCCAAAAGGATTATCAGGTGCAGCATGTACTGCATCTTTAGATACAGTAGCTTCCATCAATCCGATAACAGCAGGTACTGCTTTACAGAACTTAGATACTTGAGTACATAGTGCAGTACCTACATGGAGAGTTTCTTTTTCGAAATGATAAGACAGATCTTCAAGATTTAGTTCTTTGCCTATAGTTTTAATCAAGTCAGTAAAAATAATGTCGTCTACTGCCTGCAGATCCCGAGATAAAGCTAAAGCAAGGGGTGCAGTAATAGCCGTATCTCCTCCCTGTACTCTGGCTCTGTGCCAAAGAAGTGCAGACTTATCCAGTACAATGCGTGTATCACATTGTGTTAGAAAATGAAATGCCATACTGGCTGCTAGATCTACAACATAGCAAGTTAGTTTAGTGTCTCTAGCCTTGAGCATATTCATGCGGGAGATAAATCTAAATCCAGTAAATACAGAACCTCCAGGGGAGTTAATAATAATATTGATGTTCTTTGGAGTAGGTTCGGAAGATTTCAAAAGCTTATCTACATAATTAAAAATAGGAGACATTGTTCCTCTTGTAATAGCTTCCTGAATAGTAATGACCGGCCCAGACTCTAGTGCAAGAGGAGCAGCAGGTGCCTGTGTCGCAAGCACAAACATGCTGGCTACTAATGTTAGGCTTTTCTTAAGATTACTAAATGTCATTTGAGATTTCCTCTCGGCAAAATGTTAGGGCACGATTTACTTTCTTCACGTATTCTACAGTCTCAGCTGCCATACTACGGCTACTCAAGTAGTTGTCAAGTTGTTTCTTTCCGCCATTATACATGATAAGAGAGTGATCCCAATTGTTATCTGTCTGCCTCAAAGTGTAGCTTAGATAGCATGTCCCATACTTCACGTTGGTATACGGATCTAGCATCTGGTCCATACTATCTATCTCAGGTAGCTTGCAGAACCGTTCCGCTTCTCTCACTGCAATGGGTGTCATTTGCATTAGGCCATGTGCATTCATTGGGGATATCACATCTTTTCTAAATGTAGATTCTACAAATGAGATAGCCATAACGTACTGCATAAACTCCTTGTCCTTAATCCTACTTGCCTTGTGAAATACACGGGCAAGCTTATCTATATCCGGCCCTACCCTACCTGCAAGCTTGAGCAATCTTGCTCCACATACATCCGCATTGCGACTGTTTCTGTCTTTGCCTATGTCCCGATTAGTGCTATTTAGAAAGAGGCTCCCGACTGTTTGGGGTGACTGTGCCGGTGCCAGTACGGAATTCGAGTACTCTACATTCGCTACTGCCGGTGGCTGTGTCTCCAGCAGTAGAAGGTAGCCAACTGGGAGTACTATTCTTATTGCGTTTGATGCTATTAAGTATTGAATCATTCTTTCTTTTCCTCTCTTCTAATGCTTTCTGCTTAGCTATTCGAACCCGTTCCGCCTCAGTACCTACCAGGATATTAGTCATGTTACAATCTCCCCTGATCTTTAAGAGTTAATATTTGAGTATATAATGCTTCAAGTTCATGTTCTTTTCTTGTATCCAGATCACTCATTATAGCGTCATATATGTAGTTACTTAGATCCCCGGAGCCATGTACCCTACCAAAAGAGTATACTATAAGGCTTGTAATTATATGCTTGCGACCTGATCTTGATCCGGAAAGTACATGTTCCGCCACTTGCTTGGGAGCCTCTCCTTCTGGGCCGGTTTCTTTCTCTGTAGTCATGTTGTGTCTCCTTTTGTAAGAGACATGACATTATTGTCCGTCTCTATATAGGGTTGAATTAATCCTGCAGATCATCTCGAAAAGGGTTCAGCCAGTAGGTAACTTGGATCTCCCAGTATTCGAATGTTCCGCCTTGTGGTCCTTGCTTCTTGTACACCTTGTGCGTGGGGAAAGTAACTGAGACGTTGCGTATGTCCTGATTGTTCAGATAGAAAGCCATTGCATCTGAATGCGTAGTGAATGTATACGAGTTAAGTCTATTCTGTTTCTGTAATGCTGCCATGTTGTGTCTCCTTCTATTCTATATATAAGAAACGGTATTTCCGCCCTGTAACTTTAGCTAAACTTGTAACCTATTGTATTAATGCAAGAACTACTCTTCTAATCTTGTCGAAATCTTCAAGAGAAATCTCCTTATGTATATCCCGGTATATATACGATACTTTCCGCCATGCTGTTTTTGTTTTCAGCATGCATCCTATTTGTACATGCTTGGAGGTTATTGTAATGTGGTACTCCAATCCTGCTACAATTATAATCTCATTTAATTTGTTCACCTCTACTCTCCCGGATATACGTGCCTCCCCAAATACATCCGCTGATCCATATACCTTTGCCGATCCGTATACATGTGCCAATCCGTATATACGTGCCGAGCCGAATACACGTGCCTTTTCGTATACCTTTGCCAATCCGTATACCAATACCTCTCCGAATACACGTGCCGATCCGAATACACATGCCGATTCATATACCCATGCCTCTCCGTATACACCTGCCCATCCGTATACATTTGCCAATCCGGATACACGTGCCGAGTCGAATACACGTGCCTCTCCGAATATCTTTGCCGATCCGGATACACATGCCGAGTCGAATACACGTGCCTCTCCGAATATCTTTGCCGATCCGGATACACATGCCGATCCGTATACGTATGCCTCTCCGAATACACATGCCGAGTCGTATACGTGTGCCGATCCGGATATACATGCCGATTCGTATACACGTGCCTCTCCATATACAAATGCATCGCCTATTTGACTCAAGTTAGACTCGGACTGTATGTATCCGCCAAGTAATCCGTCTGATAATCTGCGGATACGATATAATGTTACCGGCCCGTTCTTAGTGCCTTGCTGTATTGTATCATTTTGCAGCATTTCATATTTCATATTGATTCTCCTTTGAATAGAAATTTATATAGCGCCCGTTCTGCCTTAGATTTTTCAGCATACAGCACCGGCCCATGAACTAATTGCTTGTTTCCGCCATAGATTCTAAGCAGGTAGCCTGGTCCCTCCGGGTTAGGTTCGATTGCCTGAGGCATCCGGTCCTCAGATGTGAGCGCCTTGATATATCCTTGTGTTGTTTTACTTTGTGTCATGTGATTCTCCTTTCTGTATGTTTGTTATTTGACTACAATTTTTCCAGTCTCCAAATCTACAGTGTAAGTATACGCAATGTCCCGCATTTTCTCCTGTTTAGAATAGCATCCGAACCCTAGGTATTTAGAATCCGTATACCCATTAGCATCGTATTGATTGCATGCAGCCTGTACCATTCGAGCCACAAAATAGCTTGGGTCATATCCCCGATCCGCCATAAAATCTGCAACGAGCGGAGTGAGAAAGGCAAGTACCCCATGCTCTCCTTCCGGGTAACCGTCTGAATGCCTGTACATTTCAACCTCTGAACCTTTGACCTTGATGATTGCTCTAGTGCCCATGTATATTCTCCTTTTAGTTGTTTAGTAAATAATATTATACAGTTAAATCTATCCGCCAGTTTTCCGCCAATTCTTACGCAGCTAATTGGTATACTTCTAATAGAGCCTGTTCAATTTCAGGGATCAACTTGCGATTAAGTTCCATGTTCGCCTCTGTTAACTTCTTCTGCTTATTCCGCTTAGTAGTCAAGGATTCCTGAATAGTATTGATCAATCCAAATAGACCGGCTCTAGAATCGTACATGTAAATTGGATAATTGATTGCAGCCTTTGCTTGAGATTCGGTGATCACGGCTCGCTCCGCCATGTTTCTAAGCAATTTGACCTTTGCAATTGCAATGTGATCGGGCGATTGCTTGCCTTCGTATTTCTTTACAGTCTGATCCAATGATTTGCAAGCGATCTCGAATATTTCGAGAATACGAGCATCGTTCAATTCCCATGTACCTAAATGCTTTTTATTCTCAAATTCGAATTCGCCTGTACTTAAGTGTAAACCATTAGAGCAAACTAATCTGTATATTCCAAAGTCGATGAATGTACTTGATTCACCGTTTAGAGAATCTCTGAATGTGATTGTTGGGACCAATTCTCCTGTACCGATCCTACACTGTATATTGTATTTAGTAGACTTCTTGGACCGGCCCGAATTCCTTTGAACACCTTTAGAATAGAATTGTAAACCACGTGATTCGGTCAATTGTTTCAAGCGATCCACTGCCATTAGTACCTGATCTAAGCGTGATTGGTATTTGTCTGTTGTCTTCTTATATTGGACAGCTCTATTTTGAATGATCTCCAATTGTGAAGGTTGAACTCGAAGTGAATTAATTGTGTCTTGTGATATCATAATGTAAACTCCTATTTTATATTGCTATACCTAAACAATTCAGGTATAGATTGATTCTAATGATTCAGATTCTGGAGACAAATGATTGATTCTGCAATTGGCTTGGAGACACCTTGCGCAAGGACTTCAATCGCAAGCCAACAATCACGCCTTGACCATCTAGGAATCTCAAATCTGATTGGTCACCGTCCACAACCTTCAAAGAGCCATGATTCGCCGGTAGATCCTTGCCCTTCTTAGTTGAAAATACCATGGCAATGTTTATACCTTTGGACAAAATAGATCCTAGTATACGATCGGTGGTACGCTCATTGTGAGAATAGGTAACATGCACATTTGACAATTGGTTCAATTTGATTGCGAGATCCGGGCGCTTTGTGTATTCCCAAAACTGTACACTAGGGAATTGCGAGTATACATCAGACCAATCTAAATCGGATCCGCCATTCAATCTAATAGCAAGCTTCTCACCTTTACTATTAGCCGACCTAATTGCTAGTTGAATCTCATGTACCAATTGCGCCTTGAATGATTCGGGATTAGTTAAGTACCAATCTGATTTACGCTTGCGGGCCTTTTGGATTGCATTATCAGGGCCTCCGATTGCACCACGGCCGGCTTTTGTGATCAGGCAGAATGACTTGCAATCACCAGCATTAGGACACAATTCAGCTTTATATACTGCGGATGCAAGGTACAGAATATATGTAGTATACGTCTGGTCTTTTGCAAGCTTGGGAGATGCAATTCCTTTTGTGAGTAGCTTGCCTTTGTTTAAATTATGCATATTCAATCTCCTTAATTATTAGTTATTATTAATTCTATTGTACTTCAATTTCATGTATTAATTTCATCTCGAAGTATACTCTAATCAAGCCTTTGCCATGTTTACGGTATTCCTCAACTACTGAATACATGTCGTTAAATGTTTCCAATTGATCGTATTCGAAGTAAGATCCTGATTCTAATTTTAGTTCCACACTGTACATATTGATTCTCCTTTGTTGAAATTAGATGATTCTTTATTTGAAGTATACAATTGTTAGTAAAGCGCTTGAAATTAGTACGATTGACAATGTGATTGTGATGATTAGCTCTAAGGATTGAGCAGCGGTATTGAGTACTTCGATCATGTTAGATTCTCCTTTTATTTAGTTCAGGCTTGGATCATCCTTGCCTTATATAATGCTTATCGGTATTCTAATTAAAAACTTGAGAACTATTTTGATTTATTTTGCAACTTAGCGATTTGCTTGTACAATACATCCGGTTCAATGCAATAGGCACCGGCGGTCAAGTTTACAGCATGCTTCAATGACATTCCCGCTTCAACCAATCTCATGGCCGCTAATGCTAATTCGTGTACACTTTGCATGGTTCTGATTCTCCTTAGTTGTCAAGTTTAGGACTATCCCTCACTTGATATAACACCTATCGGATCAATTGAGAAAAACTTTAGATATTTCTGAATTTATTTTGGAGTCTATTGATTCCATTGGCAAAATAGACATGATGCATTGATTTAATTAATACCGGCCTTAATACTAGGGATAGGACCATGGTTCAAATAGAATTGGCCCTGATCGGAGATGCCCTGATCGGAGATGCCCTTAATGGTGATGCATCGATTCTGATCACGGGCCGTATATGGTTCAAATTAGAGTCGGCCCTGAAATTGGTGATAGTCGCAATTGCATGAATTGCAATTGCAGATAGAGCCATGACTCACCTCACGGCCACGGATCACATGCGTATTTGAGGCGCCCCCTCTATTGCGATAGTGAGTCGTGTTCGAACATGCATCATATGCGACCATGAATCATTGTCCCCCTCACGTGCACAGCGAGAAGCCATTAGGAGGGCAGTAAGGTCCGCCCCCCTCACCCCTAGCCTCATGGCCCTTGGGATCTCATGGGTAGCAAGTGGGGACGGCCCGTGGGGGTGTTAAGAAGTAACTTAACCCTTTACACTCGGGGGGTTACAGAAAGGCGGGGTCTCCCACTTGACACGCTTGCTCCCATCTGATATCCTCCCATGTATCTTCCCACATAGACGAGTCACAGGAGGCATTATGCAGGTGAAAGAATCAGAACAAGGCAAGAAATACGCCCATTTGACTATACTGGCCGATGCTGGACCCGGAGGACCCGGGGTGGGAAGGCTATGGTTATGCCGTTGCGACTGTGGAAATGTAGTCACTAAGATACTTAAAGATATACGTGCCGGGCGTGTCAAGACATGCGGGAAGTGTCAATTATCCAGAAGGCTTATGGGCAGGCGGCCTAATTCCCCCACACGCCAGGGAGCCTCTGGTTTACGGGCCGGGGAGGCATTCTTCAGGAAACTAGCTAAAGAAGCGATGGACAGGGGTGCTGACTGGAGGCTACTACCAGCGGAAGTAGCCGAAATAACTAGTAAAGAGTGTGCCTATTGTGGAAGCAGACCTGTCCAAAGTAAAGGTAGCAGGAAGAAAGCTAGAAATCATCTCGATCTCATTGTATCGGGAAAGCTATACGCACCCAACACTGTGGTATCCTGCTGTTCAAGCTGTAGGCAGATGAAGGGCAAGTCTAACTATGTAGAGTTTCTAGACAAGGTATTAGGAATCGCTGAGAACATACAAAAGAAGCTCCAGGAAAAGAGTGAGTAAGGCTCCCGGCCCCTACCCCAATAGGCCTGAATAACGGCCTGTAAGTCCCACTCTGGCCATTCTAATGGCTATAAGAAGCAAGGTACTATTGCCCGCTTCTATATATTTAAATTCCTACTTGACAAACCGGCCCTACATGTGCATACTGAGAGGTGGCAGCGTTATGCGTGCATCCAATGACACCTGGGAACACCACGAAACAAATACGAAACAACTAAGAAACAACCACGAAACAATCCCGCTACAAACCTGAAACAGCTACCAGTACAAGTCATGCATAACAAGCTAGGTATATTACGGAGTCCCGTGACTTAAGGATTAGTTACGACAAGACTTGCTCTCTCAAACCGGGTTTAGTATAGATGAAGAGTCCAGTATCAATGGATTGACCCAAACCTGCACTAGAGATAAAGACGTGATTTGTGCCTCAGGGAGTAGCTTCTGGAAAGCTACCACAGACAGTGTTTAAGGTCCGTAGGGTAAAACATCAGTCAAGCACTTGTTAGCTATACATTGTGCGCTCGTCACCTGGGAGAATACTCCATCTGGAGTTAATCTGACAGCCTCACTGAAGAACCCAACCGAAAGCAGACCCCCGCAAGTATCCATCTAGTAAGTTAAGTATTACTACGTAAGTAGTCATACCTGGCCCTAGAACTCGTAAGAGCCGTAAGGATACGAAGCGTACCGTGGACCCCATGTCACCTGTAAAATAGGTGTATATTCTCTTAGGCAAAAAGGGTCCACTACATATACTTATCTGACTCATGTTCGAACATGACTCATATAAGCTACGGCATGTAGAGCCTAGTGTCGTATTTGCTTCATGTATCGGCATATGCTACTTACTGGCATATCCCCCCTTACAGAGCATATACTGGCATTCCCCCCTTGCTTCCAAACCAGTTGCCACAAGTTTGTACTGAACATGTGGCACATAGATACAAATAGCGTGTCACAAAAAGTGACTACATTAAGTGACAGGATCCAAAGATGTTAGTTATATCCAAGAAGGAAGCAATCCGTGCTAGACTTGACTAAAATACGTAAGCTACAACCTGCAATTCAGAAGGCAGTAGACGTAGTAGTATTCAAGCCTAGCCTAGATCAGAAGAGAGCTAAGAGTAACTACTGGAGCTACTTCATGTCTAGCGAAGCCCCAGAAGCCCCTGAGATCGTAAATGAGGAGATAGCCCTCCGGTACGCAGGGGACAAGCGTCTGAGTGACTGGTGGTCCCTAGAAGGCTTCCAGGACTGGTTTCTCAACAAGGACGAATTCAGACAGAGGGTAGAGTTCCTTGCGGACATATCCCTAGATGAGCTACAGCTCCTGATACGAGATGAGAATACAAATGCTACGGCTAAGATCTCTGCTATCAAGATGGTGCTAGAAGCGGCTGGGAAGCTCGCCAAGCCCGCAGAAGCTACCGGCAAGGGTACAAGCCCTATTGAGAGTATGACGAAGCAGGAGCTTGAGAGATTCATCCAGAAGAAGATGCTCAAGGTGATGCCTAATGAAGTTGGGGCCGGGAATCTTACCGAGAATCCCAACAACGAAGATTCAATTGACAAATAATATCAATAGTGCTATAGTAGCATTTACAGTTTATAATAAACTAACAACCATCAAGGAGCCTTTCAAATGGCAGCTAGACCACCTCTCTTAGTAACTTACGAACCCTTTCCGTTTGCAGGCATTGTAACCAATCGTCCTGTAACCATTGAGTTTCCTATTAACGAGAGAGGCGCACTTAACGG
>Ga0315903_10003277_pt1 | contig 22594 bp, 18 predicted proteins | sample LakEriMetagenome_7_FD_203524 | JGI IMG/M metagenome (GOLD analysis project Ga0315903, IMG submission 203524) | Freshwater fungal communities from buoy surface, Lake Erie, Ohio, United States - Buoy 2 MA119 | ecosystem: Environmental > Aquatic > Freshwater > Lake | place: USA: Lake Erie, Ohio... | reverse complement strand
GGAACCTCATTATCTTGCCCACCGTTGATCAGCATAATCGGCAGCGGTCTGCTGGGCTTCTCGTCAAAGCTGAACATCGCACCCACGACTGGTGCGATAGCTGCCAAACGCTCGGCGCGCTGGGTGGCATAGACCAAGGTCATCATGGCTCCGTTTGAGCCGCCGGTCATGAAGATCTTTCGGGGATCTGCACCGTGATCCCGGATGAGGAGGTCGATCAAGGCATCGAGGTAAGCAATATCATTGGCTTGGCCGACCTGCCGACGCATCAGGAAGCCTGTGTTCCATGCGTGCCGTCCCGGCGCCCATTCCGCTCCTTCCGGGTAGACGACGGTGAAACCCTCCAAGACCGCGAGCTCATCAAACCCGCTTCGTTCTCGTTGAGCCTCCGCGCTTCCCTGGCCTCCATGCAGCACGATCACGACAGGAGCAGTGCGACCAAGTCCAATATCATTGACCACAACCGCACGTCGTTGAGTGCCTTCGACTGCCACTGAAATCTCGTGCGAATTTTGCGCGTATGCCGGGTGCAAGGCGAGTGCTAATGCGGAAAATATGGATATGACACGGACTAACAGCATAACGGCCCATGGTTTGACTTGGGTTGAGCCATTCCAACGACTTTGAATCCGGCCAGAAGCTGGCATACCGCACCGACAACCTCAGCACGCCACTCGGCCTCGTCCATCATTCTGAATCGCGCCATCTCGCCTAAGGTAACATAACCGTGCATCAGTACCCATACGCGGAAGGCCATGGCCAAGGCGAGGTCTGCAGGTTGGTCCGCCCGCAAGAGCCGGCCCAATGTGGCAGCAAGGCGCTCGATCGCGGCCTTGGCGATCGGCTCCAACGTACCGCTGTCACCAAGCTGGCTCCGGTCCATCCCGAACATGAGCTGGTAATGAGCCCGGTGGTTGCGGTGGAAATCGATGTAGCGATTGACCAGCAGCCCAACGAGGTCGCTCTCGCCGGCTGATTGGGCCGGGATGTCGGCCGCATCGCCGAGCCGGACGAAGCCATCGGCATAAAGCGCAAGCAGGATCCCGCGCTTGCCCTTGAAGTGGCTGTAGACACCGATCGTGGATAGCCCGGCCCGCGCGGCAATGGCCCGAACGCTGAGCCCCGCCAGCCCGGCTTCGGCAAAGATCGCATGGGCCGCGTCCAGAATCCGCTGGCGGTTGTTGGAATCGGTAGACATGCCGCTTGATTAAGCATAACATTGTTATATACAAGCCTCGTCTCCCTCCCAGACCGGTTCCGACATGCTGCTTCGCTTCCTGGCCGTCCTGCTGCTGCCATTTGTCATGGCCTGCTCGAACAAGACCGAAACACCCCCTGCAACCGAGCCTCTCGCGGTTCGGGTCGCGCAAGTCGGTGCGGACAATGCCGGCGATGCCGTTGAAACCGCCGGGACCGTTGCCTTGCGCGAGGAAACCACCCTTGCCTTCACCTCGGGCGGGCGGATTGCCAGGATCCTGGTGAATGAAGGCGATCCGGTCCGCCGTGGGCAATTGTTGGCAACGCTGGACGTGACGCCGGTCAGCTCAGGCCTCGATGCGGCGATTGCCGAGCAGAACCGGGCCCGGGCGGAGCTGCGCCGGCTGGAGCCGCTGATGGACAAGGGCTGGATTACCCGTCCCCGCTATGAAGCGGCGGTGGCGGCCGCGCAGTCCGCCGATGCGGCGGTCAAGGCGCAGCGCTTCGCGCTCGATACGGCACGGATCGTTGCCAGCGGCGATGGCGTGGTCCTGGCCCGTCCCGCCGAACCTGGCCAGATCGTGGAGCAGGGCATGCCTGTCCTAGTCATCGGCCAAGTGGCGAGCGGGTTTGTGCTGCGCGCGCCGCTGAGCGACCGCGAGGCGGTCCGGCTGGCGCACGGTGCTCCCGCCCGTGTCATGCTTGAGGCGCTTGAGGGCGAACCGCTGACGGGATCGGTGCTGGAACTGGGCAGCCGGGCCGACCGCGCCACCGGAACGTTTCAGGTCGAAATCGCGTTGGCGCCCGATCCGCGCTTGCGCTCGGGCCTGATCGGCCGCGCATCGATCACCGCCAGCCCACCCGCCGGGGGCACCACATCCCTGCTGGTCCCCCCACTGGCCATCTTCGGCGCCCGCGCCGGCGAGGGATTTGTCTACGTGCTCGATGCGCAGAACCGGGTCCGATTGCGCAAGGTACGGTTGGGCGAAGCCGAAGATGGCGGCGTCAAGGTGCTGGCCGGCCTGAAGCCCGGCGAATGGGTCGCCATCGCGGCGCTCGATCGCCTGCAGGCCGGGCTGGCCGTCCGCCCCGAAAGGCACAGCCAGTGAACATCGCCGCACTGACAGTCAGGCGCTGGCAGATCACGCTGGTCGGATTCCTGCTGCTCGCGATCCTTGGCCTCAACGCCTTCCTGTCGATCCCGCGTTCGGTCGATCCGCACTTTCCGATCGAAACCACCATCGTCACGGTCCAGCTTCCCGGGGCGGACGCCGCCGAAATGGAAGAGACCGTCGCCCGCCCGATCGAGGACGTGCTGCAGGGTCTCGACAATGTCCGCGAGATCACCTCGAGCAGCAGTGACGGCTCGGCCGTCATTTTGGTCAACTTCGTTTATGGCACCGATGCCGAAACCGCGCTTGATCGCACTGTCCGGGAAGTTAACGCGATCCGCAGCCGCCTTCCGGGCGGGATCGCGGCGCTCAACTTTCGCCGCCCCCGCACGACCGAGGCCTCGATCCTGCAGCTTGCGCTCGTTCATGACGGATCGAGCTGGCGGCGGGTGGAAAAGTATGCGGGCGATCTGCGCGACCGGCTGAACGTCGTGCCGGGGGTGCGGGCCACGGTCATCTCGGGCCTCCCGGAACCGGAAATGCGGGTCGCGCTCGATCCGGGCAAGCTGGCCGAACTGCGCATCCCGCCAGCCCTGGTCGCGAGTGCCCTCGCTAATGGCGGGATCGACCTGCCGGGCGGTGCAGTCCAATCCGCCGGACGCCGCTTCAACGTCGATGCCGGCGGGGCCTATCGTCGGCCGGAGGACATTGCCGCAATCGTCCTGCGCGCCGTGGACGGACGCATCGTGCGGGTGGGCGATGTCGCCACGGTCGGCTGGGCAGAGGCCGAGCAACTCCACGTTACCCGCTTCAACGGCAAGCCTGCGGTATTCGTCTCGGTAAAGCAGAAGGACGGAATCGATGCCTCGACGCTGCGCCAGGACCTCGACGCCGCAGTAGCCGCTTTTCGTCCGCAATTGCCGCCCGACATGCGCCTGGAAACCGGCTTTGACCAAAGCCGCGATATCGAACGGCGGCTTGGCCAGCTGACGACAGACTTTGCCATTGCCCTCGCGCTGGTGCTGGTCACGCTCTTGCCACTGGGAACGCGCGCCTCCTTCGTGGTCATGATCTCGATCCCGCTCTCCCTGGCGATCGGGGTGTTGGTGCTGTTCCAGTTGGGCTACTCGCTCAATCAGATCAGCATTTCCGGCTTCATCATCTCGCTTGGCTTGCTGGTGGACGATTCGATCGTGGTGGTCGAAAACATCGAACGGCACATCCGCGATGGTGACCCGCCCGAGGAGGCGGCGATCAACGGCACACGCGAGATTGCCATGGCGGTGCTGGGTTCCACCGGGGTGCTGCTGTTCGCTTTCCTGCCGCTGGCCAACCTGCCAGAAGGCTCCGGCGATTTCGTGCGCGGCCTGCCGCTGGCCGTGCTGGCAACCGTATCGGCATCGCTGCTGGTCTCGATGACAATTGTTCCATTCTTCGCGAGCAGGATTCTGAAGGGCGGGCACGGGCCGGAAGGGAACCGATTCCTGCAGGCGCTGAACGGCGGGATCGAGAGGTTCTATCGCCCGATCCTGCACTGGGCGCTGGATAATCCGCACCGCACCTTTTGGGGCGCGATGGCGGCCTGCGTTGCCATGTTCGCCACGGTGCCGCTGATCGGTTTCAGCCTCTTCCCGAAGGCTGACCAGCCATATTTCATGGTCCGCGTCGAAGCGCCCGAAGGCAGCAGCGTGGTCCAGACTGACCGGATTGTTCGCGAGGTCTCTGGTCTCGTTGCCGATTTCCCCGGCCTCATCGCGCGGATGGAGAACGCCGGCCGCGGCAATCCACAGATCTTCTACAACAACATCCCGCGCGAGTTCGACACCCGCTATGGCGAGATCTTCGTTACGATCGACGAGTTCGACCCGCGCCGGACGCCTGACCAAATCGCGGCACTGCGGCGCAAGCTGGCGACCTATGCGGGTGCGCGGGTGACAGTGGTGCAATTCGATAATGGGCCGCCTGTGGAAGCGCCGCTGGCGTTGCGAATTACCGGGCCGGAACTGGGTAAGATCAAGGCGCTTTCGGCGGATGTCGCGGCGATCATGCGCCGCACGAAGGGGACCCGCGACGTGGTCGATCCGCTCGCGGTAGACCGGATCGATCTCGACCTGGGCGTCGATACCGACAAGGCGGGTCTGCTCAATGTTCCGCCCGACGCCGTTCGGCGGACCCTTCGGCTGGCCCTCAGCGGCGAGCGCGTGGCCGCTTTCCGGGATGCCGAGGGTGACAGCTATCCGGTTCGGGTGCGCTTGCCGCTAGAGCGCGAGCTGCCGGTCTCCACGCTGGGCTCGATCTATGTCACATCGCTCGATGGCGCGAGCGTGCCGCTTTCGCAGCTCGCCTCGCCCCGGCTTGTTTCAGCGCCGGCCCAGATCAACCGTTACAAGCTGCAGCGGGCCAACACAGTCAGCGCCGCGGTCGAGGACGGGATGCTGCCCTCCAAATTGTTGCCGCAGATCCTGACCGAAGTCGACAAGCTGCCCTTCCCGCCCGGCTACAGCTACTCGATCGGCGGCGAGGCCGAGGCTTCGGCACGCAGCAGTGGCGGCCTGGGCGGCGTGATCCTGCTGGCGGTGTTCGGGATTTTCGGCGTCCTGGTCGCCGAGTTCGGCCGGTTCCGCGAAGTGACCGTCGTCGCCGGGGTGATCCCACTGGGCCTGTTCGGCGGTCTCTTCGCGCTGCTACTGACCGGCTATTCGCTGAGCTTTCTGGCCGTCATCGGCTTCGTCGCCCTGATCGGGATCGAGATCAAGAACTCGATCCTGCTGGTCGACTTCACCACCCAGCTCCGTGAGCGCGGCATGGAACTGCGCGAGGCGATCGAGCGCGCGGGCGAAATCCGCTTCCTGCCGGTGCTGCTGACTTCAGTTACGGCAATTGGCGGTCTTTTGCCGCTCGCCTTGTCCGGCGCACCCCTTTATGCGCCGCTGGCCTGGGTGATCATCGGCGGCCTGATCTCGTCGACGCTGTTGAGCCGGATCGTTACGCCGGTGATGTATCTGCTACTCGTGCGCGGCCGACCTATCATCAAATGCGATGCGTGAGAGTTTATGGGAAAGGGCGCGCCTTCGGGTCTTTTTTTCATCACGAGTTATCCAGCAGGGCTTGATTTGCGAGGCGCCCAATCACCTGCGCTGCTGAAAACCCCGAAAGGGTGCTGTCAGTCTAATGCGAACAAGTCTCCACTGAGCAAGATGTCGCCGCCAAGACGGCGTGCGTCAGGCAGCCACAGACTGCCACTCAGCCAGCGCAGCGGAGCGATGGAGTTTGAAGGTCTGGCGGTCGACGAGGTGGCGTTCTGAAGCAAAGTGGTTGTGGAGCTAGGCGTGGATCGAGGCGAATTTCTGCAGGGTTTTCATCTGCCGGAACCTCAGCATGGCTCGCTCTCGTCGTCGGAAGGAGAGATGGCTGTTCTCAACCCTGTTGTTGGCCCATCGGCCGATCGCCTGTTTGTCACGGTTACCAAGCACGTCCATCGCAGCGCCATACGAGCGGAGGCCATCGGTAGTAATGGCCTCTACAGGGCCGTGCCGCTTCAGGGCTTTCTTCATGAAGGCCAGAGCTGCCTTTTTGTCGCGGGTCTTGGTGACGTAGCTTTCCAGTATCTCGCCTTCCTGGTCGACGGCGCGCCAAAGGTAATGCAGCTCCCCGCCAATCTTCACGTACATCTCGTCGAGATGCCAGTTCCAGTGCTTGAAGCCTCGCATCCGGGACACTCGTTGCAGGCGGATATCCGCTGCGAACATCGGACCGAACCGGTTCCACCAAAACCGCACGGTCTCATGACAGATGTCGATCCCGCGCTCGAACAGCAGATCCTCAACGTTCCGCAACGAGAGGGGAAACCGCACATACATCATCACCACGAGGCGGATTACCTCGGGCGAGGAGTTAAAGTAGCGGAACGGACTGGTGGGCTTGCGGGGACGGGCCATCCCCCTTCCCTAGCTCCCACCTCATAACATGTCAGGCGGTGCATTTGCTCTGACAATGCCCTCGCCATTCTATTCCTCCTTCGTGGCCAATTTTAAAATAGAATTTGGGCCACTCAGAATAGGGTAGATCAAAGGGATCGTAGCGTAAGCCATGGCCCTTGTCGGGCCCATAAAGGTGAACACTTTCACCTGCCATGACAACTAGCCCGTGGATCCTCGGTTTACAGGGAAAAGCAGGCGCTCGATCAGTGCCCAGTATTCGTCCAACGTCTTGTCAGGGATAGTCGCCAGCCCTGTGTTTTGGCGAATTTCCTCCTGCATCGTCGGAACAATCGTAACAATCCCGACCAGCAAGTAGAAGATCAGCATTGTATCCCCATCGACAAGGCCGCCTTCGTCCTGCGCAGCGTCAAGCAGCGCCGTCTGGCTTTTGCGGATAGGTCTGAGGAACCCATTAACCAGCCAGGTCAGCCGGGGATTCCCCGGGATCAGTTCCTGCATCACCAGCCGCTGGATCTTCGGATTGCTGAAGTGGAATCCTAGCATCGCACGAAGCTCTTGCTTGAGCAGGTCTGTGGCAGTGCCCGAACGACTCTCACGTCCAGCCCTTGTGATCAAATCGAGTGCATCGCTCAGGAAATGCGATGCGGTTTCCTGCCAGAGATCGTCCTTGGAGCCGAAGTGATAGCCAATGAGCTGGTGCTTGATCCCGGCGCGCTGGGCGATGCGCCTAACGTTCGCACCTTCGAAGCCATATTCGCCAAACTCTTCCAAGGCGGCATTCAGGATCGTCTCGCGAGTCTCCAAAGCACGCGACTGTTCTGCCCGGAGGCGCGTCTGCGGGCGTTGATTGATCGTCTTGATCGCGGGGTTGCTGGCCATGTCGAGCGTCCTAGAGATTGCCCAGGCGGATGTCATCAGACAAGCTGGCATCGCCCCGGTCGTCCATCGATACGTTAAATTTGACATTTGGCAAATTTAACGTATCTCTCCCTCCGTGCAGCTAGTTAGGTGGGCATGGAGCTCCCGCAAAGCGGCGCCAAAACCATTGGGGAGGACATGTTCATGACCGGCAAGTATGTTACCAAGGCCTCGCTGCGTTGCTCTGCAACCGCTCTGGCGTTCCTCTCACTGATCGGTTCCGCGAACGCCCAGGAAAATGCAGACGAGGGCGCCGAAGCCGAAATCATCGTGACCGCAACCCTGCGCAGCGAGAACCTGCAAGATGTCCCGATTGCAGTTTCAGCCTTCAACGACGCGGCACTGAACCGACAAGGTGTGACCGACCTCAAGAGCCTCGACCGGGTTTCGTCGAGTTTCAAGGTCGAAACCGGACCGACCGAAAGCGGCAGTACCACCATGCGGGTCCGCGGGGTTGGAACCACCGGAAATAACGCCGGTCTTGAAAGCTCGGTCGGCATCTTTGTAGACGGGGTCTATCTCAGCCGCCCCGGAATAGCACTGGGCGAACTGCTCGACATCGACCAGATCGAAGTCCTGCGCGGGCCGCAGGGTACTCTGTTCGGCCGCAACACCTCAGCCGGTGCGCTCCAGATCAAGACCAAGAAGCCCAACCTCAAAGACTTCGAGGGCTTCGCCAATGCCACTTACGGAAACTACGATCTTCTCAATCTCCAGGCTGGCGTGTCCGGGCCGATTTCCGAATCCGTCGGGTTCAGACTGTCAGGGGCATGGCGAGATCGAGACGGATATGTGCGCAATGCAAACGGTGGCGAAAGCTACGATCGCAATCGCTACATCGTTCGGGGCCAAATGCTGTTTGAACCGAATAGCGATGTGAGTGTGCGTCTCATAGCGGATTACTCGCGCTCCGACGAGAAGTGCTGCGACGCAATCATCATTCGCGAGACCAGCTATGTGAACGGCCCCTATGCCGCAAACGGCCTCCCGGCGAATGGCGGTGTGCCCTATTCCGGAGTTGCTGCGCTGGAATCGTTGCGATCGTCGAACGACGCTGAATTCCGCGATCGCATCAGCCAATGGGGTGTTTCTGCCGAACTCAAATGGAATCTGGGTGAGAGTGAACTCACGTCCATTACCGGTTATCGCCGCTCCAAGGCAGAACCCACGACCGAGCCCGATTTCGTCAATCTGAGAGTCTTTTCGCTGTCTGATCGCGGGTCGACCGCGACAGCCAACACCGGCCACGACAACACCGAAATCAAGACCTTCACTCAGGAACTGCGCCTAGCCGGTTCGATCGGAGACAAATTCGATTTCCTGATCGGGGGCTACTATGCAGACGAACGGATCCGCGAAACCAAATCAGCCACGCTTGGCGCTGACTTCCAGCCGTATATGAGCGCGGTCTTCACTTCGGTGGGTGTCCCGGTTCCCAATTCTCTCTTCAACGTATTCACCGGCGGCGTCAGCGCTCAAGGCGCTTACGCGATCAACGATTTCTCCCAGGATGGGCGCAATTGGTCGCTGTTCACCAACAACACCTTCCACATCACTGATCGCCTGCATTTCAACTTCGGACTCCGTTACTCGGACGATCGCAAACACGGCATTTATGATCAGCGCGCTGCGCGCAACGACGCCTGTGTAGCGGCCAACGCGGTTGGGCCCCTGTTGCCTGCAAACCTCCAGCCGCTTGTTCCGGCGGCCATCGGACTTAGCTGTTTTTTCAACGTAACACCGGTGGGATCATGGGCGGGAGCGCCGCGAGAATACGACCGCGTCTTCAAAGACAATGAACTGATCTACACGGCGAAGCTTGCCGCCGAACTTAGCGACAATGTCAATGCCTACGCAAGCTTCAGCCATGGTTACAAGGCCGGCGGCTTCAATCTGGACATGACAGCGGCTGTTGGCGGGGCCGATCCCAGCTTCAAATCCGAAAAAGTGAACGCCTATGAATTCGGGCTCAAGACCAAGCTGCTGGACCGCAAGCTGACCGCGAACCTCGCCGTCTTCCACCAAGACCTTTCGGATTTCCAGGTGCTGGAATTTACCGGGGTGCAGTTCACGACCTTTAACGTCGGCAAGGCCAAATCGACCGGCTTTGAGCTTGAGCTTGCAGCCCAGATCGACCGAAATTTCTCTGCAAACGCTGCACTGAGCTATACAGACGCGCGCTATCCGTCCGACTGCGCCGGAGGATCGACGGCCCCATCGGTGCTGTTGCTGTGTGGGCAAAGTCTCACGAATGCGCCCAAATGGGTCGTGATCACCGGCTTCGACTGGCGCAAGGATATTAGCTCGAACATCTTCTTTGCCCTAAATGGGTCCGTTCGCCTTGAATCCGATCGACGCACCAGCACCCAGGCCCTCCAGCCCGTTGCCGCGGGCACCGGCACAGAAGGACCCGGCCTTAGTCTCATTCGCGCTCCGTTCGATATCCAGGACGGTAATGTGAAGGCCAACCTGCGCGCCACGATCGGTAGCCAAAATGATGGCTGGGCGATCGACTTCTGGGGCAACAATATCTTCAATGTCCAGACAGTCGGTGTGGTGGCGAACACTCCATTGCGCGGAATTCCGACCCTGCCTGGCCCCTTCAACGCAGGCGGAATCGGCCTCTCGCGCGTTGCTTTTCCGCAGGAACCAAGAACCTATGGGGTGACCCTGCGAACGAAGTTCTGATCGCCAGAACTCTCCTAGCCTTGGGCGGTGCGCCTTGCGGCGCACTGCCACTGTTTCGTTGCGGAAGCCTGCCCTGGACACTTCCGGCAAGATGACCCCATGATAGACGCAACATGCTGGCACTTGAAACTTATCTCAGCGATGATGATCACGCATTTCGCAATGAAGTGCGTGCATTCCTTGAAGCCGAGCTCGATGCCGACCTGCGCCATGCCGCAAGCCTCTCGACTAGTGTTTTTCACGAACCTGAGGTGTCGCTCGCCTGGCAGAAAAAGCTGCATGCACGCGGTTGGGTAGCGCCCGATTGGCCCCGTCAGTTCGGCGGAACCGGCTGGAACCAACTGCAGCGTTATGTCTTCGCGCTGGAATGCGCGCTGGCCGGTGCGCCTTCGCTTTCGCCGATGGGGCTAAAGATGGTGGCCCCGGTCATCATGCACTACGGCAACGATAAGCAGCGCGCCCACTATCTTCCGCGCCTGCTCGCTGGCGAGGACTATTGGTGCCAGGGTTTCTCGGAGCCGGGATCGGGATCGGACCTGGCCTCGGTCAAGTTGCGCGCGGCCGGCGATGATGATCACTATGTGCTGAACGGGAGCAAGATCTGGACCACCCATGCCCACCATGCCAACCGCATGTTCGCGCTGGTCCGCACCTCAAGCATGAGCCGGCCTCAGGCCGGGATAAGCTTTCTGCTGATCGACATGGCCAACCCCGGGATCACCGTGCGCCCGATCATCAACATGTCGGGCCACCATGATTTCAACCAGGTGTTCTTTGACAATGTCTGCGTTCCCAAGGCCAATCGCCTGGGCGAGGAAAACGACGGTTGGTCGGTTGCGAAGTATCTGCTGAACTTCGAACGCGGCGGAAAATATGCACCGCAGCTGCGCGCCTACCTCAACCGGATCGAAGCGGCGGCCAGGGCCAGTGACTGGTCAGGCCATCCTGGCAATGCCGAGGCACTGGACAGGGAAGCCGCGACAATCGAGGCGTTGTGCGCAATAGAGCTCAAGGCGATGACCGGATCGGCAAATCCGGCCGAAGCGGCCACTGGCGCTTCGAAGCTCAAGATAATGGGTACGGAATGCTCGCAGCGGCTCGACCGGCTGGCGATGAAGGTAGTAGGTTGGTCAGGCATGGCTTTGCCACTCGCCAACGAGACCAATCTGGCGGCAACTGCGCTGGCCCGGTTCCTCAACAACCGCGCTTCGACCATCTATGCCGGATCGAATGAGATCCAGCGCGATATCGTTGCCAAGGCCCTGCTGGCGGGCTGAAGATCAAGCCAGTTCTCGGTAGCGGCGCAAGTAGGCCTGCCCTGAACCGCTGGCTTCCGTCAGTACCATCGCCCGTTTGAGCGCGCTGCCCAGCCGCAATTCTTCGGTGATCCCGATCGCGCCGTGGATCTGCACCGCCCCTTCGCCGACTGTCTCTACTGCGGTTTCAATCAGGCTCTGGGCCGAACTCGCAAGCCGCGACCGCAGCTTCGGATCGGCATGATCGAGAGCGTGGAGCCCGGCTTCGACGAGTGCCTCGGCCTGATCGAGTGCGATCCGCATGTCGACCATGCGGTGGCGCAGCGCCTGGAACGAGGCGATCGGATGACCAAATTGCTCACGGGTGCGGGCATAGGCAAGCGTGTCCTCAAGCATCAGTCGGCACAGGCCAAGTGCCTCGGCCCCGCGCCCCAGTACCAACGCGTCGCGGGCCCATTCGATCAGCGCCTGGGCGAAATCGCCCGAGCACAGTGGTTGCCATGTCGCAGCGGCAGTGTCCGCAATCTCCACGTCAACCGCAACGCTGCCATCGGCCAGCCGGCGTGGATTCAGGCAGATCCCTGGCTCGTCAGCAGCAACAAAGTACAGCGCACAACGTCCTTCGCGCCGGGTTGCGATCAGCAGGTGGCTCGCCTGGGCGGAGCCAGGGACAAGCGAAGGGCTGATCGCGTTGGTGTGCGAGCCAAGCGGTGCGATGACGGGGACGGGCCGGATCTTTCCCGCGATGGCCTGTGCGGCAAGCTCCTGGGTTGCTGGAAATTGCGCCAACAGGCGCGCGGCAACCCAGTGTTCGATCAGGGGCGAAGGGGCGAGCGCATAGCCCAGCGCATCGAGCGCCACGCCGATCCCGAAGGCCGCGCCGCCATGTCCACCAACGGCCTCATTGATCGCAATACCCGGCAGCCCTAGCTCGACGAGAGCCGGCCACGACGCATCGCCAGGGTTGGCGGCGGCAGTGCCGGTCACTGCATCGTGCAGCATCTGTTGTTCCTGATCGAGGGTTAGGGTCATGCCACCTCAATTTACTTGCCGGTCGCGATCGGCCCAATAGGGTTCGCGCAGCTTGCGCCTCAGGATCTTCCCCGAAGCGTTTCGCGGCATTTCTGCGACAAAATCGACCGACTTAGGACATTTGAAGGCTGCGATACGCTCACGTGCATAGTTGATGATCGATGCTTCATCGACCGAAATGCCAGCCTTCGGCACGACACAGGCCTTTACAGCCTCGCCCCATTTGTCGTCCGGCACGCCAATCACCGCGACATCTGCGACGGCAGGATGACCATAGATCGCGCTCTCGACCTCCGCCGGATAAACATTCTCACCGCCTGAAATGATCATGTCCTTCACACGGTCCTGAATGAACAGATAGCCCTCATCGTCAAGGAAACCGGCGTCGCCGGTTCGGATCCATCCTTCGGACGAAACCGCTTCGGCCGTGGTTTCGGGTAGCTGCCAGTACCCCAGCATGGTGTTGCTCGATCGGATCACGACTTCGCCGATCGCGCCTGATGGCAAATCTTTCCCCCTGGCATCGACGATCCGCAACTGAACGCCTGGAAGCGCCTTGCCAGCAGAGCGCATTCGTGGCGTTCCCGAAGGGTCGTGATCTTCCGGTGGCAGACTGACGACCGTCCCAGTTGTTTCGGTCATGCCATAGGCCTGCATGAAACCGGACCCGAAGGTGGCTAGGCATTGGCGCAACAGTTCGAGTGGGATCGGAGCGGCACCATAAAGGATGTGCCGTAGTCGGGAGAAATCGGCATTCGCGCTGCGGGGATCATTGACCAGCATTTGCAATGCCGCCGGTACCGCGAAGAGGCGGGTGATACCCTTATTCTCGATCGCCTCAAACACTGCTCCAGGCTCGAACTCGGAAAGAATCACCGCGCCCACGCCGGCCCCCAGAGCCATCGTGCCCAGCCCTGTTCCGCCGATATGCGCGCAAGGCATCGCAATCAGGATCTCCTCATCCTGACGAATATCGAAATAGGCCGACTGCGCCGCATCGGGATGATTGCGCAGCTGGAAAAGGTTCTTGTTGGAAAGTACCGCGCCCTTGGGATGTCCGGTTGTGCCAGAGGTGTAGAGCTGCAGTACTGCATCGTCCGATTGGCTGGGGGCAATTTTCGGTTTGTTTGCCTGTGCCAACCAACCACGCGCTTCGTCGGCATCGATGCATCTTGGCTTGGTCGCCAGGTCTGCGAACAATGCGCGGCTGCGCGTGAAGCCGTCGCCCAGAAACACCGCCTTGACCTGAGCATTGCCAGCAATCCACTGCAATTCGACGTCTGCCAGCCTCCAACCGATCGGCACCATCACGATCCCGGCCCGGCCGGCCGCATAGAGCAACATGAAGTAGAGAGCGGAGTTCTTTCCCAGCCATGCGACCCGGTCGCCCATACCAAGCCCCAACGCCTGCATTCCCGCGAGCAGGCGATCGGTTGCCTCAAGCAGTTGCGCGTAACCATAGGCGCCATCGGGACCATCCAGGGCGCGCCGATCGGGACGCAGCGCGGCCCAGTGGCGCAGCAGGGCGTCAAAGGTTTCAGGCCCCATGGATCGGCTCCAGGAAATGCGCCAGGAGTTCATTGAGCAGAGCCTCCGGCGAGCGCTGGGGAGTGCTGACACCGAAGACATAGTGATCCGGACGGACCAGCACAGCCTCGTACTGGCCAAGCATGGCGTCTAGCTGTGGTGAGGCGCGGCGATCGGCCGGCAGTTCGCAGATGAGCCCGCCAAGGGCCGCAAATGCAAAACGCTGACTAGCATGCAGGTCAAGCGGCGCGGCACTTAGCAGGCGAAAGCCGGTGCCGATTGCATCGTCGAGCAGGCGTATATCGCCGCGATCATGGACCTGCGGCTGGGGAGCAAGCGTACCGACCAGATTGTTGGCTTCATCGCCAATCGGGCTAGCCAGAATGCCGCCGGAAAGGTGTTCCCGGGTGCGGCTTCCGCCGTAAAGCGCGCTCAAATCGGTCGGCCATTTGCCATCGATCTGCGCCTGCGCAAGGGCATCCATCAGCTTGCCGATCGCGACAGCATGGTCGACCGTATCGCGCGCATGCGGCTGGCGTTCGATCTGGTAGCTCGCCAGAGCACTTTCCGGCAATAGCCCGCGTTTGACGAAGTCGAACTTCCAGGCAAGGTTGGCCACATCGCGCAGTCCGGTGCACAGTCCCTGGCCCAAGAACGGCGCGGTCTGGTGCGCGGCGTCGCCGGCCAGAAAGATTCGCCCAACCTGCCATTGCGCCGCAATCGCCGAGTGGAACTGATAGGCCGCCGCGCGCTCGATCACGGCCTGATCGGGGGTCAGATAGCGCGAAAGCAGCTGCCATTGCCTGGCGGGATCAAGCATCTCCTCGCGCGTGTCGCCAGGATTGAAGATGGTCTCCCAGCGCCGCCGTTTGGCGGCCATGGGCACATAGGTGTGAATCCGCTCCGGATCGCAGACCTGCAGGCCGATCTCTGGCAGCTGCAACGCGGGATCGGTCAGGATCAGGTCAAGTACCAGCCAGTCGCGATCGTAGCCGAGGCTGCCCCAATCGATCCCCAGACCCTCGCGAACCGGACTTGCCGCGCCATCTGCCGCGATCAGCCATCGCCCGCTGAGGATCACCGGTTCGCCGCCAGCGCTCGGCGTTGCGGCGACGGACACAGCGTCAGCATCCTGCACCGGCAGGGCCGCCTCGTAGCCCAGATAGGTGCAGACGCCTTGTGCCACTGCCCGGTTACGCAGAACCCGCTCGAAGGTTGGCTGGTGGAAAGAGTGAGAATCAAAATGGCCCTGACTGCCGAGCGCACCTTCAGGATAGACCAGATCGGGCCCGATCGGCTGCAGCTCGGCAGTCCGGAATCCTCCGCCACGAAGCTGCTGCAGGTCTTCTCCCATCGCGTCCTTGATGCCCAGGTTCTGCAACAGGCGGGCCACTTCGCCATCCAGTATCGCCGCGCGAGGAAGCGGGAAGGGTTCGGTCAGCCGATCGATGACCGCAACGGACAGTCCGCGCTGGCGCAGCAACAGCGCCGCAGTCGCGCCGACCGGGCCATAGCCGATGATGATGACGTCGAATTGATGGCTTGGATCGGTCATTGCTGCCGCACCCTCTGTGGTCGTCCTGGCGATGCAGCGCTGATCGCATCGTAGGCATAGAGCTGCTCCATCTGTGCACCCAGCCCCTTTCCGGCTCGCATCTTCCGGTTGCGAGCCCAACTGAGCGGCGGACGGAGATGATAGAGCGCCGCGTTGCGGCGCGAGCCGAGCTGGATCGCCGCCGTCCTGTCGCGACGCAGCGATTCATAGCGCCTCAGCCGCTCGGGAATTTCGTCTGTTCCAGATCCCTCGAGGCACTCGGCCAGCACGGCCGCGTCTTCGATCGCCATGCAGGCACCCTGCGCCATGAAGGGCAAGGTTGGGTGGCAGGCATCGCCCAACAAAGTTGCGGCCCCGCGACCCCAGTGGGGTATCGGGTCGCGATCGAACAGGGCCCAACGGAAGCAGCCCTCATCAGGGGCGGCATTGACGATGGCTTGGACGATCGGATGCCAATCGCCGAAATCGCGCATCAGTTGGCCCTTGGAACCGCGAGTTGACCAGGATTCCTCCTGCCAGTCACCCGTCTCGACAACACCAACGAAGTTAATCAGCTCGCCGCGGCGCACATAGTAGTGCACGAAGTGCGCTCCTGGCCCCATCCAGAGCCCGGCGACCGGAGGAATCCGCACCCCCTTCAACGCGGTCGCCGGAACGACTCCGCGCCAGGCGACGTTTCCGGTGAAGCGCGGCTTCTCTGGCCCGAACATGGCGAACCGGACCGCGCTTTGGATGCCATCTGCGCCGATCAGCACATCACCGGCGACTTTGCGCCCGTCTGCTGCAACCAATGCCGGTCTACCGCCCAGATCGAATGTCTCACAGGCCATTGCCAGACGCAGATCGATTAGCGGCTCGCTGCGGATCGCGTCCGCCAGCAAGCTAACCATGTCGGCCCGGTGAATATGAAGGTAAGGCGCGCCAAAGCGCTGCGTCACAGCATCGCCCAGCGGGGTCAGGCTGATCGGATTGCCTCGCTTCCAACCGCGAGCTTCGACCGCTTCCGGCCGGAACGCGACCCGGTCCAAGGTTTCGCCAAGGCCCCAACCGATCAGCAAACGCGTTGCATTGGGAGAAATTTGGATGCCGGCGCCGACCTCGCTCAATTCCGGTGCCCGTTCGCAGATCGTTACGCCGATCCCCTTGCGTGCCAATGCCATGGCGGTCGCCAGGCCGCCGATGCCGGCGCCGACGATGACCGCGTGAATTGGTGTTGCGGCCCCGCGCGTCATGGTCAGACGTTTCTTGCCGCCAGCAGCTCACGCTGCTCGATGGCCGCTTGCTGTACCAGCGCACCGTCGATCAGCCAATCGACCACGATCGAGGCGTGGGTTTCGACGGTCTCGGACTCCATCGGATCGCGGCCCGTCAGCAGCCTGAACTCGGGCGCGACTGCAAAGGCGTGCGACATGGCGCCAACCAGCGCATAGTAGAAATGGACCATGTCGACCCGCGGCAGCGCCGGACGGATGAAGGATTCCGCCTCAGCGAAAAAGGGCTTGAGGTAGCGCGAGACAATCCAGCGCAGGCGCGGGCTGTCGCTTGGCCCTTCATGCATCATCAGCCGATGCACTTCGGGATGGCGCGCGACAAAGCGAACGAAGCGCTTGAGCGCGGCGCGCAGACGGGTCTGCGGATCGAGATCGCGATAGATCTCCGCCGAATCCTTGAACTCGTCGAATAGCAGGCCGAAGGCCCAACCGACAGACGCTTCCCAGAGCGCCTGCTTGCTCTCGTAGTGATAGGTCAGCAGTCCCTGCGCTACGCCCGCCGCCGCGGCGATGTCGCGGGTCGAGGCGCCATCGAACCCACGCTCGGAGAAGGCCGACAATGCTGCGGCTAGAATGCGATCACGCGCCGCGAGTTCCAGTGCGCGGCGGCGTTTGGGGCGGTCGTGCTGATCAATGGACATGGCGAAATATTGGTCAATTGAACAATACTTGTCAACCGCTGTTTCGCGGATCCGCTTGTTGTGCAAAGGCCAGGTCAGACAACAACCGCGCAAGCTCGTCCGGGGCGGAAAGGAAGGGTGAATGGTCCCAGTCGCGCTCCAGAAGGTTTTCAATCCCAGCCCGCTCGGCCATCCAGCGCTGATGCCCGGGCGAAATCGCCCGATCATCCGAGCACAGGACATAACTGCGAGCCGGAGAGGGTCCGCGGGGCCGCGACAGGCGCTGAAGCGTTGGGAGATTGGGCTGGCGCTGAATTGCCGCCGCGGCGCCTGCCGCGACTTCGTCAGGACAGCGGTTGTAAAACACGTCCGCAGCACGGTCTTGGCGAAACCCGGTAGTCCACAAACCGCGCAAAACCCAGCGAGGAACGCTGCCATCATGGTCGCGACTGGCCAGAGTCACCAACGATTCGCCAGGTTGCGGAACAAAGGCGCAGAGATAGACCAGTCCAGAAAATAGGGTCGGCTCGCGTGCCGCAGCCTCGGTGATCACCGCCCCTCCCAGGCTGTGGCCCACGAGCACGGGTCGAGCCTTCGCCTTGCGCGCCGCAGCGATTGCCGTTCGCGCATAGCCTCCCAGCGTCGCGCTCCAGAGTTCGCCCTGGCGCTGGCCGTGGCCGGGCAGATCGGGTGTGCTGACGCTGTGCCCGAGTCCCTCGAGAATCGGTTTGACCGCGTGCCAGCAGCGGGCGTCGTGCCAGGCGCCATGGATCAGGATGATGGCTGGCATTCCGGGTGCACTCCTTATCGCTTCGGTTTTAGGGCTTGTCACTTGAACAATATATAGCTTATTTAACTGATCAAGTGAACAGGTTTTGTATTGCGATTCGCAACTCCGCCAAGGTCCGCCTTGGCTTCGCTGCGAGGAGACCGTTGTGAGTGCAGGCAAGGTCATTATTAGTTGCGCGGTTACCGGCTCGATCCATACGCCGTCGATGTCGCCGCACCTGCCGGTGACCGCGCAGGAGATCGCCGAATCCGCGCTGGGTGCGGCACAGGCGGGGGCTGCGATCGTCCATCTGCATGCCCGTGATCCTAAGGATGGTCGGCCCGACCAATCGCCCGAAGCGTTTGAGCCCTTCCTGAAAGTGATCAAGCAACGCAGCGATGTGGTGATCAACCTTACCACTGGCGGCTCACCCTACATGCCCGTCGAGGAACGCGTCCGCCCTGCCGCCGTCTGGAAGCCGGAAGTGGCCAGCATCAATATGGGGTCGATGAACTTCGGCCTGTTCCCGATGCTCAAGCGGTACAAGGAATTCAAATTCGACTGGGAAGAGCCGATGCTGGAAGGCTCGCACGACCTCGTCTTCCGCAACAGCTTCAAGGATATCCGCTACGCGCTCGAAACGCTGAATGCGACCGGCGCACGCTACGAGTTCGAATGCTACGACACGGCGCACCTCTACAACCTTCATTACTTCTGGAGCGAAGGCCTGGTCCAGGCACCACTGTTCATCCAGACCTGCTTTGGACTTCTGGGGGGCATCGGCGCCCATCCTGATGACGTCGCCCATATGAAGCGTACGGCAGACCGACTCTTTGGCGACAATTATCGCTGGTCGGTGCTGGGCGCGGGGCAATCGCAGATGCGAGTGGCTGCGATGGCGGCGGCGATGGGCGGGCATGTCAGGGTGGGACTCGAGGACTCGCTCTGGCTGGGCAAGGGGCGCCTTGCCACGTCCAATGCCGAGCAGGTGGTCCAGGTGCGCAAGATCATCGAGGGGCTGGGCCTCGAAGTTGCCAGCCCGGCCGAAGCGCGCGAAATCCTGTCGCTCAAGGGCGGCGATAAGGTGGGGTTCTAGCCTGTGCCGCTAGCTCGCTGCCTGAACATTGACGACTTGCGCGCCAAGGCCCAGCGACGCCTGCCCGCACCGATGTTCCACTACATCGATGGCGGCTCGGACGACGAAGCAAGCTTGCAGCGAAACAGAACGGCCTTTGCCGACTATCGCCTCCTTCCTGAAACACTGGTCGATGTATGCCAGATCGATACCTCGATCGAATTGCTTGGGCAGAGGCTTGCACTGCCCTTCTTCCTCGCTCCCACCGGCATGTCTCGGCTATTCCATCATGAGAAGGAACTGGCGGCCGCGCGAGCAGCTGAAGCAGCCGGTACGCTCTATTCGCTGTCGACGCTGGGCACCACCTCGCTCGAAGAGATCGCCAGCACGATCGCGACCCCGCGAATGTTCCAAGTCTACATCTTGAAGGATCGCGGACTAACACTGGAGTTCATCGAACGCTGCAAGGCCGCGAACTATGATGCGCTGTGCCTGACCGTCGATATGGCGGTGGCCGGAAACCGGGAGCGCGATCACCGCATGGGCATGACCATGCCGCCTCGCTTCGGGCTTGGCAGCTTGTGGAGCTTCGCCACCCATCCCGGCTGGGCGCTGCGCCTTGTGACTCACCCCGAGTTCCGTCTTGCCAATGTGGCGCACCGGGTCGACGCCCTGGGCGCGGGGGCAATGGGACTGATCGAATACGTCAACAGCCAGTTCGATCGCACCGTAACCTGGCGCGATGTCGAATGGCTCCGCAGCCAATGGCCGGGCAAGCTGGTGATCAAGGGCATTCTCTCGCCAGCCGACGCCCTCCGCGCCCGCGATTGCGGGATCGAGGCGGCGATGATCTCCAACCATGGCGGCCGCCAGCTCGACTGCGCGCCCGCTCCGCTCGACATGCTGCAACCGATCCGCCAGCGGGTGGGATCGGATCTGGAGCTGATTATCGACGGCGGCATCCGGCGCGGCACCGATATCGTCAAGGCTCTCGCGCTTGGAGCCGATGCCTGCTCGATCGGCAAGGCGTACCTTTACGGGTTGGCAGCGGGTGGTCAGGCCGGTGTTGCCCGGGCAATCGAATTGCTTCGCTCCGAATTGGCGCGCGCCATGGCCTTGCTCGGCTGCTCGCAGATTTCCGACATTGGCGAGCGGCATGTTCTGGCCCTCGCCCAGAACGACAACCTAGCCCTGCGAAAGGAAGCTCAAGATGCAGATCGAACATCATAGCGTCGGCGATATTTTCGTCCGGCGTTTCAGGGCCGACAGCCCGCGCTTTGCCCTGCTCATCAGCCACGGGATCGGCGCGCACTCTGGAATATACAACAAGTTCGGAGCCTACCAGGCCGAACGCGGGGTTGAGGTGTGGGCCTACGACGCACCGGGGCACGGACTTTCAACCAATACGCGCCCACGCGGCCAGTTCGATTTTCCTGAATGGGTCGAAGCCTGTCTTGCGGTTGCCGGCGACATCAAGCAACGTACCGGACTGACCTTGTTTTCGGTCGGCTCCAGCTTGGGCGTTGCCGCCGCCTACAGCTCGCTTCACTCGGAACTGGTTGATGGAGCGGTGCTGATGGGGTCCGCGATCGTGCCCGGCGGCTCCTGGATGCCCAAGGATCACCCCTATCGTGCGCCCGATGTGCAAAAGGTAGCCAAGATGCTCGGGCGTTCGCTGCGCTTCGACATCATGCGCGCGATCGACTTCGAGAAGGACTACGGCTTTCCCGGGGCGGCCGACCAGCGCCGGTTCGATTCGCTCAACCTCGACAGCTACGATTTCGCCTCGCTGGTCAGCATGTTCGCCTATGATCCGCCAGTCCCGCCGAGTGAGAACACCAAGCCGATACTCTATTGCTATGGTGCGGACGACGAAATGACCCCGGTGACTGCGGTGGAGGCCACGGCCAAGGGGATTGCTGGCCCGGTCCGCTTCGAACTCGTGCCCGGCGGCAAGCATCAACTGATGCTTTTCAACACCGAAGTCTTCTCAAGCCTGGTCGAGGACTGGGCCGCCCCCCTTCTCATGAATTGAAAGGAATCGTCTGATGGCAGCACTTCGCCCCAACGGTATGCACCACATCGCCCTGACTACCGGCGACATAAAGGCCCAAATTGAGTATTTCAGCGATGTCCTGGGTGCCAAGCTGGTCGGCTTCTACTGGATGCACGGTACAGAAGGTAAATTTCACGCATTTCTCGAGCTCAGTCCGTCATCGACGGTTGCTTTGGTCTATGGTCCGGACATCAAGGAAATACCCTCGACGCTCGATGTCACTCATGCCCGCACGCCAGGCCATCCCTGTGCCCCAGGTACTTTGCAGCACTTCGCCTTCAACGTGGACAGCGTCGACGATCTGCTCGCCATGCGCGACCGAATCCGTTCGCGCGGGATCGTTTGCTTCGGCCCGATCGACCACGGCATGTGCAACTCTATCTACTTCGCAGGGCTGGAGGGGCTGAATCTCGAAGTTTCCACCTCCGCCGAAGCGATCGATGCGCAAGTGTGGATTGATCAGGAGGTGGTAGACCTTGCCGGTATTTCGGCGGAAGAGCTGGCGCGTTACAAGAACCCCGCCGAGTTCAAGGCGCCGCTTGGCTCGGTTGCTCAGCCCAGCGTCGACCCCTCGAAGCCGCAGATGGCCTATGACCCCGAGGTCTACAAGGCGATGCTGGCAATGCCTGACGAAGCGCTAAGCGCAGCGAACGACTTTGCCGCCCCTCCGGCCAATCCCGCGCCTTGATTATCGAGGCCAACCCTGATCGCGCGTGCGGCTCGGTTCTTGTGACCGGTGCCGCGCGAGGCCTGGGCGCGGCAATTGCAATCGCCCTGGCCGAACGCGGCGTCGAACCCATCTTGCTTGGCCGATCGGCCCAGAGCCTTGCGGAAACGGCTGATGCGGTAGGTCGGATCAGCAATCTATCGCCGCGGCTGATCGCCGCAGACGTTGCCGCCTGGGACCAGCTCGAGGCGGCGCTGCGGGGCTGCATCAAAGACGGTGAACGGCTTTGGGGCGTGGTTAACAATGCTGGCATTATTGACCCGATCGCGCTCGTCGAGGAATGCGATCCGGTCGCCTTTGCGCGCTGCATCTCGATCAACCTGATCGGCACCTTCAATGTGCTGCGCGCCTGCCTGCCGCTGCTTGCCGAAAGCGGGATTATTGCCAACATGTCGTCGGGCGCCGCCGACGCGGAGCATGCCGGCTGGAGCGCCTATTCGGCCAGCAAGGCGGCTCTCGAACGCCTCAGCGCGACGCTCGCCGCCGAGCGGCCGGATCTCACCGTGGTCGCCGTTCGTCCTGGTGTCACCGATACCGGAATGCAGCAGTTGATCCGCGATTCCAGCATCGACAACGCGATCAAGCGCCTCCCGCGCGAAGACCTCCAACCAGTCAATGTCCCGGCTCGGGAAATTGCCCGTCTTTTCGTTGAAACCATTGCGCAACCACTCGACCGCTCGATTGAAGCCAAGTCGATCAATCAGTACTTGCAGGCTAAATGAATGGTGCTGTCAGTCTAATGCGAACTCGTCTCCACTTGGCGAGAGTCCCCTTCCCCATGCTGCACTTCAGGCCATAAGGGACTGCCACTCGGCGAGGGCGGCCGAGCGGTTGATCTTGAATGTCTGAC